>ERZ795061.1294-NODE-1294-length-24564-cov-6.966216_pt1 | contig 24564 bp, 19 predicted proteins | sample MGYA00375145_ERZ795061 | MGnify/ENA primary metagenome ERZ795061 (study PRJEB30190, sample SAMN05720144) | anaerobic digester metagenome | isolation source: active sludge of municipal wastewater-treating anaerobic digesters | place: USA | collected 2014-12-22 ... | reverse complement strand
TTTTCATCCCTGCAACAGGGGTTCGACTCCCCTACGGGTCACCAGGTGCTTTCAGAGACCGGGCGAGGGGCCTGTCCGCTTCGGGGAAAGCATTCAGGATCTGCGGTCGGCACTTCCCTCTGAGGAGTACCACGATGGCAACACAGCCCTTTTCGCTGGACGCCATTCGGTCCGTCCCTCTCTTTACCAATCTCTCCGACGAAATGCTCGAAGCCGTTGTGAAGGCTTCCACGGTGGTAACATTCCGGCGGAACCAGACCATTGTCCGCGAGAATGAGGAAGGGAACGCGCTTTTCATCATTCTCAGCGGCAGGGTGAAAGTCACGCTGATCCGCTCAGATGGTAAGGAAGCCATTCTGGCGATTCTGCGCGCAAATGATTTCTTCGGAGAAATGGCACTTCTGGACGATCAACCGAGGTCGGCATCCGTAGTGGCGCTCGAAAGCACGCGCGCGCTCATGCTTACGAGGCCGAATTTCATCAAGTTGCTTGAGGACGACCCGCAGATTGTTCACAACATCATGGTTGCGTTGAGCGGGCGCCTCCGCAAGGCAAACCAGAAAATCGCCGACCTCGCATTCCTGGACGCGATCGGCCGCATCTGCGGTGTAATCCTGCAGATGGCGGAGGAAGCCGGTGAAGAGACCGATGAAGGCGTCCTGATCCACAATCGCCCTTCCCACGAGCAACTCGGAATGATGGCCGGCACCACGCGGGAAACCGCCACACACTGCATGATCGCGCTTGAACGGCGAGGGTATGTTCTGACACAGGGTCGCGACCTGCTGTTGTTTTCGCCGGAGGACCTCAAGCGCGATTTTCTTTCCCCCGGTTCGTAACGTGAAGCTCCGTATTGTGGTGGTGGGCAAACCGCGGCGTGATGTCGTCGACACGTTTGTCGCCGACTATCTCGCGCGTCTGAAACCGATCTGGCAGACGGAACTCGTCGCGGTGGCTGAAGAGCGGATCGCGACGGGCCGTACCGAGGGGGAAATCCTCGCAAAAGAAGCGGAACGATTGCGGGACAAGGTTCCCGCAGGCTGGGTTACGGTTGCGCTTGATCGCACCGGCATGGCGCTGGACTCGGGGGAGTTCGCAGACGCGTTGCGCTCGTGGCAGGATTCCTCGGTGCGCGGTGTGGCGTTCGTGATCGGCGGCGCGGTGGGGCTGGACCCGGCATTTGCCCGCGGATGCGCGCTCCGTCTATCGCTGGGGCCCATGACCTTCCCGCATGACCTCGCCCTGGTCGTCCTCGCCGAACAGATTTACCGCGCGGCGACGATAGTCAAGGGGCTTCCCTACCATCGCTAACCGCGGCCATGCTCTTCGCTCCTTCGAACGGCTTTCAGGCGGAGCTGCGTTTTCGACTTCCCGCGCCACACATTTTCCTCCGGCACGTAGGCGATGTCAACTGCACCTACCGAACGGTTTGCGGCATCGTAGAAGAGCGGCGCCGCCCATTTGAAACCGTAGCCGATGATCTCCCTCGTTACGCCGTCCTGCTCAACTTCCACCTTCAAATGGGCATCCTTCATGATGACCGGGTCTGATATCGCGCGCACGCCGCGAGAAACCAGCACCGGCTGCATGTTGTCCGGCCCGAAAGGACCGAGACGGGCGACCGCTTTCAGGTATTCCGGTGTGATATCGGACAACCGCGCTTCGGCGTCGAGATACAACCGCGGGGAGAGAAGGTCGTCCGTCAGGCGTTCCGCCGCCACCTGTTGCAGGCGCTGGCGGAACTCCGGAATACGCTGAGGGTCAATGCTGAGGCCCGCCGCTTTGATATGACCACCGTACCCGATAAGCGTTTCCGCGCACGCGCCGAGGGCGGCATGGAGATCAAACCCGTCTATGCTGCGGCCGGAACCCCGCGCGAAGGGTGTGGAGCCGGTAATCATGACCGTGGGAAGATAAAACTCTTCCACGAGACGTGCGGCCACAATACCGATGATCCCGGGGTGCCAACGTTCGTCCGCAAGCACCAGCGCTTTGGCGCCCTGCGCAACCTGCTCTTCCGCCTGCTGGTGTGCACTGTCGAACACGTCCTGATCGCGCCCCTGCCGGTCCCGGTTCAACTGGTTCAGTTCACGGGCAAGGTTTCTTGCCTCCTCGTCATCCTGCGTAAGAAGCAGTCGGACGGACGTTTCCGCGCTACCCATTCGCCCGGCCGCGTTGATTCTTGGCGCAAGACCGAACACGATGCTGGATGTGGTGAGTTCTTTCCCCGCCAGCCCGGCAACCTGCAACAACGCCCGCAGCCCCGGGCGGGGTGATTTCTTCAGCCTGCGGAGCCCGAATCTCATCAACACGCGGTTCTCGTCTATCACAGGCACAATGTCGGCCGCGGTTCCCACGGCCACCAGATCGAGCCCCGGGATCAAAATCCTGCCGGGGGGAACGCGCAAGGCGTCGCACACCGCCTGAAGCAGTTTGAACGCCACGCCAACCGCGGACAGACCGGGGAAGGGGTACGTACAACGCGCGCATTTCGCGTCGAGAACCGCCAGCGCGTTCGGGAGCGTCTCCCCCTCTTCGTGGTGATCCACGACGATGACGTCTCGACCTTCCCGCGTGAGTGTCGCGATCTGCTCCACCGCCGTCACGCCGCAATCGAGTACGATCACCAGCGTGCCCGCGGTATCCCTGAGCAACTCTACTCCGCGATCACTCAGCCCGTAGCCGTCTGCGGTTCGGTGCGGGATGCGCCATTCCACCGGAACGCCGAGGGTCTGGAGCGCCTCGACCATGAGCGCGGTGGCCGTCGTGCCGTCCACGTCGTAGTCGCCGTACACGCTTACCTGTTCCCGGTTCACCACCGCACGGCAGATCCGCTCGACCGCCCGGTGCATCCCGTTGTACAGGTACGGATCGTGGAGATGTCGGAAACTTGGATTCAGGAAGCGTGAGATTGCGTCGTCTCTGGCGGCGGAATCCGGACCACTCACCCGGCGCAGCAGGATCTCAGCTACAGTGAGCGGGATATCCCAACGCGTCGCAATACTGCGTACTTCCTTTTCCGCGCAAGGAGCAGGAAAAACCCACGTGGGATCGCGCGATCCGCTCATCAGTACGTGCTCCGGGGTGCGCTGTTGCGTTACAAACGCACCGTGAAACGTTCGGATGCCGCCGGCGTATTCAGGGATGGAGGCGATAGATAACCGAAATATAGTTCATTGTATCCGTCAGCCCAGCACGCTTCCGGTAGGATCGGGAAGCACTCGCAGTGATCTCGTCCCGCTTCGAGAACAAGCCGTTCGGTGGTGAAAACGAGACCGCAGCCTCCCCATGAAACCCCTCCTGCTTGTCCACGCGCCTGCCGAGGGCAAACGGGTTCCATTGCGCCTGAGTCGGGACGTATCCCTGTTGACGGTCGTACGAGACGGAGGGTGCGATTTTCCACGAAGACCCGGCTCGAATAACCCCGGACACGCTGACGACGTGGATCAGCTCGTTCCGTGTAAGCTGCCAGAGTCTGGGACGCTGGCCAGGCCCGGAGGGCAGCAGGTTTCCCAGCGTCCGCGCTTCCACCGAATACGATATTCCGACCGAATCACGCTCACCGACCCGGGTTTTCGCCTGCCACTCCAGCCGTCCGAGCCTGGTGTTCCGGCTTTGCGGGCTCGTGGGGGTGAGGTAATCATAGTCGAATTCTTCCATCGCGGTCCTGAAGAAGGTGCGTTGCGAGAGTCCAAGCCCGCCTCGTTCGAAATTCGTGATCGCCCACAGGTTGAGCACCCTGTCCCACCGGTTCCCGGCGGAACGCTGTGTTTTCAGCCATACGCTGTGGGTTTCGGTTCGTTCCCCGCGCAGTTCGAGCACCGTGCTTCGCCCGAACGCATGCCAGTAGGCGCCGATGAGAGACCGGCGGTAATCGTCTCGATCGTTCAGTTCCGTTTCGGCCGGGGTATGGTCCTTGTTCAGAGCCAGCGTGCCACTGACTACGAAGGAATCGTGCGCGGCAACGCGAAAAAACGCGGACACAGAGAGAGCGAGTTCTGACATCCGGCGATCAAGGTCGTTCCGCAGAAAAAGCGTCGTGTCGAGGGCGGAACGGATGGGCTCCGCATCACGTCGCGTCCTTCCCATGGATATAGACGAGCGCAGGACGGGGTCAGAGAACGGGAGCGTCCAGTTGGCTGAGGCCATCCAGCCCCGGGTTGTGTTGTTGGTGCGATACTTCAAATCGTTCGGGTCATTGCTTGCGTCGTCATCCACGGAGTTCCGCGTGTACCCGGCATCCGCTTGAACGGAACCCAGCAAAGGAACCACTGCCATTGTGGAAGACCGGATGCTCCGGCCCGTAACATTCCTGCGCAGGATCGGATTGGCAGGAAGGAGACTTACGTACTTCTGGTTGTCGCGCGTCTCGCTGTACCGCACGTCCTGGTTGAGCCAGCCCTCTCGGGAGTACGACGTGGTGAGCGTCAATGCCTTTGTAACATCGCCCTGCCGGGAAGAGACTCCCTTGTGCTGGTAATCGGCGACAAGCGCCCACCCTCGGCAGCCAAGCGGTTCCTGGAGCGGGCGGAACGTTACCCCGGTTTCGTACGCCAGCCCGGCGTCGGAGACGTTGCGTCGGCGGTCATACGCACGCCCCACACCCTGTTTCACCGAAAGACCGGTAACAGGCGTGAGAAGAACGGTGGGCAGGATTTCGTTGGTCTCCACTTCGGAGATGCTCGCGCCGCTCTGAACGCGCGACAGATCGGCTTTCCCGGTCAGTGCCAGAGTAAGCCTAGGGTGGACCACATACGCCGTACGGACATCCCCGCCCACCACCGTGGATCGCCTGAGGTAACCTGGCGAATCCGACACTTTCCTGTCATATGAAGCGTTGGTGCCGGCGGTCCATTTCGAGGAAAGTTGCCGGTTGTGGGCAAACATTCCGTTCCACGACCACACGTTGAGGTTTTTGCCGAAGGCCAGTGTAAAATCAGTCCCGAATGCGGGCCCGGCGACTGCCGCCAAGCTGGCCACGGCCCCCCACCATGCACATGCGAGAATGCGCCTTGTCATCGTGTTTCCGCCGGAAACGCACCAAGCTCGTTACAGGCGTGGCTCAGGCGAATGAATTCTGAAGGAGACACCTGTTCCGCGCGGTTGCCCGGATCGATGCCGGCGCGTCGACAGGCTTCCGCGATAACGTCCGCGGAAACGCCCAGCAGTTTCAGCGCGTTATCAAGCCGCTTGCGCCTCTGGTTGAATGCCGCCTTCGTGGTCGCGATAAGTGCGGGGATGTCGAGGTCTGGCGCCGGGTTGCTTTCCCACGTGAACACGAGCGACTGGATTTTCGGTGCGGGTCGAAACGCCGCCGCGCCGACGCGGAACTCCCGCCGGAGGCTTCCCGTTGCCTGCAGAAGCACGCTCAAAAGGCCGTAGGTGCGTGATCCGGCAGGCGCAAGGATCCGTTCCGCCACCTCGTACTGCAGCATGACGGTCGCCCGCTCCACAACGCGCGCCTGTTCCACCAGCCTCATCAACAATCGGCTGCCGATGACGTACGGAAGGTTGCCGGCAATGTGCCACCGGTCAACGCCAAACTCATTGCCAAGCGCCGCGAGATCCGTGCAAAGAACGTCCTGCTCCACAACGACAAGGTTCGACGCCGGGCCGCTCAAACGCAGCTCCCGTGCCAGAACCGGGTCGAGCTCCACTGCAACCACACGCGCGGCCTTTTCACAGAGCCATCGGGTAAGCGCACCCCTTCCAGGGCCTATCTCCAGTACAGTTTCATGCGGCGCTATCTCTGCCGCATCAACGATGCGGCGGGCAATCCCCTCGTTCACAAGGAAATTCTGCCCAAGCCCCTTCCTCGGGCGCCATTGTGTTCTTTCGAGGATTGCCGTCATGCACCGTACCGGAACCGTTCGCGAAGGTCGACGTCGGGCAACCTCACCACCATGCACGCATGGCGCAGACGGGAGGAAATCCGCCCGTGGGAGAGCACGTTGAGCTCCTCAAGCGAGTTGTTGCTCGTCACGATCAGACGGTTCTGATTCTGATACCGCGCGTCAATCAGGTTGTAGAGCCACTCAACTTCCCATGCACTTCCGCGTTCTACACCTATGTCGTCCAGAACAAGGAACGGAACCCGGGTGAGCCGGTTGAATACCTGATCCGTCGTTTCAATTGAAGGCTCGTCTTCGTACGTATTGCGCAGCCGCTGGAAATACCCGCGGGAGAGATTCACAAAAAGCCCTGATTTGCGCGTAAGCAGGATGATCTCCGTCAGGAACGCGCTGGCAAGCAGTGTTTTCCCGTCCCCCGGCACCCCGTAAAGAAACAGGCTTTTGCCCGTCGGCTCCTTTACCGCGGTTTCGAGCCACGTCACCGCCTGCCCCCGCGCGCTTTCGGCATCCGGAATCACCTGACCCTCCGGATAGCGCACGTGGTAGTCTTCCCGGAGCTTGCCGCGGTACAGGTTGGGAATACCTGCGTCGCGCAGAAGCCGGTTCAGCGTTGCCACGTGCCGCCGGACCCGCCAGCAGATGCAGGCAGTCTCGTCTTCCGCCGCCGCAGCCCGCTCCGGAAGCTGCTCGTACGGAGGAGCGGGAGCAAACGCCGGCGCATGGAGCGCACCGCATGTGCAAAGCTCCCGCGCGCATTCGCAGGCAACCACCCGCCCCGTCGGGTTATCCTGTCCACGATCCGTATCCAGGCGGTACCCAAGCCGCCCGAATCGTGCACACCGTTCGCATCCAACGACTGTCTGCTTCGCCATTATCCCCTGCTCCTCGTTGACCCCTGCGGCCAGACTGTACCCTTTGTGAAAAATGCCTGTTTGCAGGGACAGGGGAAAGCCGCCACGGCTATGCCTCATTCGTAGTCGGCACGGCGGACGCTCTCCTTCGCCACTGAAGCCCCCTCCACATGAGGTAGGCACGGTGCGGCGGTTGGCGTTGACGCCGGGGAGAGCAGATCAAAGATCGCCACGCAGGGAGGCCACGCCCGTTTCTGCCCCGGTCTGCACGGTCACCCCACCGGCGTCAGCACTACCTCCGCGATGTCGGGAGAGAGATACCCCCATTTGAGCTTCTCAGGCCTCACGGTGATACGGGTTACCCCTGCGGGCAACTCCACCGTGCCCGCGCGCACGGTTTCAACGGTGTCCAGACTGCGCGTCTCTGGCGCGGTTAAAGTCAGCTCCTCGGATCCGGCGACGAGCTTCACAACCGCCCCCGCATGTGTTTCCGGCGCTGAGACGACAACGTCAATACGATAATGCCCTGATTCCTCCACAAGCGCGTCCCAGTGCGCCGCATGGTCGGGCACCATCCAGCCGGAGATGAATGCCTTTCCGGCTTCATTCCTGCGTACGCGGAGTCTCACTCCTTTGACCCCGAGGCCTTCCAACCGCGCCGTTTCCGGCGTCAGGTGTGTGGGCGACGAGGCCGACACGGGAACCGGGTGTGGCACAACGACGGCCTGTTCCTTCGCTCCAAACTCGAAGTGTTCCGGCAGACGGAAGAACTCCACGCGGATTACGTTCACCAGCGGGTCCGGCGGCATGATCGCCAGCCCGCGCAGCTCCGCGCCGTTGTCCGTCTCCACCACCTCCAGCTCCAGGCCACTCCCAAGGACCGCCGCCTCCTTCACTCCCTCCGCAATCACGTTGGGCAGGACAATCCTGTTCCGCGCCGGCCATTCCAGCAGGTGAAGATAGAGCGTCGTCCCTTTGCGAGTCACGCGAATATTCGGGTCCTCCAGCCTTGGCCCCGCGTGACTGCCATAGATGCTTTCTCCGTTCTTTGCAAGCCACTTGCCGATCTCATGCATCACTGAGGCCTGTTCCCCGGTGATAGTGCCGTCTGGCTTCGGGCCGACATTGAGCAGGTAGTTGCCACCCGCCGCCGCCATGCGGACGAGACTTTTCACCAGGTGCGGTACGGTGTGGGCCGGCATGTCGTCCTGATACCCCCACGCCGTGGGACTGATGCTCTCGCACGCTTCGAACATGTAGCCGGTGAGGTCGTCGGGCAGGCTTCGCTCGGGAGTGAAGAAGTCCCCCCAGCGCGCGCGGTCGTTCACCACGGCGTTCGGCTGCAGCTCCTTGATCATGTCGTAGACCTCTTTGCCACGCCACTCCTCCACCGTCTTGTGCGAGCCGTCGAACCAGATGCCGTCAATCCGGCCGTAGTTCGTGCAAAGCTCCCGCACCTGCCCGTGAAAATAACGCACGTACTTTTCCCAGTCAGGTTTGTCCGTGGGGGGCGGGTGCGGCAGATCCTTGAACGCGCCGCGGTTGTGCACGAAATTGGGGTGGTACCAGTCGGGCTGTGAGTAGTAGAAAATGATTCGCATGTCGGCGCGGTGGCATGCATCCACCAGTTCGCCGATTAAGTCCCGGCCAAACGGCGTGTTGGTGATCTTGTAGTCCGTCAGGGACGAATCGAACAGGCAGAATCCGTCGTGGTGCTTCGCCGTCACGGTGATGTAGCGCGCGCCCGCCTCTTTCGCCAGGCCAACCCAGTTGTCCGCGGAGAACTTCTCGGGGTTGAACACGTTCATCAGCTTCCGATATTCCGAGCGGGGGATGTGTTCGTGATACATCACCCATTCGCCCCGGCCCAGCAGCGCGTAAAGCCCGAAATGGATGAACATGCCGAAACGGCTTTCGTCAAACCAGCGCAGATTTTCAGGAATACCGGGATGCACGATCATGTTCGGCCTCCTCGAGGTGGTTGTTTCGTTTCTGGCGTCCGGTGATAACTACCACGCAGATGGTGCAAAGGGTTTCTGCTCCCGAAACGTACCGAGTGCGTCGTTCTCTTCACACCGGCACCGCAGGGGATTACATTCTGTTGACAATAACCGGAAGCAGTCCCTGCCTGCAAAGGAGGCGCCGTCCTCCAGGGAGGCATCATGAAAGCTGCGGTCATGCGGGGAATCCGCGATGTGCGCATCGAAGACATTCCGGTGCCCCCTCTCCTCGACGATGAGGCGCTGGTACGCATACGCTCAGTCGGCGTGTGCGGGTCGGACATCCACTACTACACGCACGGAAAGATCGGCCGGTACGTTGTCCAGCCCCCGTTCCTGCTCGGCCACGAATGCGCCGGTGAGGTGGTGGAGGTCGGCGCCGCTGTCCGCAACGTCAAGCCGGGGGACCTGGTGGCCGTGGAACCCGGGGTACCGTGCCGCAGGTGCCGGTTCTGCAGAGAGGGCCGGTACAACCTCTGCCCCGATGTCGTGTTTCTGGCTACGCCGCCGGTGGACGGGGCCTTTGCCGAGTACATTGCCCATGCGGCGGATTTCCTGTTCCCGCTCGACGGGGTGAGCCTGCACGAAGGCGCCATGTGCGAACCGCTTTCCACGGGAATGCAGGCCGTCCGCAGGTCGGGGCTCCGCATGGGGGACACCGTGTTCATCGCCGGAGTCGGGCCAATAGGCCTCTGCGCGCTCCAGGCATTCCGCGCCGGGGGGGCCGGAGCAGTGTACGTCAGCGATCTCGACGCCGACCGGTGCCGCCGTGCCGTTGCGCTGGGGGCGACTCAGGCGTTCGACGCCAGCGACTCAGAGCTTGCAGCGAAGCTGCGCGAGCTCACTCACGGGCTCGGGCCGGACATCGTCGTGGAAACGGCGGGGTCGGAAAAGGCAACCGCGCAGAGCGTGGAGATGGTGCGTGCAGGGGGAGTGGTGGTGCTCATCGGCCTTTCCCCGGCCGCCATCATCCCGATTAACACCATCGCGATTATCGACAAGGAGATTGACATCCGGGGCGTGTTCCGCTACGTCAACACGTACCCGGCGGCGCTCTCCATGATCCGCCGCGGCGCGGTGGATGTGAAGAGCATGATCACCGCGGAATACCCCCTCGACCGCGCGAAACAGGCGCTGGACGATGTCGCCGCCCGCAAGCCGGGCGTCATCAAGGCCATGGTGGTGAATGGGTAGGGCGCCGCGCCCGGGCCCGGTTGGATTCCCGCCTGCGCGGGAATGACCAACGGGTTCTTTTGCAGCTTTCGGAGTGACACAGCCGCACAGATCAGTCCATTTTCGCCAGCGACCCGTCCGTTGCGAGACAACTCCCTCCGTGCTCAGTTCCCGTCATTCCCGCGCAGGCGGGAATCCAGGAAGGGTACGAGGGGACCCTTCGCGCTCGGACGACCGGGCAGACAGGAAGGCGGTCAATGAGCAGGCTCCCGCCCTGTGGGAGCCTGCCGAAGTGACCTGCGCGGCACACTGGCAGCGCGGGCACGACGAAGCGCGCCCCTCCCTTCAGGGCGCAGCTTGCAGGGGCTCGCTACACTACAGGTCCTGCGGGTCGCAAAGGACGAATACACCGCGGGTCCCTTCAAAATGGCCCGCTGGCGCCCGAGCCGACCGTCGCGCTGAACGAAGCGGAGGGCCTCTTCAACGTCGCCTCAACGCTCCGGTCTTCTCGATACATCGTCCGCCGGAGACACGGCGGACGCCACTCGACGACCGGTGGATATGCGAGGGAAATCAAACCGCGCGCGACGGGGTCCGCGGCGGTCTCGGCGGAACCGCCCTGCCGCAGAAGACGGTTGCGTTGCCGGTGGTGCAGGCATTCCTGCCTGCCAATGAGGCCTACGTGAACCGCACCTCCGGCCACTTCGGCTCGCCTTCCACCGTGATCTCGATCACCGACACGTTCGGGTCAGGCGCGTATTGCGGCATGCCCCGCAGCCACACGCGGTCGCCCTTCTGCTCCACGATCAGACGCTCCCCGGTTGCGAGCAGCTTCGCGGAAAGAACCCGGTTGCCGCACCAGCCGAACGACGCCGTCGAGCCGGGCCAGTGCGCGGACAGGAGGTACATCCTGTCCCCGACCCGGGTGGAAGAAGCGAAGCTGTGGGTGACGAGCGGCGTCCGCGTCGCCCCGTAGATCGCCTTGCCATTGGTGCGCATCCATTCGCCGACCACACGCAGGCGCTCCACCGCCGGTTCGGGGATTCGCCCCTCGGCGTCCGGGCCGACGTTCAGCAAGAGATTGCCGCCCTGCGAGGCGCATTGGATCAGCATCCCGAGGATTTGCCGCACCGACTTGTAGTTCTTGTCGCCGGCGGTGTAGCCCCACGTGTCGTTCATGGTCATGCAGGCTTCCCACGGACGATCCTGTGGAGAGATGTGCTGCTCCGGAGTGCCGAAATCCTCCGGCAGGCCGGAGCGGTCGTTGATGATTATCTCCGGCTGCAACGACCGAACCATGGCGTTCAGCTCCTCCGAGCGCCAGATGCCCGACGGGAAACTGCCGTCGTACCACAGGATATCCACCTTCCCGTAGTTCGTCATCAGTTCGCGAACCTGCGCATGCGCCTGCTCCACCATCGGCTGGTAGACGCTCTTGTCCTCCCACATGGGCAGGTGCGGCAACTGGTGGGGGAAGCGCCAGTCCTCCAGCGAGTAGTAGAACCCCATGCGCATGCCCAGCGCGTGGCAGGCATCGGCGTATTCGGCGATGAGATCACGCTTTGCCGCGGTTTTCGGCGCGGTGAAGTCGGATACCTTGCTGTCGAACAGGCAGAAGCCGTCGTGGTGGCGCGTGGTCAGCACCATGTACTTCATGCCGGCGTCCTGCGCGAGTTTCACCCAATCCCGGGCGCTGTAATGTCGGGCGGTGAACTCGTCCGCGAAATGAGCGTATTCCTCCTTCGGGATGTTTTCCACGTACATGACCCACTCGTTCCTTGCGGGAACAGCGTATACTCCCCAGTGGATGAACATGCCGAACGTGGCTTCGCGCCACCATTTCATGTGTGCGGGAACGGTTTCTGGACTCATCGGGTGCCTCCGTAACAGAAGGGCGGATGGGGCGGTCAGGGCAAAGCGCCGCGAACCGGCTTGCGCTTATGGGAGAGAAAAATACACAGGGAATGCGACACAGGGGAAATGGAGGGCTATCCCGCTGGATTCCCGCCTTCGCGGGAATGACGAATCTTTTTGTCCCACCCATTGACCGGGCGGAGGGGCGTCCCCCGCTCCGCCAATCCTGCGCCAACGGATCCTGCCGGATGATGGAATACCGCCGTCAACTCTGTGCCTCCGCCACTCCCGCGAAGGCGGGAATCCATAACAGGATGCGCGAGTCCGCCGGGCCAAAGGACCTATGGGTCGCAAGGGACGCATACACGGCGGCCGCCCGGTCTCCGAGCGGGGCGCGACGGCGCGCGCGTGAGCCCCGTATCGAGGAGCCAGGCTACAGGATCGCGCATTCCGATTTGAGAAGGTCGGAGACGGAGGCCACGGCGTCCGGCGGGCCCATGACGAGAAGAACGTCGCCCGCGTGAATCGTCTCCTCGCCGCCGGGGTTGGGGATGGTCTTGTCCCCGCGTCGGATGCCGAGAATGGTGATTCCGGTGCGACTTCGCAGACCCAGTTCGGCGAGTGTCTGTCCCGCCATACGGCACCCTTCGTCCACGGGGAACGTGCTGACCTCCACGTCGCGCAGGGAAGTCTGGATTTCGGAGAGGGCGGTATGATCTCCGGAGAAGCTCCGGAACATGTCGTACCCGCCGGCACGGATTGTCCGGATGAAGTTCTCGATCTGCTCGCGTGGGATCAGGTATTTGCGCAGAACGCGGGAGAATATCTCTACCGACGTTTCGAATTCCTCTGGAATAACTTCGTCCGCACCGAGTTTGTAAAGCGGGGCGACTTCGGTAACAAACCGCGTACGGGCGATGATGTAGACGGAGGGGTTCATCCGGCGGGCGTTTTCGACGATACGGCGCGTGCCGGTTGCGTCCGGCGTGGCTACCACGAGCACCCGCGCCTGCAGAATGCCCGCGTGTTCAAGCACAACCGGCTGCGAGCCATCGCCGAACAGGATGGATTCGCCGTTTGCCCGTTCCCGCCGGACGGTTTCCGGGTTCATCTCGATGATCACGTAGGGAATCAGCGCCTCCGCAGCCGCGCTGGCGACGTTCCGCCCGTTCACACCGTATCCGACGATGATGAGATGATCGGTGAGGCCCGCGTCCTCATCCAGCCTCTGGTGTTGGTGTACACCATCCTTCAACAGACGGGGGAGCTTGAGGGCGAGGCAGTAGTCGGCAACGCGGGGCGCCGCAGCAATCAGGAACGGTGTCGCCGCCATCGTAATCACCGACACGGTCAGGAAGTACTGGTAGCCGGAGGGCTCGAGCAACCCGAACTGAAGCCCCGACGCGGCAAGAATGAAGGAGAACTCGCCGATCTGGCCCAGACCCAGCGCCACCCCGATCGTCGTGCGGAGCGAATAGCCGAGGAACGCCGTGGCGGCTCCAGCAAGAAGCACCTTGATGATGATGGAGCCACATGCCATCGTCGCAACGGTAATTACATGGTCGAACAGGAAACCGATGTCGAGGAGCATTCCGACCGAGACGAAGAAGAGGTTCGAAAAGATGACGCGAAACGGTATGACGTCGCCCAGTGCCTGCTGGCTGTATTCCGATTCCGAGATGATGATACCGGCCAGAAATGCGCCGAGCGCAGGCGCCAGTCCGATGGAGTACGTCAACCACGTGATGGCGAGGCAGATGACCACCACGGCGAACAGGAACAACTCGCCACTTCGCGTTCGTGCGATCTGGTAGAGCACATATGGCACAACCCATCGGGCGCTCACGATGACGATGGCGATCACCCCCAACCCCTGGGCCGCCATGGTGAGGAGGGACCCGGCGGATTGCGCGGTCGCCTCCGCAAGGAGGGGGAGGGAAAAGAGCATCGGCACGGTAATGATGTCCTGAAACACGAGAATGCCGATGACGATGCGGCCGTGGAGAGAATCTGCCTCCGCCCTGTCCTGCAGGCTCTTGATGGCGATCGCCGTGCTGCTCAGCGAGAGGAGAAAACCGGCAAGAACCGCGACCGGTGACGGCTGCCCGAGCGCGCGCGCCGTCAGATACCCTGTGGCAGCCGTCGCGACGATCTGAATTGTTCCGCCGATCAGCACGGTACGCCTGACTCTGAGCGCGTGCTCCAGCGAAAAACTCAGCCCCACGGTGAACAGCAGGGCGACGATGCCGACCTCGGAAACGCTTTCCACCCGCGCGACATCGCTCACCAGACCCAGCGCGTGCGGCCCGGCCACGATGCCGGTAAGGAAGAAGCCGACGAGAGAGGGAACGTGCAGACGCTCGCAGAGGAACACTACGGCGACGGACAACGTGAAGATGATGAGGATGTCACTCAGGAGCGTTGCGTGCACATTCGGCCTTTCGTGTGGCAGTGGGATGCCGCGGGAACACGCAGGGGGAAATTACGATTCCGGCGACCCACCGGGCAAGTTCATACGTGATCCGGTGCGGTTCGGACGCGATCCGGTGCGATTCGTAAAAAAAACCGCTTCCCCCCTTGACACGAACACGCCGTTTTGCCTCACCTGAAAAAGGGCGCGCAATCCAGCATCATGGAGCAAGGTCAGCCGGCGCTTTCGCCCGCGCCTTTGCATCCCGTGCGGGCTTGTCTACTCTTTATTCCACCGGTGTGTGGTCACGCGTTCGGGGGACCGGCCGGAATCACGCGTTGATTGCCACGCAAGGAGCGCACATGAACGCCGCGCCATCAAGTCAGCAACACAAACCTCGTCCCGCGCCGCTGGATTTTGAGGCGGAACTCGTCAAGCTTGAAGATCGGATCACCGACATGAGAAAATGGGCGGACGAATACTCGAAAACGGGGCAGGACCCGGCCATTGCGCAGGAAATCGCCAGGCTGGAGGCTCGCGCGAATGAGATGCGCGCGACGATTTACCGTAATCTCACGCACTGGCAGCGTGTGCAGGTCGCCCGCCATCGTGACCGGCCGTACACGCTCGACTACATCAACCTGCTGATGGAGGACTTCAGCGAGCTGCACGGGGACCGGCATTTTGCGGACGATGCGGCGATGGTGTGCGGCATTGCCCGGTTCCGCGGACGATCCGTTGCCCTGGTCGGGCAGCAGAAGGGACGCACGGTCGAGGAGAGGATCAAGCGCAACTGGGGCATGGCCGGGCCGGAAGGGTACCGCAAGGCCCTGCGGATCATGAAACTGGCGGAGAAGTTCCATTTGCCGGTCATCTCGCTGGTAGACACCCCGGGGGCGGCGCCGGGCGTTGGGGCGGAAGAGCGCGGTCAGGCTGAGGCAATCGCGAAAAACCTGTTTGAGATGTCACGCCTGCAGACGCCGATTCTTGTTGCCATCATCGGAGAGGGTGCTTCCGGGGGCGCGCTTGGAATCGGAGTAGGAGATCGCGTGCTGATGATGGAGAACTGCTGGTATTCGGTCATCAGCCCGGAGGGGTGCGCTCAAATCCTCTGGCGCACGGCCGACGCGAAAGAACAGGCTGCCGCGGCGATGAAAATCAGCGCGCAGGACCTGCACGCGCTGGGATTGATTGATGAGGTGGTGCCCGAGCCGGTCGGCGGCGCGCATCGCGCACCGGAAGAAGCCGCGCGAATCCTCGGCGACCGGCTGGAGGAAAACCTTAACCTGCTGGCAGCCATTCCGCCAACGGAGCTGCTTGAGCGCCGGCGCAACCGGTTGTACGCCTACGGTCAGTGGGAAGAAAGGGAGGTGGCATCGCGATGAGGAAAGAGCTGCTCGATATCCTTGTGTGCCCCAAGTGCAAAGGCGACCTCGACTATTCGGAGGCGGAACAGACGCTTACGTGCCGGGCATGCCGCCTTCGGTACGAGATCAAGAACGGCATTCCGATCATGCTGGTGGACAAGGCGATCCCGATCCCCTCGGAATAGGAGGCGTTCCATGCCACACACGAAGTCCATTCCGTACGCCAGACGTCTTCCCGTTCGTGCGGAGGTTGAGGTGCTGGTTGCGGGTGGTGGCCCCGCCGGCGTGGCGGCGGCCGTCACGGCAGCACGTCAGGGACGCATGGTGCATATCCTCGAGGCACATTCCTGCTTTGGAGGCATGGGGACTGCGGGGCTTGTGCCAGCGTTCATGCAGTTCACTGACGGCGTGAACTTTCTCGCCGGCGGCATCGGGAAAGAAATTCTCGACGAACTGCGGCGCCGCGGAGGAACCTATCCGCCGGACGGAATGGGCATCCGGGCTGAAGTGCTGAAACGCGTGTACGACGACATGGTGAGCGATGCGGGCGTGGATTTCACCTTCCATGCGCACGTGGTGGACGTGCTGTGGGAGGAGCGGGGTACGGTTTCCACCGTGGTGTGTGCGGGAAAAACGGGCCTGTTTGCGGTGGAAGCGAAGACATTCGTGGATTGCACCGGTGATGGTGACGTGTGTGCGTTTGCCGGCGCACCGTACGAAAAGGGCGACGAAACCGGCGCGATGATGCCGGGCACACTGTGCAGCCTCTGGGCCGATATTGACTGGGAAGCGGTGAAGGCGGGCGGCATCACCGGGGAAGAACGCAACAGGCGGCTCGAACAGGCGTTCAAGGATGGTGTGTTTACGCTCGAAGATCGCCACCTTCCCGGAATCTGGCCGGTGGGGGATCACATCGGAGGTGGGAACATCGGGCACACCTTTGAAGTGGACGGAACGGACGAGGAGTCCCTCACCGCGGCGTACGTCTGGGGCCGGAAGTCCATGACCGAATACGAGCGGTTCTACAAGGAGTACCTGAAGGGCTACGAGAAGATGGCACTCGTGGCTACCGGCTCGCTGCTGGGTGTGCGCGAGACGCGCCGCATCATGGGCGACTACGTGTTGACCGTGGATGATTACACGAACAGGGCGGTTTTTGAGGACGAAATCGGTCGGTACTCGTATCCGGTGGATATCCATATCGCGAAGCCGGACAGGAAGAGTTACGACGCGTTTGTGAAAGAGCACACGACCATGCGGCTGGGGAAGGGGGAGAGCTACGGTATTCCGTACCGCATCCTCACGCCGAAGGGACTGAAGAACGTGCTGGTGGCCGGGCGGTGCGTCAGCACGGACAGGCAGGCGCAGAGCTCCATCCGGGTAATGCCGGGGTGTTACATCACCGGGCAGGCGGCGGGAATGGCGGCGGCGCTCATGGTGGAGACGGGGAAGGATTCGCGCGGCATCAATGTGCGGGAACTGCAGAAGCGCCTGAAAGCGATGGGCGGATATCTGCCGAATTTCGCGGGGTGAACGACTGGAGTTACGCGCTTCGTCGCGTCCGTTTTGTCCGGCCGTCGCGACGATTCCCGGGACGAGGAGATTCTTCACTGCGTTCAGTGACGATGAGGCTTGCGTGCGCGGAGAAACGCAGATGCCGTCGATGAACATGCCGTGGGGCACTATGGCGTACACCGACTCAGGGGACGCGGGAGCCGGGGTGCCGACCATGCTGTTTCTCCACGGAACGGGGTGCGATGCCGGGGACTGGGACGCCGTGATCGCCGCGCTTCCACCCACGGTGCGGAAGGTGACGCTGGAATTCCGCGGGCACGGGCGGAGCAGCGTGCCGAATGATGCCTTCACCTTCAGCGATCTGGCGGACGACGTGGTGCAGTTCATCGGGGCGATGAAGCTTCGACGGGTGATCCTGGTGGGACACAGCCTTGGCGGCATGGTGGGGATGCAGGTTGCCCCACGCTGCAGGGACGTTGCCGTACTCGTGCTGCTGGAAGGCTGGACGCGGCTCGGGTGCATGGGGAAGGCATTCCGGGGAGAGCGATTCTACGGTCGCCTTGACGCTGCCGCCACCGGGGCGATAACGCGGAAGCGCGACGCGACGATGGCACGGTTTTCCACGGAGGCGTGGGAGCATTTCTGGCAGTCGGTGCGCGAGTTCGACGGATCCGGCTTCCTGAGCGAAGCCCGTATCCCGATTCTGGAGGTTTACGGCGGAATGGGCCGCGTGCCGGGGGCCGAACACGAGCTACGGGTGCCGGAGAATCTCTATATTCAAACCGTGTGGATACCCGACGCGGGGCATTATCTTCCCATCGAGAAGCCGTTTGAGGTTGCGAAGATTTGCGCCGACATGGCGGAGTTTGTGTGACCTGGAGCGAGGAAGGAAAGACCACCTCTTTGGACCCGATAAAGCCATTGGTTCGCACGCTGCCTGCGTATGCACTGGCAGCGCTTGAGACGAAGATCAAGCTCAATCAGAACGAAAATCCGTATGAGATCCCGGTGGACCTCAAGGAGGAGGTGCTGCGCTTCGCGCTGGAGCGGCCGTGGGGGCGGTATCCAGATTTCGTGCCGGATGAGTTCCTCGCCCTTCTGGCAGCGCACGTCGGTTGGGTGCGCGAGGGGATGCTGGCCGGAAACGGTTCGAACGAGCTGATCCAGGCTATTCTCGCGGTTACGTGCGGGCCCGGCACGAGAGTGCTGGTTGTTCAGCCGACGTTCACGCTGTACAAGCTCCTGAGCCGCATCAACGGCGCCGAAGTGGTAGAGGTGCTGCTTCGCCGCGAGGATCTGGCGTACGACATTCCGGCGGTGTGCGCGGCTATTGACGAACACAAACCCGCGGTGGTGATTGTCTGTTCGCCAAACAACCCCACCGGCAGCGCGCTGACGCTGGACGAGTGGCGGCAGGTGTGCGAGCGGGCGCCCGGGCTGGTGGTGGCGGATCAGGCGTACGTGGAGTTCGGCGGGGACTGCGTGGCGCCCCTTCTGAAGGAGTTTCGGAACCTTGTGATGCTGCGCACGTTCTCCAAGGCGGGAACGCTGGCGGGCCTGCGGGTGGGGTATTGCGCTGCGTCACCCGACATCGCCGAACAAATCGCCAAGGCGAAACTGCCGTACAACCTGAACTTTTTCTCGATGGCCGTTGCCGCCATGGTGGTGCGGAACTGGAACCGGTTTGAACCGGTCATCGCACGGATTCGTTCGGAGCGGGAACGCGTGTACGGCGCGCTCGGGAACATGACGGGGGTACGCGTGTATCCTTCCGCCGCCAACTTCCTCCTGTTCGAAACTACTCGCCCGCCCGCGGAGGTGTTCCGCGGCGTGTATGACCGGGGGGTATTGATCCGCGACGTGAGCAAATACCCGCTTCTCGGGAAGGCGCTGAGGGTAAGCATCGGCACGCCGGAGGAAAATGACGCCTTCCTTTCCGCACTTCGTGCAACATTGAGTGCGTGAGGCACGCCATGCCCGACCAGACCCCGCGTCACGTTGCAGACATCGTTCCGGGTGAAACCGTGACGATGTTCCTCGCCCTGCGCGGGAAGCAACTGAGGGAGCACGAGGGGAAGCCGTTTCTCCGTTTTGAGTTCGCCGACCGCACCGGGCGGATCATGGCGGTGACAAGCGACAACATGGACGCGTTCTGGAACGCCGCGGACCAGAACGACGTAGTGAAAGTGCGCGGGGTTGTCGGCACATGGAACGGAAAGAAGACCCTGCGCATTCAGCAGATGCGGCGCGCAAAGCCGGGGGAATTCGAGGCGGGGGACTTTCTTCCCCGCTACGAAGGGGATACGGACGCGCTCTGGAAGGAACTTGTCGCGCAGGCGGAATCGGTCACCGACCCGCCGCTTCGCTCCGTGCTGGGTTATCTGGTAGATTCGGAAGAGATGCGGGGCCGGTTTCTGCAGGCACCCGCGGGAAAACTCTGGCACCACACGTACCTCGGAGGCCTCGCGGAACATACGGCGAATGTGGCTGCCCTTGTGGATTCGGCGTGCAAACGATATCCTCTTGCTGACAGAAACCTCGCCATCGCCGGCGGGCTTCTTCATGATATAGGGAAGATTGACGCGTTCGACGTCTCCACGACAATAGAATACGGGGATGCCGGGCGCCTTGTGAGTCATATTGTCTTGGGAGAGCGCATCGTCGCGGAGTGGTGCCGTTGCGTTCCCGAACTTCCCGCGGGCCACGCCGACAAGCTGTGCCATATCGTGTTGGCACACGAGCTTTCCGGCGATCAACGCTCTCCCATACCGCCAATGACGCTGGAGGCCGCGATTGTTGCCGCGGCGAACCAGCTTGACGCCACGGCCGGGGCGTTCGCCCGGATTCTCACCAGAGAACGCGATACCGGGCAAGCCTGGTCGGCCTGGGTGAATACGCTCGAGCGGCACGTATTTCTGAAATGACCGTGCCGTGGCGACGGTTCCCGCATGGCCCGCGGCACGCCGGATCGCCGACATCAGACGAGAGGCAGAAAAGAGTCGCTTTCACAACCGAGACTTGCCGTCCTCCTGTTCGCCGCCTATTATCAGAAAGATTGTAACCCCTTATCTTCCGCGCTGATAGTACTCTCAACGCTGATCGCCCGAACCGCGATTCTGGAGTAACCATGCCACGTTCGCTTGTTATTGTAGAATCACCCGCAAAAGCCCGCACCATCAACAAAGTCCTCGGACGCGAGTTCGATGTTCGTTCCTCCATGGGCCATGTCCGGGATCTTCCTGAGAACTCGCTCGGAGTGAATGTGGAGGAGGATTTCCTCCCGCAGTACGAAGTGCTTCCCAGCAAGCGAAAAATAGTGAACGAGCTGCGCATGGCGGGAAAGAACGCAGAACGGGTGTACCTTGCGACGGACCCCGACCGCGAGGGGGAGGCGATCGCCTGGCACATTGCTGAAGTCATGCGACTGGGGAAAAACCGCACGCGAAGGATCACCTTCCACGAGATTACGCCGCGGGCAATCAGGGAGGCACTGGACCATCCCACCGGGCTCGATATGCACAAGGTGGACGCTCAACAGGCACGCCGCGTGCTGGATCGCCTCGTCGGATACCAGGTGAGCCCCCTCCTCTGGCAGACCGTGCGCAAGGGATTGAGCGCGGGGCGCGTTCAATCGGTGGCATTGCGCATGGTGTGCGAGCGCGAGGAAGAGGTTCTCGCGTTCAAGCCGAGGGAATACTGGACGGTACTTGTTGCGCTCAAAAACAGAGCCATTACCTTCGAGGCCGACCTCTGGAAGGTTGACGGAAAACTCGCGAAAATACCCGACGAAGCTCATGCCAAAGCGCTGGTGGAGGAGCTTGCCCGCGGCCAGTTTGACGTAGTGAGCCTTGAACGCAAGCGCCAGAAGCGCCGCGCGTTCCCACCGTTCATTACAAGCACGCTCCAGCAGGAGGCGGCCCGCAAGCTCGGATTCTCTACCAGAATGACCATGAGCGTCGCGCAGGAGCTGTACGAAGGCGTGGAGGTGAAGGGCGAGCTTACCGGTCTTATCACGTATATGCGGACCGATTCGACGCACCTGGCGCCGGAGGCAGTTTCGGCTGCGCGGCAGTACATCGCGGAGGCGTACGGCAAGGAATACGTTCCGGCGCGGCCGAATGTTTTTCGGAACAGCAAGTCCGCTCAGGAAGCGCACGAAGCCATCCGGCCCACTTCGATGGACCGGCCGCCGGAAGCTGTTCAGGGCGAGCTTTCCCGCGATCAGTTCCGCCTGTATCAACTGATCTGGAACCGTTTTGTCTCCTCACAGATGGAGGCGCAGGAACTCGACGTGACGGAACTTGTTGCGGCGGGCGGACGCTTCCAGCTTCGCACGACGGCAAGTGTGGTCGCGTTTGACGGGTTCACGCGCGTCTACCTTGAGGGACAGGACGAAGAGAAAGAAGAACAGGAACATCCGATTCCGCGTGAACTTATCGCGGCGTGGGACCGCACGGAACAGGGTGGCAAACGTTCCGCGGAGCCGCTTCTGAACGGGTATGCACCGGCAAGGGTGCTCCCTGAGCAGCATTTCACCAAACCGCCTTCCCGCTTCACCGAGGCAACGCTCGTCAAAGAGCTGGAATCACGGGGAATTGGCCGTCCCAGCACGTATGCTCAGATCATCAGCACGATTCTCGATCGCGAGTATGTGGCGCGGAAAGAGGGAAAGCTGGTTCCGACAGAACTGGGCAAAATAGTGAATCGTATTCTGTCCTCGCAGTTTCCGGACATTTTCAACAGCGAGTTCACGGCGAGGATGGAAGAAGAGCTGGACCGCGTCGAACAGGGCAGCGATCACTGGAAATCCGTGCTGAAGGAGTTCTACAGCGGCTTCGAGGCGACGCTCTCCAGCGCGATGAAACGGCGATCGGAGATCAAGAAGCTTACGGTGGAGCAATCTGACCGCGTGTGCGAGAAGTGCGGCAGACCGATGGTCGTCCGGCTGGGGCCGAGGGGGCGTTTTCTGGCGTGTTCGGGCTTTCCGGAGTGCCGGAACACGGTTGCGCTGGAGACGGAAGCCGCGCCGCCGGAAATCCCGGTGCCTGACGGCGTCACATGCCCGAAATGCGGGAGCGGAATGACGGTGCGCAACGGTCGTTACGGGGTGTATCTTGCGTGTGAGAAGTATCCGTCGTGCCGCGGCGCGCGTCCGATTCCGACCGGTGTACGGTGCCCACGGCCCGGTTGCAACGGTGAGCTTGTCATACGGACGAGCAAGCGGGGGAAACACTATTACGCCTGCGACCAGGCGGGTTGCACCGTGCTGTACTGGGACAAACCGGTTCCGCTTCCCGAACCGGATCCGGCAACCGGCCTCAGGTTCCAGCTTGAGAAAACGCGCCGCGATGGCACAACCGTCGTGTCTCCCGGTGTGTATCCCCCTCCCGCACTGCGACGACGAAGCACCGACGCCGAACATCGGTCGGGCGCGCGGACAGGGAGCAGGCACCCGCGGCCGGCCCGCGCCGGTACGAGGACGGCTGAGGCCGAACCGGCATCCGGTCGGCGTGGCACCGCATCGAGGAAATCGAGCCTGAGCAGCGGCGCTGCCGTCGGCGCGGCACCATCGGCGGCTCGAAAAAGGTCCTCCGCGAAGCGGTCTGCTGCCGGCACCGGCAACGAGCGGAAGTAGACGATCCGCCGCGGCGCCGGGGAGAAATATCTGATGCGAGCGGCTATCGGGGATTTCATTCAGTACCTCGTCGGCGAGCGGAATTACTCGCAGCACACCGCCCGTGCGTACCGCGCCGACCTTCTCCAGTTCGCCGATTACCTCGGAGAGGAACTGGCTCATCCGCCGGAGCTGCGCGACCTTACCCGAGGGTATGTGCGCACCTACGTCACCTGGTTGATGGAAACGGGGCACAAACAGCGCACCATCGCCCGCAAACTCGCCAGTATCCGATCGTTCCAGACGTATCTGCAGAGGCATGATCTCGTCAGCGAGCAGGACTGGGGTCGGCTTGCGCCTCGCCAACAGCAGCGCACGCTTCCGACCGTGCTGGATGCCGACCAGATGGCGCTCCTTATGACGTTGCCCCCGAATGAAGACCCCACGGGAGTGCGCGACCGGGCAATCATGGAGCTGTTGTACTCCTCGGGGCTGCGGGTGTCGGAACTCGTCGCGCTCGACCTCGAACACCTCGATATCGCCGAGGGACTTGTGCGGGTACGCGGCAAAGGGAACAAGGAGCGCATAGTCCCCGTCGGAACAATCGCGCTGGAGGCCCTGGACCGGTACATCCGCGAGTTCCGTCCGCTGCTCATTCCTCCCGCATTGCGCCGACGCAAGTTTTCGCCGCTCTTCGTAAGCAAACTCGGCAGGCGGCTCAGTGTAGAACGCGTCCGCGCCATGGTGACCGGATATCTTCGGCAGGTGAGCAACTCCGAACATCTGGGACCTCATCTGCTGCGTCACGCCTGCGCGACACATCTTGTGGAGCGGGGTGCCGGGCTGAGGGATGTTCAGGAAATGCTGGGACATTCGAGTGTAACGTCAACACAGATCTACGTGTCGGTTGCCAGTCGGCGGTTGACGCAGATTTACGGGAAGTCGCACCCCAGGGCGTGAGGCCATCGCGCCTGCGCGACGCATCTTGTGGAGCGGGGTACGTAAAGATGCGATGAGTCGCGCCGGTGTGAGCGCGGGGCTTCGACAGGCTCAGCCACCGCGCGCCAGATCAGCTGCCATCCGTACGTCGTGGGCGAACTGCTGCCACGTTCCGAGCGCGGTGGCTGAGCCTGTCGAAGCCCCGCGCAAATCGTCAACGACGAAACAGGAAACTAGAGGCAGAAAGGCGGAATATGGACTACCAGGACATCCACGCGACAACGGTGCTGGGCATCGTGCGGGACGGCGTTGCCGTCATCGGTGGCGACGGACAGGTGACGCTGGGCAACACGGTGGTGAAGCGGAGCACGGTCAAGGTGCGGAAACTTGCCAACAACACCGTGCTGGCGGGATTTGCCGGTGGCGCGGCAGACGCGTTCGCCCTGCTCGAGCACTTCGAGGGGAAACTGGAGGAAACCCGGGGCAACCTCGCGCGGGCGGCGCTTTCCCTCGCGCGGGACTGGCGCACCGACAAGTTCCTTCGCCGGCTCGAAGCGTTCCTCATCGTCATGGACAGGCAGCAGGGGTTCATTCTCTCCGGCACGGGGGACGTCATCCAACCGGAGGACGGGGTAATGGCGATTGGATCGGGGGCATCCTACGCGCTGGCGGCGGCAAAGGCGTATCTCGATGGATCTGGCCTGCCCGTGCGGGAAATCGTGGAACGCAGCCTCCGCATCGCATCGGATATCTGCATCTACACCAACGCCACGCTGACGATTGAGGAGCTGTAAGAATGGTAGCCACGATTCCCGAATCATCGCCACGAAAACTGAGACTCGTGTTCAGCACAGGAATCTTTTTGGTTTCCCTGCTAATCGCGACCTGGCTGACGTACCATCTACACGGGTCACCGAGAAAGGGGATTGACGACGCGAACATCTTTTTCAGTTACGCGGAGAACTTAGCAAACGGTCAAGGTCTAGTTT
>ERZ795061.1291-NODE-1291-length-24613-cov-5.074110_pt1 | contig 24613 bp, 16 predicted proteins | sample MGYA00375145_ERZ795061 | MGnify/ENA primary metagenome ERZ795061 (study PRJEB30190, sample SAMN05720144) | anaerobic digester metagenome | isolation source: active sludge of municipal wastewater-treating anaerobic digesters | place: USA | collected 2014-12-22 ... | reverse complement strand
CCAACTGCCCTGGATTGTCTGCGGCCTACTTTAGAGATCCCGGGATATCCGTTCTTGTCCATGTATCGCTGGAGTGCCAGATAATTGAATGAATCCTTTTGAATGGCTTGTTGATCCGTGAATTTAAATTCAGGCAGTACAACCGTATCAATCTCTTCGATATACCCATTGAGGGAATACGGGGAATACGTCCGGTATTTCTGATCCTCGAAATAAAGCGAGTCCAGGAAAAAAGCACTCTTCGCATCCGGATATAAGGCGTATCCTTTCCTGACCTCAGCAACTAAAGGTTTCCAATACAAACTCCGCTTTAATTTAAGCAAGCGAGGATCTACGAGCATTTCCACTCGTTTGGCTATCGGCACCATCTTATTCCATCTTATAAACTGGATATTGGCTTTTCCTAGACTGTCGGACTGCAGGTATTCCAATCCCTTGCGATAAAAGAGCTGCGGAATAGTAATATCCGAGGTACGGATGGTGGTCCTCCTGTTCTGCAGTCGTCCTGTGGATGTTGCATTGTCTGCTATAGGATATGCACTACCAAGTCCAAAAGTGAGCATGCTTTGTTTATTGATCTCATACTTCTCATGGAGATAATTACTCACACTTTCTGCCCTTGATTTAGATAAGATGATATTTTCTGCTGTCTCACTATCCGTGTGTCCTAGTATGACAAATATTTTATCCTTCCGCTCCTGGTTGGCCTGGTAAAAACTATCCAGTTCAAGCTTATCACCAGCATCAAGTGTTGAGGAATTTGATTCAAATCGGAGATCGAGGGAGGTGATGGAATTAAGAACTTGTTGCTCGTGCTCTTTTTCATAGTATTCGCAATAGGGGGTGGGGTGGATGTCGGCTGTAATGGAGCTCTCATGTAATTTCTCGACAATAACCTGATCAACAAACATTGCAACAGGATTAAAAATCCATCGTTCTAATTTCGGGAAATAATAATCTTCATAGAATCCAACTATTATATATTGCATTTTGCATAATGCCCGAATATTCCAAACCAATTTATTCCATTGACCAGGAATTATTTTTCCAGAGAAATAATAGTCGGATTTTATTAAGCTACGATATTCGGGTATATCCGCATCTCTCGAAACATAAACACCAAAATGACTATATGCAGCCGTATCCGCCGCTGGATTAATTGGTGTAAATACCCACATCGAGATTTGATAAACCTCCCCAACTTCCATAGGGCTTTCTAATCTAGTCCACAAATATCCTGTGCAACCGGTATCCAAATCAGTACAATTTTCATGGTAAAACAATTTAACCATTGCATCACCTTGCAATAAGTTCAGTGTGTCAAAATTCGACCATGAACCTGATTCCTTCATCACCTTCGAACCATACCTTTTAACCATGTCTCTATGGCAGTATGTAACAATACTGTTACTGTTTACTTTCCAATCAGATAATTCGGATACACTCAATTTAGGAACATGGGCCCTGAAATCAAACATGGAATGCTTTTCGAAATTACCGTTGGGGACGAGGTTCTGGGAGAATATCCAGATTGAATGAAAACAGAGTAAAAGCGTTAAAAGGTTTTTTGAAGCAGCGTTTTTCATTGGGTCATATTATCTCATACCTATCCATAAGCCTTATAGAAACATTAGTCAATTTAGCGAATTCAAGTCATAACCCTTATTTGAAGAATATTTTTGCATCCTCCATATACTTCTTCAAAGGCTCCAATCCCACCGACTTTCTAAGTTGATCCGCATATGCCATATCTTTAGATTAACCACTGAGCTAAATTAATTGCGATACAATACATATTTGTCCCACCATGGCGATGAAGGATTTTGTAGTTCCTTCTGCGTTAAGGCCAACAAATTTCTTTCAAAATTAAAATTAGTGCCTATGGAATCCATCAATATATAATGGACTGGGAAAGAGTCCTGACTATTGGGACTTGCAGATAACTTGTCCATCAAACCAGCCAAGAGCATTCCGCTTATGAGGAGAAGGGTTTTTCGCATCCATTTTAAACGCAGAGGGGGAAATTGAAAGTATAGTTTCTTAGAATCTTAAGCCCTACCGTTTACACACAATTTTGAATTTCCCATATTTAATAGAATCCTATGGATCAAAAGGCCATGGCCGTTGCAGGAGCGTCGTGGTGAGCGGAGTCGAACTATTTGCTCCTGCAACCATGAGAATTCCAATTTAGATTCTCCAAAGGAATTTCGTTGGGTATCAAGGTGGTCGCAGGAGCAAACTCCTGCAACGGCCCTCTCCTGGCAGGGGGCAAAGGTTTCGCACGGAGAACACGGAGTTCACGGAGAATTTTTTACGCTTCAGCCTCTTCTGCCCTTCTTCCTCTTCTGCCCTTACGCCATGTCAGGAATTATAACCACCATTAAAGTTTACTTGAAAAATATCTATTTGGCTATAGGCTAAGGACCTGTTCCTGGTTACATTTGCACTAGATGATCACTATGATTTTTTCGCTTCTATTACATCTTTCATTTGCCGGAGATCATTTTCCGCCGATTATTCCTTCTAATGGATCACCGCAAGAATTTAACAAATCATCGGACTATATTCAATTTATACCAACATGCACCCTTGAAGTCAATCCTAATGGGTTTTATAACAGCGGTACGAGTTGCCCTCATGCTTCCAACGGCCTAATACTATTTGACGAGAGCTATGTAACGAATGGTACACCACCCTTTTCTTTTGACTGGGACGACCTGAGCACTCCACAGAATGATATATACAGTGATGATGGCTATATTGCTTTGGATTCGCTATCCGCCGGCACCTATGCTTTGATAGTTACAGATGCCGAAGGATGTAGAGCAAGTGCTTCAACCATTATAGAAGATCCTGTCATGTACGCAACAACGATTATTGATTCCGTTGGGTTATGCAATCATACTGGAGGAATTCAGATTGGTTTGTATGTCGGGCCACCCGGTTTACTAAATTATAACTGGGATTTCGCGTCTACCCCTTTCGACGATGATTTTGGTGCAGGCGAATATTATATGGGCTTTCCTCCTGAATCCAACGACCAGGAAGATTTGGATGAAGGACTTGTAGGGGGGACATATTTTCTTGAATTAACAGTGGTCCATGATTCATTGTTTCCGGAAAACAATTGTACCTGGCGGGATACTTTCAATATTTTCATTGACAGCTTACGATTAATTTGTCCCTCCGGTGATGCCTATGTGTATGCAGGAGTCCCGGATACCACGACCACCTATCAATGGCAGATAGATTCCCTCAATGGCTTTGAAGATGTCCTTCCGGATGCCCACCATGAAGGCACATCGGACCCATTACTCCATTTGATAGATTTGCCTTCTGCTTGGTATGGTCATCAGTACAGGTGCAGGTTGGTGCATGGGATGGACACCACCTTCAGTGATCCATTCATTCTAAAATTTGGAAATTGTTCACAAGGATCATCGTATAGCTGGGTATCTACATCAACTTGGTCGTGTAACGTTGTACCTGATTCTTATACAGATGTCTTTATCACTAACCATATTGCTATATTTTTCACAGATGCAGTTTGTAGATCACTCACATTGCTTCCCGGAGCTAAATTGAACATTTATCCTCCAGCAACACTTACGATTGACCCTGATCCCTAATCGCTATTCACGGTCCTCTCTTCCCTGGATCCCTTTCTCGCCTCTTCCACCGTTCTGCCCTTCCGCCGTTCTGCCTCTTCTGCCACTTCCAACACATGGAAAAATATTTATATGCTATTTTCTCACATATCACCCCTTTTAAACCATACCGCCTTTTATTCCTTCAATCCAACACATTCAATGACCTACACATCGACATTCCTCATATATCATTTTTTTCGGCCGCAATCTCCTGTAAAACAGTGCCCACGGATGGCACTAATTGACATACAGGATTGTTATAATGTGTTACTTTAGTATGAACCCGCGTACCGAATTACTTTCTAACATTCTTTTCCACATTTACATAGGCACTTGTCCACATCCCTCTGTAAAGGTTGAGTAAATGTCATTAGGTAATCCGTCGCCACCGATTTAGTTTTGTACCCCTTTTGAGCTATCAGCTATCAGCTATCAGCTATCAGCTATCAGCTACCAGCTACCAGCTTTTTAAAAAAATAAAATATTACATACAACCTTTTACACACTCACAACTCACAACTCACAACTCACAATTCACAATTCACAATTCACAACTCATACTTCGACTCCGCTCAGTACAAGCAACATTCACAACTGACAACTCACAACTCACAGAAAAATGGCAGAGCCAAATCAATATAATCCTCAAACCTCCGGCAGCAGGCTGAAACCCATCCGCACGGACAATGACCTCACTAACCTGGTCTATGGCAAGCTCCAACCGCAAGCCACTCAGATAGAGGAAGTTGTACTCGGCGCCCTGATGCTCGACAAGGATGCCATGGCCATCGTACTGGATATCCTGACCCCGGACAGTTTCTACAAAAAACCCCATGGCGTCATCTACGAAGCTATGATGCACCTCTTTGAGCGCTCCCAGCCGGTTGATATCCTCACCGTTCACGAAGCACTCAAAAAGTCCGGCAGCCTGGAAATGGTGGGCGGAGTCGGGTTTCTGGTAGAACTTACCAACAAAGTAGCCAGCGCGGCCAACCTCGAGTTCCACTCCCGTATCATCGCGCAGAAGCATATCCAGCGCGAACTCATCCGCGTGAGTACCTCCACCATCAGTGATGCTTTTGAAGACACCAAAGACGTCTTCCAGATGCTCGACGAGGCCGAATCAAACCTCTTTGACATCACCCAGAAGAACCTTAACCGGAGTTATTCCAAGCTGGGTGACCTCGCCGTCAAGGCTCAAAAGGAACTCGAGTCCCTCTCTAAAAAAGAGATAGGAATGACAGGTGTTCCATCAGGATTTACCGAACTCGATAAACTCACCAATGGCTGGCAAAAATCTGACCTGGTCATTGTCGCTGCCCGTCCCGGTATGGGTAAAACGGCCTTCTGTCTGGCGCTTGCGAAAAATGCCGCAGTTGATTACAACCGACCTGTAGCTTTCTTCTCGCTTGAAATGTCCGCCCTCCAGCTCACCCATCGTCTCATGTCGATGGTCGCTGAGATCCCGGGCTCTAAGCTGAGAAACGCGCAGATGGAAGACTACGAATGGCAACAACTTAACAGCGCTGTAGAACGCTTTAGTGAAGTGCCTATCTTTATCGATGACACACCCGCTATCAATATCTTCGAGCTTCGCGCGAAATGTCGTCGTCTCAAGATGCACCACGATATCCAACTTGTCATCGTCGATTACTTGCAACTTATGTCCGCAGGACCGGAAGGTAAACGCGGTGGTACTCGTGAGCAGGAGATCAGTACCATCTCCCGCGCCCTGAAGACGATGGCCAAGGAACTAGAAGTGCCCGTCATCGCACTCTCTCAGTTGAGCCGCGCCGTAGAAACGCGTGGAGGAAACAAGCGTCCACAACTCTCCGACCTTCGGGACTCCGGAGCTATCGAGCAGGATGCGGATATCGTAACCTTCATCTATCGTCCGGATTATTATGAGATGGAATCCGATCCTACTATTTCAAAAGATGCGGCAGAGATCCTGATCTCCAAGCACAGAAACGGAGCCCTTGGTACCGTCGGCTTAAAGTTTATCGCCCAGTACGCCAAGTTTACTGATCCCGGTGATGACTTCTTCAATGACATCTCCGGCAAAGGACCGGGAGGCGATAATTATAATGCAGTCATTACTCGTCCGTCGCGTCTTAATGAAGATGATGAACCAATTCCTTTCTAGCAAAGAGCAGAGGGCATAGAGCATAGAGCATAGAGCGCAAAGGGCAGTGAGCAGTGAGCAGTAGGCAGTAGGCAGTAGGCAAAGCTTAAAAAAACAAATTGAATAGCCCCAAATGAGACAGGAATATTGAAAAGATAATTTTCGCAAATTAATCTTGTCTTATCCGGTCCCTGAGCTTGTCGAAGGGAATTCAAAAAGTCATTTCCCCTCCCCACGCCGCCCTCTTCGCGAGCGAAGAAGCGGCGTGGGGAGAGTGCTTCGCTTTGTACCCTTCGACAAGCTCAGGGACCGATAAAAACAAATTAGCGTAATTCATTTTTAAAATGAATCTGCGTAATCCTTGTGGTGAGCGAAGTCGAACCATGCGTTCTAACAACCTCAGTCTCATGCAAATCTTAATGCTTAACTTGCAACATATCTTCAACTTACATCTACAGAAGTGGCCATCAAACGAACAGTAACCAGGGATAAACCACCTTCAAGGGGAAAAAGTGAAAGCAGGCCTGCCAGAAAAACAAAGTCTAAGGATCCTGCCGCATCACATAACCGCACTCAAAAAGAGGCCAGGCTGCAGCGTGAAAAAGGAGGTGCCGGTGCTTTTAAGAAGTTCGTAAAGAGTCCAGCTAAATCAACCGCTAAGTTTGGCGAATATCGCGACAACAAGTTCGACCATAAACCGGCTGATGATGATTACACAGAAAGACCGAAAGCATCTGAGAAAGATAAGACTCCGGATAAAGTAACTCCACCATCGTATAAGGGAACCCGGGAGGAACAGGGAGAGATGCGTCTCAACAAATACCTGGCCCACAGCGGTATCGCCAGCCGCCGTGCTGCTGATACGCTCATCATGCAAGGTCACGTCACCGTCAATGGGGTGATCGTCAAAGAGATGGGGTATAAAGTGCAACCCAAGGATGTGGTGACCTTCAAAGATAAACCTATCAAGACCGTTGATAAGTTAGTGTACTATCTGCTCAACAAACCAAGAAACGTATTAACGACTTCAAGTGATGAGCGCGGACGACGAACAGTCATCGACATCATGTCAGAAAAAATTCCTGAGCGAATATATCCAGTCGGCAGACTCGACCGTAACACTTCCGGCCTGATCCTACTGACCAATGATGGTGAACTCACCAAGAAACTTTCACATCCCAGCTACAAAGTACCCAAGGTCTACCTGGTCACCCTTGACAAAAATCTCTCCCTGAAAGACATGGAACTCATCCGTGAAGGCATCACCCTCGAGGATGGCCCCATCAAGGCGGATAGTCTCCATTTTATAGAAGGTCTCTCCAAGCGCGAAGTAGAAATCGAAGTTCATTCCGGCAGAAACCGACTCGTCCGCCGCATCTTCGAACACTTCGGTTACGAAGTTGTCAAGCTCGATCGTACCTACTACGCCGGCCTCACCAAAAAGAATCTCCCGCGCGGCATGTGGAGACCCCTGACCAAGGAAGAAGTGCGGTTGCTGAAGCATTTTACGTAATTGTGAGTTGTGAGCTGTGAGTTGTGAGTGGGAGACTTATCCGGTTTCCCTGTTAACATTTATCTTTGAACAATGGATACCAGCCGAACACACCTATACACGGAGCTCACCAAAGCCAAACAGCTGGGGCAGAAAAAAATGGCCGTACTGATCGATCCGGATAAAATGAGGCTCGGTAAGCTGGACCAGATCATCGAGCTCTCGGTCAGATGCCATGTGGATTACTTCTTTATCGGCGGTAGCCTATTGGTCAACAGCCAACTGGACCAATGCCTCCAGATGATCCGCCAGCAATGCCAGATCCCGATGATTTTATTTCCGGGCAGTACCTATCAGGTGAGCAACAAAGCTGATGCTATCCTCTTCCTGTCACTCGTATCGGGCAGAAACCCTGACCTCCTCATCGGACAACATGTCATTGCGGCACCTTATCTCAAATTGAGTTCGCTGGAAGTATTGCCGACCGGTTATATGCTGATCGATGGCGGAGTAGGCACTACGGTTCTATACATGAGCAATACATCTCCGATTCCTTCCAATAAAGCAGATATCGCAGTGTGTACTGCCATGGCTGCAGAAATGCTCGGCCTGAAGATGATCTTCATGGATGCCGGCAGCGGTGCTTCACGACCCGTTTCCGCTGAGATGATCGCAGCGGTAAGCGGTGCAGTATCTATACCATTGATCGTGGGGGGTGGGATCAGGTCCGCAGAAAAAGTGCAGGAAAATCTCAATGCAGGTGCTGATGTGATTGTGATGGGCAATGCATTTGAACATGACCCGTCATTACTGATCGATATCTCCGCGACCATTCACTCACACAATGTGACCTTGAATGTCTAAAGCTACCTGGTTAGTTGTTCTGCTGAGTATTATTTTCTTAGGTGAGGATATGCATGCCCAGAAGCTTGGGTTGCTTCCATCGAAAGTAAAATGGCAGCAACTCCGTCATGACAGTCTACGCATCATCTATCCGGAAGGAGGTGAAGCAACTGCAAGGCGCGTAGCTGGCCTCATGTTGAAGTTTGCATCTGTTGATCCTATTTCAAAAGATAGCCGATATAAGCCGATCTCTGTCATCCTTCAGCCTCATACCAATATCTCCAATGGCTATGTAGGTCTCGCACCCTATGTATCGGAATTCTATCTCCAGCCAAACGAAAATCCTTTTGAACTTGGATCTCTCCCCTGGGCTGATCTACTGGCTATACATGAGTACCGCCATGTGCAGCAAGTCAATGCAGTCAATACAGGCATTAGTCATATCATCAAGGTGATCTTTGGTGAACTTGCCTACTCAGGAATGTATGGCCTCGCTACAGCCGACTGGTTTCGCGAGGGTGATGCTGTGTATGCTGAAACAAAATGGACACCTCAGGGAAGGGGACGATTAAACCGTTTTTTACTACCCTTTCGTGAAAATTCAAAAGAGGAAAAACCCTGGAGTTATTACCGGCTTCGCAATGGCTCCTACAAGCACTATTATCCGGACCATTATCCGCTCGGTTACCTGATGTTGCAATATGGCAATCATGTTTTTGGCGAAGCCACCTGGGACACGATTTGGAGACAGGCTCCGCGCATGAAACCCATCTATGACCCTTTTTCAGGAACTGTAAAACGATTCTTTGGAAAAGGCAACCGTCATTTGTATCTCGATGCGCTGAAGCACTATGGCTCACAGCGAAAAGCATCTGAAGTAACGGATGTCATTTATCCTGCTATTCCTATCACCGAAAAGAATAAGCGGGATGCTTTCTTTGATATGGGCTATCCTGATGTAGCAGGCGATGGCAGCATTTATTGTGTCATCACATCTTTCGATTCGACAGCGGCGATTTATAAGATAGAACCTCAAGGAAAAAGACATCATGTCATTTCATTGGGACGTCAATTAGATACCTATTTTGATCACAGCGCTGATAAAATTGTCTATACCGAAAGTCGTGTTGATCCAAGGTGGATCCGCATGGATAAGAATGTGATTGTCGTCTATGATGAGGTCAGTCATAAAAAAATGGATATCCAACCGATCAAGGGGTACTTTATGCCTTCGTTGGATTCCGCTGCAAAAAGAATAGTTGCCCTGCACACCGATGACGAAGAAAATTATGCACTTCATATACTTGATGCATCCTCTGGCGCGCTGATCCAATCACTCCCAAATAAGGACAACCTGTATCTGGGTTATCCCTCTTTCAGTGAAGATGGCCAGCACCTGATCGCCAATGCCCGTAACAAGGATGGACGCATGTGCATCGTTCAACAAAATATCACCACGGGTGAAATCAAACAAATCACACATTACAGCTATGCTGTCCTCGGCCGGCCTATACAGGCAGGTCCATGGATATTCCTGACCTGTGGTATAGGAGATATTGACCAGGTGTATGCCGTTGATATCCACGAAGGAATTTTTTACCTGGTCAGTAGTGGTCACCGGGCGCACTATGAACCCACATGGGATCCTGTCCAGGATGGAGTCGTGACTGCAGAATACACCAACAACGGAAAAAAACTGGTGCGTTTGCCCGGCATGCCGCGTCAATGGCGGATGGTCAACCTTGATGATGAAATCAAATATGTACCTGGTGCGGAGGAAAGAAATCTGCTTGCAGAACCAATAACGGAAAATGCGTTTGAGGTAAAGAAATATTCACCATGGAGCAACGCAATCAACTTTCATAGCTGGCTGGTCACCGCTGATGATCCTGTGTGGGGTATTGAGTTACGGTCAGATAATATCATGAATACCGTAGCCATTGCTGGTGGGTATGAATACAATAGAAATAATAAGTATCATGGACCTTATGCCGATGTAAGACTTGGCATGTGGTTTCCGGAGATGATCTTTGGATATAGCAACTTAAGAAAGCAGTTGACTGACACTGATGAACAAACGTTCACTAACATCTATGAAGAGGTCTATGCCGGTTTGGCGCTGCCTTTCAATTTTACGCCGGGAGTTTATTCGCAGGTACTCAATATCTCTTCCACCTACAATGCTGGTGTCAATAAACAAAAACCTCCGCAGGATGGTATAGAGCGTCAATACTACAATTATATCAACCATCGGATCTTGCTGGTCAACAGTCGCAGGAGAGCACATCGTCAGCCCCTACCTTCCTGGGGTCAACGGTTTGATATATCCTATTCACAAAATGTGACTGGCCATAAGATTTCACAGTGGTATACAAACCTTGAGTTGGCACTACCATCGTTCAAGCCTTCACATTATTTCCTTATCATCGGTGAGTCGCTGATACAAAACCTGGAGCCTGGCTCCATTCAGTTGAGCAGCAGATATGCAGGCCCAAGAGGATTTAATGTTCCTGATGAAGACCGCAATTACCGACTTGGTTTTACATATGGATTTCCGCTCCTGTATCCGGATGTCGGATTCGGAAATGTGGCATATATCAGGCGGATCAGGTTACAGCCGTTTTTTGATATTGCTTATACCAGTGATCCACAAGCTGTCAGTAAAACGCTCAAAAGTGCAGGTGCAGAACTTTTGGTTGATTTCAAATTTGGTGATATTACACTCGGATTCAGGTATGCGCGATTACTTTCAGGCTATGAAGGTAGTGCGGGTCAATTTGAGTTTTTCATTCCATCAATCCGATTCTAAATGAAAGGTATTGTGGCACGGGTGACCGGTAGTTGGCACGACATACGACTCGAAGACGGGACCATACTTCCCTCCCGTATCATCGGCAAGCTCCGCATGGATGACATCAAGACAACCAATCCTGTGGGTGTAGGTGATGAGGTCGAAGTGCAATATGAAGCAGGTGATGAATTTAAAGGGGTGATCACTGAGGTCCTGCCGCGGCGTAACTATATCGTCCGGCAATCTCCCCGTAGAAAACATGACCTGCATCTGCTGGCTTCCAATGTTGACCAGGCAGTATTGGTGACTACGATCGTGAGTCCAATGTTGAAGATGGGATTTATCGACCGGTTCCTGCTGATGACTGAGCCGCACAATATCCCGGTCATCATCGTCATCAACAAAAACGATCTCTTCGGTGAAGAAGAAAAAGAAATCTTCGGTGGCCTCAAAATCATGTACGAAGATATCGGGTACAGAGTGATCAGTTGCTCGGCACAGACTGGCGAAGGTGTTGATGAATTGAGAGGCTTGTTGAAAGATAAAATATCCCTCGTGGCCGGGCAATCCGGTGTAGGTAAATCAACACTTGTCAATGCGATACAGCCGGGTCTTGGATTAAAGACAGATGAAATCTCCGAATATTCCGGTAAAGGTCAGCATACGACTACGTTTGCTGAAATGTTTTCACTGGATCAGGGTGGCTATATCATTGATACACCTGGCATCAAGATGTTGTCTTTCAACAATCTGGAGCCGATGGATGTCGCGCACAATTTCAGGGAATTTTTTGTTGTCTCTTCATCGTGCCGTTTTCCCAACTGCCTACATCGTAACGAACCGGGATGTGCTGTAAAAGCTGCAGTGGAGGAGGGATCTATTTCAACTTTACGATATGAACATTACATCCAAATCATGGCAGAGATTGAAGACCTCAATTATTGGGAGAGACATAAAAATCTATAATAAATTACGATCAAAAGGCTAAAGAAGCTAAAGAGGCTGAAAGGGCTGAAGAGGCTGAAGAGGCAAAAGGGAGCAAGGGAAAAATTAACTGCGGCTCTGCGACTCTGCGCGAGAAATATTTAGAGGATTGAAAACCTTAGAATACTCAAAAGGCGAAAGAGGCTGAAGAGGCACAAGAGGCCAAAGGGCTAAAGGGTAAAGAACGAAACAACTCGACTCACGACTCACAATTCACAATTCACAACTCACAAATGTCATACACTTCAAGAGTCCGCTATAACAACCGCCGCGAAAAGCTACAGCGGCATGGGCGTAACTTCAGATTGATTGTCCTTTTCGCTTTCCTGATCTCGCTGGTCCTGATCTTCCGCAGCAGGTATAGCATCTATGAATACATCAGGACCTATTTCTATTAAGGAACCATTTTATACCTTACACCATATGACGATGACGAAAAAGCGAAGGTGGCCATGGATGGTTTTGGCACTGCTGGGGGTTTTGGTTGTAATCTACCTGTTAGGCCCTAAACCAGCAAAGCCCGATTTTTCGGGTTTGGTGATTCCGCAATGCACCAGTGATCTCAAAATGCTTGAAGACAGCATAGCCGTAAAAGAATCATCCCTTCAACTCAAAGCTGATAATGAGGCGAGGATTGTCTGGGCAATACCGTATCAGAAGACACCCTATAGCATGGTCTACCTTCATGGCAATGGCGCGAGCCAGGAAGAAGGTGATCCGATTCATGAGGCACTGGCCCAACGTTATGGATGCAATCTTTACCTGGCCCGTCTTGAAGACCATGGATTGACAGGTGATAGTCCTTTGTTGAATATCGATCCTATGCAATGGATGCAATCAGCACTGGATGCTATCGCAATAGGCAAAACTATTGGTGAAAAAGTTATTCTTGTTTCATGTTCTACGGGTAGCACATTCGCGCTCTATCTGGCTGCAAAATATCCGGACCTGGTGGAAGCACAGATCATGTTGTCTCCTAATGTAGACTATTTTGATCCCAGGTCATTTATGATGTCACGGCCCTGGGGCCTGCAAATAACAAGATTGATTCTTGGTTCTGATTATTATAGCTGGAAGGCTCCTGCTAATGCGGAACAATACTGGTACACCCGCTATCGGATCGAAGGGATCATCACATTAAAGGCTATCATTGACGAAACGATGACAAAGGACAATTTCCGGATGATCAACGATCCGATCTATCTTTCTTACTACTACAAGGATGAAGCCCATCAGGACAATGTAGTCTCCGTAAAACGCATGAAGGAAATGTTTGAACAGGTGGGTACACCACCGGCCATGAAGAAAGAAATTGCACATGCAGATGCGGGAACGCATATCATCGGATCAGATCTCTTTAATCAAAACCTCGCATCCGTCTGGACTCCTTTAGTCAGTTATTGCGAAGATGTACTCCATCTCACACCTGTGCAGGATGTGGACTGGAAACCATTTATCGATACCAGGCAAAACAATTAATAAAACCGAATTGGCACGCATCTATCCTTCTAAACTCCTGCTCTTTGGCGAATATTCAGTGCTCAGCGGATCACAGGCACTGGCAGTGCCCTTGCCCCATTGGAAAGGAGAATGGATCCAGGAGGAAAGCAATAGCATGCCTGAGGACTCACCGTTGTTAACTTATATTGATTGGTTAAAATCACATGATCATATTTCTGCTGCTTCAGCCGCGCATATGATCAATGACGCTGAGGAAGGATGGAAATATGTTGCCGATATTCCAATCGGCTATGGTCTCGGCAGTTCAGGAGCATTTGTAGCTGCACTGTATGACCGGTATATCACTAAAGAAAATTCATCCAATCCATCTTCAGACTTATTGATGCTTTCCAAAATGGAAAGTTACTTTCATGGAGCAAGTTCCGGAATGGACCCGATGGTTTCCTTTTCAGGTCAGGCTGTATACAAGGATGAAACTGGCACCTTTCAATCTGTCAATGATCCGGGATGGCCGGAAGGCTTTCAAGTGTATTTGCTTGATAGCGGAGTAGAAAGATCGACCGGCCCACTGGTGCAGGTTTACAAAGAACTCATCAAGGACCGGGAATTCAAACTTAAAATTGAGCACGAACTGATCCCTGCTGTAGAACATGCCATTCATTTTTATCTTTCACAGACTGGTGGCATGCTTGAAGAATGCATTAGTATCATCAGTCAGTTTCAACGTGAATATTTTTCCATGCTGATCCCTGATCCGATCAAAGACCAGTGGGATGAACTCATAGAAACTCCCGGGATGTATGTCAAGTTCTGCGGTGCTGGTGGAGGAGGGTTTTTTCAGGTGATCACAACTGCATCTCAACAACCGACAGTTATGCATTCACTCACCCGGATTTTTTAATTGCTCAAATTTTAGTCCTCGTTTCCCATGTCGACACCAGGTAAATCTGATTTTCTCAACCGATGTATGCGATACTGCTCAGGTGCGGAGCGTTGCACGCAGGATGTTGTGAAAAAACTAGTTACCTGGGAAGCACCCGAAGATGAATATGAAGTCATCCTCGAAACGTTACGCAAAGAAAAATTTCTGGACGATACACGATATGCCAATAGTTTCGTAGCGGATAAATGGAGGCTTGATCAATGGGGGAAAGTAAAAATAAGAAATGGGCTCTTTCAAAAAGGTATATCAGAAACGCTCATTCAAAACGCTATCGACACGATTGACCAGGATGGTTATGTTGCGGTATTGCATAACCTGCTTGAGAAAAAAAGAGTATCCATCAAAAAGGAAGCCATGACCAGTCAGATGAAAAAGCTGCTCAGCTTTGGAGCAAGCAGAGGATTTGAAGAGGAATTGATCTGGCAGTGGATGGAAGGAAAGGGATTGTCTTTTGATCAAAGAGAGTGAGACGTGAGAGCGTGAGAGCGTGAGAGCGTGAGAGCGTGAGAGCGTGAGAGCGTGAGACGTGAGAACGTGAGAGAGTGAGAACGTGAGAGAGTGAGAGAGTGAGAAGTGCAGCGAAGGGTTCATACTGCGGCTCTGCGCGAAAGTTTTTTAATCGATAGTGAGCGCGTGGGCCTTTACTAATTAAGCTCATCAATAGTATTTTGAATTGGTGAAAACCCTAATTTTCATGTACCAAAGTTGAAAACATGGAAATTCAAACGATTCAAAGCAAGATCTACGAGATCCGGGGTCAGAAAGTAATGCTTGATTATGACCTTGCCCTGCTTTACCAAACAGAGACAAGGACTTTAAAACAAGCAGTCAGGAGAAACATTGATCGGTTTCCTTCCGATTTTATGTTTGAGTTAAGCCAACTGGAAGTTCAATCTTTGAGATCACAGATTGTGATGTCAAAACCAGGGCGAGGTGGTACCCGTCATAAACCATTCGCTTTTACCGAGCAAGGGGTCGCTATGTTAGCAAGCATCCTCAACAGCCCCAAGGCCATCGAGGTCAATATCGCCATTGTCCGCGCTTTCGTCTTTATCCGGCAATATGCGCTATCCCATAAAGATCTGACTGATAAACTTCGTAAACTTGAGGCCAGGTACAAACGCAAATTCAAGGATATTTCAGCGGCTATTCAATTCCTGCTCCAAAAAGATCAAATGGCCATAAACCAGCAGGAACGGAAGAGAATAGGCTTTAAAACAGAAAATAAAAAGTGAAACTAATCCACAAAATATACGGCACGGGTCAACCGCTCATCATCATGCATGGCCTCTTTGGCAGCGGAGACAATTGGCGTTCCATCGCCCGGATGATGGAACCCCATTACCAATCGATCGTCGTGGATATGCGCAACCACGGCCGGTCTCCACACGATCCAGAGATGAACTTCAAGGTCATGGCAGATGATATCCTTGAATTGATGACTGATCTCAAGCTGGACAAAGTTTCACTCCTGGGACATTCCATGGGCGGTAAAGTGGCGATGCAGTTTTCTTTACTTCATCCCGACTTGGTAGAGAAACTCATTGTGGTAGACATTGCTCCCAAATACTATCCTCCCCATCATGATATTGTCATCGAAGCCATTGAATCTATCGATCCGAAACAACTGACTGAAAGAATGGAAGCAGAAAATGCCATGGCCAGGTTCCTCGGCAATGACCAGTCAACAATCCAGTTTCTCATGAAAAATCTTGCACGGCTCCCGGAGGGCGGATTTGAATGGAAACCCAATATGCCGGTCATCATTGACGCCTACTATCATCTCATGGAAGATGTATCACCTACGGAACCCTTCTCCGGACCGGTCTTATTCATTCGAGGCGAAAAGTCCAGGTATATACTGGATGAAGACATCCCACAGATCAAGACCCTTTTCCCCAATTCGAGTCTTGTAACTATTAGCGGGGCGGGCCACTGGGTCCATGCCGACGCGCCCGAAATGTTTACAAAAGCGGTTCTTGCCTTTCTAAATGATTAAGTATCAGATGTTAAAATAATCTCCGGCCACTCCGGCCTCTTGCGCTATCCCCTCATAATTCCTTAACTTTGAATGCTTTTTGAAGTTATCACATACACTATTGAGATATGGCTGGTCATCGTTACTTGTTTCTCCTCTTTTGCTTATTTGGGTTTTCGCATCTCTCCGGCCAGATGGTCGTGGGGGCGGATACGCTCATAGGTAACGAATGGATCACGTATGGCCAGAAGTATTTCAAATTTACCATTGACATTGATGGCGTATACCGGATCCCCCAATCTACCCTGACCAGTGCAGGTGTTTCTTCAAGTGCTACTGGAAGTGAAATCAGGATTTACTCTATGGGCCAGCAAGTGCCTTTGTATGTGAGCACGGATGGAGTCCTGGGAGCAAACGATTTCATTGAATTCTACGGCTTCAAAAATAAAAGTGAATTAGACTGGCATTTATTTCGTCACCCGGATACCGATTTGCTACATCCGGGTCATAGCATGTACACGGATCAGCGAATCTACTATCTGACCACAGAAGGAGATGAGCAGCCTTTGAGAGTTAATACGCTCGTCAATGATATCTCCAATCCACCTGCAGCAGAGCCATATGATATCCATAGACAGATCCTGGATTGGAGTGACACGGGAAATGATCCTTATCTGCCTATCTCCGGTGGTGGCGCCATCTCTTACTCCAGCTATTTGCATGGTGAAGGGTTTGGCAAAGCAGCTGAATCGAACAGTACCACTCAAATGGTGACAACGAGCAGAGCAGCAGGTCCGGATGCTACATTACGCATCCGTCTCACCAGCACCAATCATGGAAACCACAATTTTGTTGTTAATTGGAATGGGATGTTACTTGACACCATTTTTGCTAAAGGCATACAGATCAAGGATACCACGTTTAACATTCCGCTCAGCCTTGTAGAGGATAACAATCAGGTCAATATCAGCAATACAAATTCGCTGAGCCGGCACTCCCTGGTGACGATGGAATTAGCGTATCCCCGACTACCGGATGCAAGTGGAGCTCTCGAAACGCTCATCTATCCTAACATAAAATCAGGAGCTCAATATTTTGTGATCGATGGATTCATGCACAACGGCAATCAACCATTACTTTATTCCACGGATGGCCAATCACGCATGGTGGTTGACATCAATGGCAATGACCAGGTCCATTTTGTGTGGCCGGAGGTTTCAGAAGAAACGAGCTTGCGCCTGATAAATCCAGTGGCTTCAATGCATACCATTTCAACGCTGACAGAAAAAATATTTACGGATTACTCCGGCGACAATACTGAATATGTCATCATTACGCACCCGGACCTGATGCAGATCGGTACAGAGAGCGAGTATGTTCAATACCGGACCTCTGCCGCTGGTGGTGCCTATCGTGCAAAAGCGTATTCCATCCTGGAGATCTATGATGAGTTTGGCTATGGAATAGAAAAGCATCCGCAGGCTATCCGCAATTTCGTGGAGTTTATGCAGCGCAAATGGCCAGCGGCCAAAATGATCTTCATCGTAGGCAGAGGGATTGAATATAATCGTTCACGCTATGCTACCGGTAGTTGGGAATCAGCTTTTTTTGTGCCCACATGTGGACGACCAGGTAGTGACAATTTACTTGCAGCAACGCTCTGGGAACTTGTCCCCAGATATCCTATCGGCAGATTAGCTATCACTAAATCGCAAGACATCACTCTTTATCTGGATAAGGTCAAGGAACATGACTTGTCCCGCTATACCAGTCAGGTGCTTGCTGAAAAAGCATGGATAAAGAATGTGATGCATTTGGGGGGTGGTAAAACAATATCTGAGCAAGATGACTTTGAACATACCCTTGGCATCCTTGGTGATATCCTTGCCACTTCTGATTATGGTGCCAACTTAAGTTTTTTCCAAAAAAATTCAACCGATGAAATCGGGGAAACTGAATCCGCACAAATCCTCAAACTACTGAATGAAGGATGTGGCATCATCAACTACCTGGGCCATTCCGCCACGAGCACATTCGAATTTAATATCAATGATCCGGCGGAATGGAATAACAAAGGCCGATATCCGATATTCAGCGCGATGGGGTGCAGTGCTGGCCAGATCCATAGCCCTTCTTTAAGTCTGAGTGATAACTATACGCACATCAAGGATGAAGGTGCTATTGCTTTCATCTCAGGTTCGGGGTCACAGTTTGCAAACGCACTGACGGCATGGGCACGGCCGTGGTATAATTATTTTGGAAACCTGGATTATGGCACTACGCTCGGTGAATCGATATTATTTGGACTGAAAGCATTACGCAATTTTATTAATCTGGATGCTGAAGGCTCCAATTCCTATCGCTATCTCCTCGAGCAACAAACATTCCAGGGAGATCCTGCATTACAAATGCACCCATTCCCGGGACCTGATTATGTTGTCGATCGCAATTCCGTCACTATATCACCTGAAGTCCTCAACACAAAACTGGACTCCTTTGATTTGAATTTTGCGGTAGCCAACATCGGGAGAAACCTGCGCCAGAAAGTAAATTACCGTATTCATATCCTGTTACCTGACGGGCAGCGATTATTAGTGAAAAATGATTCCGTATCCGCTGACGTTTTTAATTCAATAGTGAATGCCCGCATCCCGTTACAGACAGGTGGAAAATCCGGCTCCTTTAGGTTGCTTGTAAATTTCGATCCAGATAATGCAGTCGAAGAACTACCTGCTCCCGATGCTGAATCCAATAATGAATTGATCGACAACCTGGGTATAGAAGGCATAGAATTTTTTGTGGTGGACAATCTCATTACTGCAGTCTATCCACCTGATTTCAGCATTGTCAACAAAGCTATTCCGGAGTTGGTCGCTACCGGTAGCAATGCATTCAGTAAGTCACTGGACATCGCTTTTGAATTAGATACTACCGCCCTCTTTAATAGCCCTGCGCTGGTCAGCGATAAATTTATTGACCACTCTTCAACGCTCATCTGGTCACCACCGATCAATTGGATCCCTGACCAGGTGTACTACTGGAGAGTTAGTACAGATAGTATTTCTCCTGAACAAGGTTATCTCTGGAGCACAAAATCATTCTTGTACAAACCAGGTAGTGCATCCGGCTGGAACCAATCTCATTTTCATCAATTCACAGCTAATGATCTGGATGATCTACTGGCGGATAGTTTAAAACACACGTTCACCTTCGGATCCTCATCGCGCAATTTTAGTATCCTCAACCGATTCCATGATGTGCCGCAGGGATTGATACCGAGAGTGACAGAAGACGGGGTGATCAAGGCCGAGTTTTTCACAGGTTTTCGTAATCGTAATGTACAGGCATTTGTCGTAGCCATTGATTCGCTCACTGGTGATTATATCTATAATCCTAACCCTGGCCTTTACGGCTCAGCAAATCATCTTTCTTTCGATGCTAAAGTCTTTCCATACAGAACTGACCTGCCGGAGAGTCGTCAGGCGCTGATTGATTTTGTAGAGAATGTCATTCCTTCAGGATACTATGTATTCTTTTATACCTATCAGCAAACAGCGTATCCTGACTATTATCCTGAAACATGGGAAGCAGACGAAGCAATCTATGGCAAGAGTATTTTTTCGATGATCGAAAACCAATACCCTTCATCTGCCATCAGGACGCTGGCGATGACTGGTAGTAAACCTTACATCGTTTTCTTCCAGAAAGACAGAGGAGGCATCCAGGAACTGATCGCACAGGACACCTCAGAAGCGGTCTCCATGAGCCTCGACATCAAGGGATCACGCACCCGTGGTGCCCATGTATCACGTCTTGTGGGCCCTGCTTCCAAATGGTACTCCATCGAATCAGAAACGAAGGTGAATGCTATTGATACTGCAGGTATAAACATTCTCTCTGCCATTGCCCTAACAGCTGACTTGTCAGATACTCTTGTGATCTCCACCAACATACTTTCACAGGATACGGTCATCGGAGATATAGATGCTGCAATGTATCCTTATATCCAACTGAACTATACTACCCAGGATAGTGTCACCTATGATCCTGCAGACCTGACATACTGGAGGGTCCTGTATGAAGGGTATCCCGAATTTGTCATCCAACCGGACCTTGGATATGAATTTGAATCTGATACCCTCAACCGCGGTGAGACGATGCGACTCTGGACGAATATTGAAAATGTAAGTCCTTATTCTGTTGAAAACCTGCCCGTATCACTGCGTATCATCAGCGCAGATAATACAACAGACTTACTTTCCATCACCGTGCCTCAACTTAACGGTAATGGTGTGGCTCCGGTGGAGTTTGAAAAAAATACTGCATCCTATGATGGAGATTACCAGGTGTTGATGGAAGTCAATCCGGGCAGAACCTTTCCTGAAATCAATTACAATAACAACATAGGTATCATACCTATGCATGTACTGTCTGACAGGGCGAATCCAATACTGGATGTCACTTTTGACGGATACCACATCAAAGACGGAGACCTGGTAGCCTCTAATCCGCTGATCATGATACAGCTGATGGATGAAAACAATAGTCTTCGACTGGATGACACCTCATCGTTTATCATGCACCTTGAATACCCTTCAGATATCGATGGTCAACGCATTTATTTTTCACAACCGTGGGTAACGTTTGTCCCTTCTCCTGCATCAGGTCCAAATGTCGCTTCTGTTGAACTCCGACCTGATCTATTTGAAAACGGGATATATACGTTGCAAGTCAATGCGCGTGATGCTTCTGATAATGTCGCCGGTGACAATGATTATATGGTGTCATTTGAAGTGATCAATGGCAAGGCTGTTTCCTATATCTATAATTATCCGAATCCATTCAGTGGTTCAACCCGATTTATCTATACGTTGACAGGCCCTGGATCACCAGCTTTCTATAAAATTGAAATCTTGTCTATTTCCGGAGTGCTGGTTCGTGAAATCACCCAGGATGAATTAGGGCCTCTTGCTCCCGGAACACACATGACGTCTTATACCTGGGATGGTACCGATCAAAATGGCAATGAAATCGCTGCGGGCATCTATCTCTACCGCCTGGTCGCCAGGGATGAAAACATGAAGGATTATGAGCGATATGATCCTTATGGCGATAGTGATTATAATCCTAAAGGATGGGGCAAAATGATCCTGGTCAGATAAACAGGCCCTTATTTTAGGCCTAAATACATGTACCTTAGGGCTCATCAGTATGGCTATGACAACGATCATCGAGGCTGGTTCGCCCGTCCAGTATTGGCGTAAGATCAGGGAATGCTGGCAGTACAGGGATATGCTCCGGATGCTTAGCTACCGGGATGTGCGTGTCAGGTATGCCCAGACGTTTCTAGGCATGGCATGGGCTATCATCAATCCAATCATATCCGTTCTACTCCTCTATTTTGTTTTTGGTGTTGTGGTCAAGGTTGACACACAGGGTGTGCCTCCACTTTTGTTTTCCATGGCTGGTCTGTGTTCATGGAATTATTTTTCACGCGTCGTAGGCGAGGCAGGAAGCTCTGTCATCGGTGCACAATCACTTGTCAAGAAAGTTTATTTCCCCCGGCTGATTATTCCCTTGTCAAAATCAATCAGTGCATTGATTGATCTATTGATTGTCATCCTGATGCTGGCCATCATGATGATCGCATATGACATTCCTTTTAGGTGGCAGGCTATCATGATCATCCCGTTTACGCTCATGGCGATTATGGCAGGAATTGCATTTGGTGTTTGGATCGCTGCATTGACGATACGGTTCAGAGACTTTACGCACATACTACCTTTGATCCTTCGCATAGGCATGTTTCTGAGCCCGATAGCCTATGGTGCTTCTCTGGTCCCGCAACCTTACAAATGGGCTTTCAACCTGAACCCACTCACAGGCATCATCGAAGGTTTCCGGTGGGCGCTTTTCAATACACCACTGGATATGAGTTCAGTCTGGATTTCGTTGGTGGTGATTCTTATAATCCTGATCGGAGGCATATGGTATTTCCTGCGCATGGATCAGTATATAGCTGATATCATATAACCATGGGAAGTATGAACACAGCGGCCATCATCATAGAACATGTCTCCAAAACCTACCAGCGTGGTAAAGTGCGGCGAGGTGATATCCGCAGCAGCATGAATTCGTGGTGGACAGGGATGGGCAAAGAAAAAGAAGAATTTGATGCGCTGAAAGATATTAATCTGACGATTCAACAAGGAGATGTCGTCGGTATCATCGGTCCGAATGGAGCAGGGAAATCAACGCTGCTTAAACTGCTTTCCCGCATTACCTTCCCCTCAAAAGGACGAATCACGATCCATGGCACCCTCTCATCTATGCTCGAGGTCGGTACCGGATTTCATCCTGAACTCACCGGAAGAGAAAATATATTTCTCAACGGAGCGATCATCGGAATGAAACGAGAGGAAGTAGCGCGTAAGCTCGATAGCATTGTCGCTTTTTCAGGACTTGAGGATTTTCTCGATACACCTGTCAAACATTACTCATCAGGCATGTATGTCCGGTTGGCTTTTTCAGTGGCCTCTCATCTTGAACCCGACATATTGCTCATCGATGAAGTACTTGCCGTTGGTGACCAGGAATTCAGGAAGCAGTGCATGGATAAAATGCTCGATGTCTCCAACCAGGGCCGCACCATCATCATGGTGAGCCACCAGATGTCGTATCTGAAGGATCTATGTCGTACCGGTGTATATCTGCATGCAGGCTCTGTGCTCTTTCAGGGCAACATTGATGATACGATCAATCACTATGTCCATCATTATAAGGAAACCAAACGCACAAGTATCCGGGATAGATCAGACCGACGTGGTGCAGGGGCAGTCACACTAGCCGGAATAGAGGTAATGGATCAAAATGGGTATCCATTGCATCTCCTATCAGCAGGGAGCCCGGTGAGCATCCGTCTTCAACTTGATCTGCAAGTTGCCATCGCATATGATGTTGTCATACAATTAGAATTCCTGGATATCTATGGTCAACTATGCTTTGTGGCCAACAACAGCATGAGTAATCACTCGATACCAAAATTAGATGCTTCGCAGGCAGTGGAATGCCTTGTACCTAAATTTCCCCTGAATACAGGCACCTACTTTATCAACACAGCCATCTATGTCAGCAATCAATTGTCGGACGAAGTCCTGAATGCCATTGATGTTGAAGTAGCGCCAGGTTTGTTTTATGGCACGGGAAAATTACCTCCTCCGCATAAAGGTTTATTGGTGGAGTACAACTGGAAATAAATATTTCCCCACCTTGCTACTCACGCCTACAAAGAATTAACTGCGTTCCTTGTAGCGGATTGATCAGTTCGGTCGAATAAACAGGAGCGTATCCGGCAACAAATCTTTTTAACTCCTCCATGGACCATTCACGGTAATGTGCAGGATTGGGCGGTGGACCATAATGCCATCTACCCCTCCGTTTGTTTCTTTCCGGCGTGCTGATCATGAGGCATTTCCAGTCTCGAATGGCCAGCATGTGTTTCATAAACTGATCCGGATCTTCGACATGCTCGATGACATCTGCGCAGATGATCAGATCTGCAGCATGATGTGCAGGCACAAATTCATCCGCGTTGATCCATTCATACGATGGAAAGTCAAGTCTTGCCTGATCTATCGCGGGAGAAAAATCTACACCCGATATTTTATAATGTCCAAGGTAGTGTGCGGATTTATAGCCAGACCCACATCCCATATCCACTATAGTGTGCCATTGATGTTTGGCCATGAGCGTAGCTGCATATTCATATACTTCCTTTTGAAAAGTATCTTTCAAGCCTCGGTCATCATGCTGCACTACAACTGCGTGGTGAATATAGCCTCGCTTTATCGCATATTTTGACGGTTGGTACACTGACCTTACCATTCCGGAAACGAACCTGACAATGGCTGAAGCAAGTTTATTTAGATTACCCTTCGATTTCATTTCCGTCATCACTTTCTCAATGAACTCCTCAGTGATCCAACCCATTCACCCGCGCTATATACGAGCGGCTGGGTCATTTGGTAGACTGCCTTTTTAAAAGAATAAGACTTATTAAACAGACTACTAATAAGATGGATGGGTGTCCATAACAAACGACCCGCCATGGTCTTTAATAGATGCAGGGAGGCGATCGGTAAAGGTACCGGATCAAAAGACATCTTATCCCTTCGGCGTGCATACTCAGATCTCAGCACCCAACTTAAACTGAGTTTATCCGTGCGCACAAAATGATCCGTACGCAACGAGGGTGCGTAAGCTATACTAAATCCTGCCTTACGCATACGCACTTGCAATTCGATTTCTTCGCCATAGTGAAGCTCTTTTCCGCGCACACCTAGTTGA
>ERZ795061.1287-NODE-1287-length-24663-cov-5.338386_pt1 | contig 24663 bp, 16 predicted proteins | sample MGYA00375145_ERZ795061 | MGnify/ENA primary metagenome ERZ795061 (study PRJEB30190, sample SAMN05720144) | anaerobic digester metagenome | isolation source: active sludge of municipal wastewater-treating anaerobic digesters | place: USA | collected 2014-12-22 ... | reverse complement strand
CCAGGCAGGTACGCTTGGTTTTCTACTCACCCCCCAGAACATGGCTGATGATTATGATTGGGAAATAATGGATATCACTGGTTTCCTTCCTGGAGATGTATACACCGTTGAATTAAGGGTTTCATTAAACCTGAGTGGGCAAACGGGGATCACCGGGTGCACAGCAGCAGGTGTTTCTGATATCAATTGCGGAGGAGGGGCACCGGGTACTCAATTTAACAGAATGATAAACCTGCTGGCTGGCCATGATTACCTTATGATGGTTAATAACTGGTCAAGTTCTAACCAGGGGTACGATATTGACTTTACGGGTACATCTGTATTAACCAACAACGCAACACCCACTGTTACAGGTGTAAGCATCGTTGGATGTGACCCCAGTAAATTAAGGGTTACTTTTTCTGAAGATATTTTGTGCTCCAGTATCTCTGATCCTGCTATCGGCAGTGAATTTACTATTACTGCAGGCACCCACGTTATTACAGGCATAATATCTGATTGCAGTATCGGAGCGAACGGAGTTCCTTTCGTTATCCTTAACCTGCAGTCACCCATTCCCGCAGGAAACTACCAGTTGAATGTAGCAAATGGTTTTGATGGTAATACACTTGAAAATGTTTGTAAGATTGCGATGCTTCCTGTATCCATACCGTTTACTGTTCCGGTAATTCCTACGGTTCAGGTAAGTTCCGTAAACTACACCGGCTGTGCGCCCACCGTATTGAATGTAACACTGACCAAACCGGTATGGTGTACCAGTCTTACACCTTCGGGCCCGGGCAGCGAGTTTTCTATAACACCCGGCAACCCGGCTATCTTATCGGTGCAGTCATCCTGCGCTTCAGCGGGAACCTATACAGATCAAATACAGATCACTTTACAAAACCCGCTTGCCAACGGCAACTACCAGCTTGTGGTAAATAACGGGGCCGATGGCAATACACTCATCGATACCTGTAACAATGCTATAGCAACCGGTTATAATTTTCCGTTTACCATAACGCAATTGACCACGCCCCCGGTTATACAATCCGTTGTTTTTGATGAATGCCACCCCGATAAACTGGTAGTGAATTTTGATAAACCGGTTGCCTGTAATACCATTACGGCAGCTGGAAGTGAATTGTCGGTAAGTCCTGGCATATGGCCGGTTAATTCTATAGCCTATAACTGTACGGCAGGTACTTATACTTCACAGATAATCATGAACCTGGCTAACCCATTGCCTGCAGGTAATTTTAATGTAGTGGTGGGCAGCGGCACCGACGGAAATACATTGGCAGATACCTGTTTTGCCTTTATGCCGGTTGGGTATACAAGGCCATTCGTAACCACCCAGGCGCCGGCGCCCATCTTTGATTCGGTGCAGTTCGATAATTGCAATGCCACTTCAGTTAAAGTATTTTATAGTCACCCCATCTTATGCAGCAGCATCAGCGCCAATGGCTCCGACTTCAGTATCACCGGCCCCTCTGCAGTAAGTATCCTGTCTGCTTCAACCGATGTTACCTGTGGTCCGCTGGGATATACCAAATGGGTATTATTACAACTGTCGGCCCCTATTAACCCCGCAGGAAATTATATTTTGCATAACGGCATTGGTTTGGACGGCAATGGAATTATTGATACCTGTAATGCAAGACAAAATACAAACGAAACATTTGCCGTAAATGTATTGGGCAAACCTTCCGCCGTTTTCAACGGCCTGGTTAACTGGGGTTGTGTAAATGATGATATTGTGCTTTCTCACCCGGGCGGTAACGGCGCCAATTCCTGGAACTGGACATTCAGCGACGGCAGAACAGCCACGGGCCAGAATGTAACCATGAGTTTCCCGGTTGCCACGCCAACAGTTACGGTAAGGCTGATCGTAAGCAATGGTTCCTGTAACGATACCACCTCGCAAACCTTTACACTTGGTAATGTTTTCAATGCCGCATTTACCAGCAGCATGGGCGATACCACCTGTATCAACACCCCCATTAATTTTATTAACGCATCAACGGGTAATATAACCAACTACCTGTGGGACTTTGGAGACCTTACCCAATTCAACGGGCAAACGCCGCCTGCACATGTGTACCCGGTAAGCAATATCTATAATGTTCAACTGATCGTTACCGACAATCACGGCTGCCGCGATACAGCCAGCAGGCTCATGCATATTGATGCTTCGGCATTGATCGACTTTACCGGGCTTAAGCCGCAATACTGTACAGGCAACACGGTAACCTTGCAGCGGAAAATATCAAGGAATGTAATTTCTTATGTATGGGATAACGGCGATGGCCAAACATTCACCAACGAAGTGGATGTAAATTTCTCTTATGCCAATGAAGGCGTGTATACGATTACTTTATCGGGAGTTGACCGGTACTGCGGCCCGGCAAGCATCAGCAAAACAGTTCCGGTATATGCAATACCAAAAGTAAATCTTGGTTCCGATACGGCGATCTGTCAGTCAGATAGGTTGCTGATAGGCGTTGCGCCCAATGCGGCTTATACGTACTTATGGAATACAGGCGCCACCACTTCACAGATATACACCGATGTGTTTACCCGGGATTATAATCTTACTGCTGATAATCACGGTTGCCGTGGATACGATGCCCTGCATGTAAAAGTATTGCCTGCCTGCCTGATAAAAGTACCCGGCGCATTTACGCCCAACGGCGATGGATTGAATGATGTATTGAAACCGGTGTATGCCGATCTTGCAAAAGATTTCTCGTTCAAAATTTATAACCGTTTAGGCCAGCTGGTATTCAGTACAAACAATCCACTGGAAGGATGGGATGGTAAATTAAAAGGCAACCCGGCAGAGACAGGAACTTATGTATGGTCGCTCAGCTATATTGATCCGTGGACGGGCAAAGCCATGAAGGAGAAGGGAACGAGTATTTTGATACGGTAAGTCTGTTAACCGGTTAATTTGTTAAATAGTTAATTCGTAGAGACCATTTAGTGAAACATTTCACCAATTAACTATTTAACGAATTAACAATTCAGGCTTCACTCAGCCTGCACTCATTCAAATGCACGCCCAGCGTATGAACCACGCCGCACTTAAGCGCAAAATTATTTTTCTGGTGCCCAACGGGGAAATCGAAGCAAACGGGGTAATTGTATTCCTTTACTTTTTCCAGCACGATATCCTGGAGTGTTTTACCAAACTCTTCACCGGGATCATCTGTTTTCACTTTAAATCCGCCGATGATCAGTCCTTTAAGGTCTGTTAGCTTACCGCTTCGTTTTAAATTCCAGAACATACGGTCAAGGCTGTATAAATATTCACCGGTGTCTTCTACAAACAGGATCTTATCTTTTGTATCGATATCTGATCTGCTGCCGGCAAGCGATTCCAGCGTTTTTAAATTACCACCCACCAGTTCGCCGATGGCGAGACCCGTTCTGTTTTTTTCATTAGGCGTGAACACAAGCCTTGTCTTTTCACCCACCAGGCATTTCCGGATGGATTCGATGGTTTCAATTTGCACGGGCTCGGCCTTGCTCCAGTCGGATGGAAAACTGTTGCACATTTTTGAATGAATGGAAGCGATGCGGTGGTTGACATTGATGTGTGAATGAAGAACCGTTACATCGCTGAAGCCGATGATCCATTTGGGATTGTGTTTAAGTTTTTTAAAGTCGAGCTGATCTACAATACGTACAGCGCCATATCCGCCCCGGGCGCAAAGAATGGCTTTCACCGTTTTGTCTTCCAGCATCTGCTGAAAGTCGGCTGCTCTCTCTTCATCGGTTCCGCCAAATGTAAAATCCCTTTTGCCAATGCTGCTCCCGGTCTTTACATTAAAGCCCCACTCATTTAATTTCAATAAAGCCGGTTGAATATCTTCTGCTGTGATATAACCTGCGGGGCAGCAGATACCGACGGTATCGCCTTTCTTCAGGTAAGGAGGAATGATGCATGGCTTCTCCGGTTCAGCAATTACTTTACCGCCTGCCACTGCCGAAAAGGATGCGGCTAATGGGATCACCGATGAAAGAAAGTCTTTGCGTTTCATAAAATAAATTTAGTGTAATTGAACCATATAGGCACATAGTGCATATAGAAATACACACATAGAGTAATAAGTGAAAACCTATTTTCCTATGTGCCTATTTGGTTCAAACCGGTACTATTCACACCCTTGTATTAAATGTGGATGAAATTGTCAACCGCCCGTCACTACTACATATTTAAATGAGTACATTAGCTGAACGATTGTATAACTGCTAATCCCTTCATTTATGAACACATCCCTCTACATTACCGACCTGCACAAAGTTGGCATGAAAGACATTGAGCAGGTGGGAGGTAAAAATGCTTCTCTTGGTGAAATGCTTCAAAACCTTGGCCAGCTTGGTATACAGATACCAGGTGGCTTTGTGGTTACCGTAGCTGCTTACCGGGAATTCATCCGGTATAATAACCTGGATGAACAGATCAGGAAGATCATCAACGACATTAAGTTAGACGACATTGAATCGCTCCGGCGGGGCGGTTTGCTGGCCAGGCAACTTTTAAAGAACGCAAAATTCCCCCGTGAATTAAGCGATGCCATCATTGAAAAGTATTACGAGCTAAGCCGGGGTTACGACCAGGACATTACCGATGTGGCCGTTCGTTCATCTGCCACGGCCGAAGATCTGCCGGATGCTTCTTTTGCCGGGCAGCAGGAAACCTATCTCAACGTTCGTGGCCCGGCTCCGCTTATGAATGCGGTGCGGAACTGTTTTGCTTCCATCTTCACCGACCGTGCCATCAGCTACCGCCAGAGTTTTGGGTACGATCATTTCAGCATCGGCCTTTCGGTATGTATACAAAAAATGGTGCGTAGCGATCTCGGCGCTTCGGGTGTGGCATTTTCATTAGATACCGAAAGCGGTTTTAAAGACGTGGTGGTGATCAACGCCTCCTTCGGTTTGGGAGAGATGATCGTGCAGGGCGCCGTATCGCCGGATGAATACATTGTTTTTAAACCAACATTGCAAAAAGGATTCAACAGCATCATTGAAAAGAAACTCGGTACAAAAGATAAGATGATGGTGTATGGCGATAACCCCGATGAACGGGTGCAGATCATCCCGGTGGAGAAACCTTTGCAGAACCGGTATTGTTTATCGGATGAACGCATACTGCAACTGGCAAAATGGGTAACCAGTATTGAAACCTATTACAGCAAACTGAAGGGACATTGGTGCCCGATGGATGTGGAGTGGGCGGTGGATGGCTTGTCGAAACAATTGTTTATTGTGCAGGCCCGGCCGGAGACCATTCATTCGCAAAAGGATTTCTCCAAGATCGTTGAGTATGTAATGGATGAGAAGACAGAACGCAAAACACTGGTGAAGGGAATTGCCGTGGGTGATAAGATCGGCGCCGGTAAAGTTTCTATTCTATTCTCGCTTGATAAACGGGTTACCGACGGGCATGAGTTTGAAGCCGGCGATGTGCTGGTTACCGACATGACCGATCCCGACTGGGAACCCATTATGAAAAAAGCATCGGCCATTATTACTAATAAGGGCGGAAGAACCTGCCACGCTGCTATTGTGGCAAGGGAACTGGGCGTGCCGGCCATTGTGGGTTGCGGCAATGCAACAGAGATATTAAGCACGGGGCAGGTGGTAACTGCTTGCTGCAGCGAAGGCGGTGAGGGTGTAGTGTACGAAGGTAATGTTCCGTTCCAGAAAGTGGAAACAGACCTGAACGATCTGCCAAAAGTGAAAACGCCCATCATGCTCAATGTGGCATCGCCCAATATGGCGTTTCGTTTTTCGCACCTGCCCAATGCAGGGGTAGGGCTGGCCAGGGAAGAGTTCATCATCAATAATTACATACAGGTTCATCCTTTGGCATTGATGAATCATAAAACGATGAACGATGCAGAACTGAGCAAGGCCATCAATAAAATGATACTTGGTTTTGAAAGCGAAGAAGATTTTTTTATACAGGGCCTCAGTTTTGGTATTGCCAAGATCGCTTCGGCTTTTTACCCCAATAAAGTGATCGTACGTTTCAGCGACTTTAAAAGCAATGAATACTACAATCTTCTCGGCGGAAAATATTTTGAGCCGCACGAAGAGAACCCCATGATCGGGTGGCGGGGAGCCAGCAGGTATTATTCGGAGAAATATAAAGAGGCATTCGGACTGGAGTGTAAAGCCATCAAACGGGTGAGGGAAGAAATGGGATTGAGCAATGTGGTGGTGATGATCCCTTTCTGCCGTACGGTGGAAGAACTGCATAAAGTACACGATGTAATGAATGAATATGGTTTGGAGAGAGGCAAGGCCGGGCTGGAACTTTTCCTGATGGCCGAGATCCCTTCCAATATCATCATGGCCGAAGAATTTGCCAAACATATTGATGGGTTCTCCATTGGTTCTAATGATCTTACCCAGTTAACCCTGGGGCTCGACAGGGATTCATCATTAGTTGCTCATTTGTATGACGAACGCAACCCGGCTGTAAAAGAATTGTTGCGCATGCTTATAAGTACGGCAAAGCGTATGAAAGTGAAGGTAGGTATTTGCGGGCAGGGACCTTCTGACTTCCCCGACTTTGCCCAGTTCCTGGTTGAATTGGGTATCGACAGTATTTCTGTAACACCCGATTCGGTGATGAAAACGGTGAAAGCAATCGCGGCGGTGGAGGCGAAAATAGACTAGCAGCCCACCAATAGAACATGAACCGTCGATGAGTAGGTCATCGGCGGTTTTTATTTGAAAAAAAAATAGTAAAAACAACCCAACCCTTTGGCACCCGCCGGTAGTTATATACTTTAGATGAGACGCATTTTACCAGAAAGAACACGCTTGAACATAAATACCGAGATACTGATCCAAGGTTGCCGGCAAAACGACCTGCTATGCCAACAACAACTGTACAAGTGGTTTTATTCCGACATGATCCGGGTATGCATGCGCTATGCGACCGATACCGACGAAGCAGGGATCATATACAACAATGCCATGCTTAAAGTATTCAGAGGCATTGGGAATTATGCCGAAGAAGGCAAACTTGCCGGATGGATCAAAACGATCGTCATTCATGCCTGCATTGATTTTTGCAAAAGCAAGAACAATTTTACAACAATGATCAGCCATGCAGATGAGACGCAGTGGATGATACGCCCCGAAGCGCTCGACAATCTCAGTGGAAAAGATATACGATATATGATCTCTCAGTTACCAGGCGCATCGGCTACGGTATTCAACCTCTACGTGTACGAAGGATTCAACCATCGGCAGATCGCCGAACTGCTGGGCATCAGCGAAGGCACCAGCAAATGGCACCTCAGTGAAGCCAGGCGCATCCTCAAAACAAAACTCGACGAATCTTCCCTCATCAAAATAAACACACATGCAGCCGGATAACTATATTGACAGCCATTTAAAACAACTGGAAGCCCAGCAACTTCCGGATCTGAGCCAGATGGACAACCATTGGCAACAGATGCAAACTTTGCTGACTCCCGGAACACCTGTTCCTCCGAAAAGGCGTTCCTGGAGAAAGATCACCCGGAAAAAGATCAAGTACATGGGCGTGGTGGCCGTCATAATCACTACTACTTACTACACCATGCAAAACACCGGCAAAAGAATGCTAGCCAAAAAGCCTCTTCCGGTTCAGGTGAACACCAAGACTGTTGTGCCTAAGTCAGGACCGGTAGCAAAATCGGTTCTGGCAGGTACAGCAAATGCATCGGTTCATGCCCGCAAGAACCATGTAACAGTATCGATTGTCCGCCAGGAAACCGATACGGTTTTCCTGCAGATACCGGAACAATCCCGGAAAAAAGAAACACCAGGGCTCACGGTACAATCCTTTTATGAGCGGCTCAAAAGACCGGAGCAGCAATTCATCATCAACCCTTCAAAAGACACAAGCATAACGGGTAAAGACGGAACCATCCTTCGCATACGGGCAAACAGTTTTATATATCCCGATAACAGCTTTGTTAAAACTCCGGTCAATCTATCATTGACAGAATGCTACCAATATGCCGACATGTTGGCGCATTGCCTGGATACACGCTCGGGCGATAAGCAGCTGGTGACTGGGGGTATGATACGCTTGCAGGCACATGATGGAGATAACAAAGAACTGGCATTGTTGAAATACAAACCGATCCGTGTAAGTATGCCTGCTGAGCAATTCGATCCGCAAATGCAACTCTTTGTTCCTGTTATCCCGCCGGCAAATCCGATTGTTGAAGGTGGTAGCGGGGGAGATACGATCGCTCTACAGCCCGGCTCACCAATCATCGACTGGCAGCCTGTCGGCCAATCGCAGGGGTATACACGAACGGTGTCTTCGTTGCGGATAAGGTCTAAGATTAAATTGATGGACATACGCCAGGAAGTTAGTAAGGGAACGGGAAGTGAAGAAAAAATTTACCAGGTAATACCATTGATCAGTATTCCTGAGCAAAGTATAAAAGAACAGCTGGCGCTGCGTTACAATCTAAGCGACAAAACAATCAAACTGCAAACAGTCGATAGTTTTGTTCGTGAATCCAAAGCAAAAAATACCAATGTAGCATTTACCAGTTTGGGTATGGTGGCCCGTGATTCGGTAATGGTGTATTATGATGTAGCCGTAAAGAACGGATGGGTATCTCGGAAAGACAGCCTGGCTTATGTTGAGCAACTGAGAATTGATAGTATTGCCTACGTTGAAAATCGCAGGGCCGATAGTATCACCTGGATACGCCAGCGGGAATTCGACCGTAATTATCATTTTGATATCACAGGACTCGGTTGGATCAACTGCGATAAATTCCTGCGCAGCAGCGGAGCCGAAGTGGATTTTACCATTCGCATCGATACAGAACTGGAACGGGCTCCACATAGGTATAACCTCATCTTCACTAATATGCGATCCATCATGACTGGCAAATACCAGAACGGCGAGATCCAGTTTGGTGTGCTTCCGAAAGATGAACCCGTTAAACTGATTTGTGTAGCAGGAAAAAACGGAAAGACCTTTGCCTGTATCCGGTCATTCAATATATCAGCAGGGATCATGGCTTCACTGAAATTTGAGGAAGTGGATCCGCAGAAATTCAGGGAGATGGTTGAAAGACTATGATGGGAAAGGGATACATAGGCTTTTTGCTGGTTGTCCCTTATTGCGGTATTTTTGCAGGCAATGAACGATCCCAAACGATATTTGATCACAGCCGCATTACCCTATGCCAATGGCCCGGTGCACATCGGTCACCTGGCCGGCTGTTATTTACCTGCTGATATTTACGTACGCTACTTAAGGGCACAGAAAAGAGACGTGAAATTCATTGGCGGCAGCGATGAACACGGCGTTCCCATCACCATCCGTGCCATGAAGGAAGGCATTACCCCGCAACAGGTGGTTGACCGTTACCATGCCATCATCAAAGAAAGCATGGAGCAGATGGGCATCTCCTTCGATATCTATTCCCGTACTTCCAATAAAGTGCACCACGATACCGCTTCTGCATTTTTTAAAAAAATGTACGACGATGGGTTGTTTGAAGAAAAAGAAACGGAGCAATACTTTGATGAGAAGACCAACACATTCCTGGCCGACCGGTATATAACCGGTACCTGCCCGGTTTGTGCCAATCCAAATGCATATGGCGATCAGTGTGAAAAATGCGGAAGCAGTTTATCGCCCGAACAACTCATCAATCCACGCAGTGCATTAAGTGATGCGGTGCCGGTGAAGAAAAAAACAAAGCATTGGTATTTCCCTTTACAGCATTACGAACCCTGGTTAAAGGAATGGATCCTCGAAGGCCATAAAGAATGGAAGAACAATGTGTACGGCCAATGCAAAAGCTGGCTCGACAGTGGCCTGCAAAGTCGTGCCATGACCCGTGACAGCAACTGGGGAATTAAAGTTCCGCTGCCGGATGCTGAAGGAAAGGTATTGTACGTATGGTTTGATGCGCCCATCGGTTATATATCTGCTACAAAAGAACTAACAGATCAATGGGCCGATTACTGGTGTAAAGAGGATACGAAGCTGGTTCATTTTATCGGCAAGGATAATATTGTGTTTCACTGCATCATCTTTCCGTCTATGCTGAAGGCCCACGGCGGATTTGTATTACCCGATAATGTGCCCGCCAATGAATTTTTAAATATTGAAGGCGACAAAGTAAGTACCAGCCGCAACTGGGCAGTATGGGTGAATGAGTATATAAAGGATTTTCCGGGTTGCGAAGACGTATTGCGTTATGTGCTTTGCGCCAACGCCCCCGAAACAAAGGACAATGACTTTACCTGGAAGGATTTCCAGGACCGCAACAATAGTGAACTGGTAAGCATCTTCGGAAATTTTGTGAACCGTACCTGGGTGTTGATGCACAAACTTTGCGGAGGCAAAGTGCCGAAGCTGCATGAGGATATTTTAGATGAGAAAGACAAAGCATTGATCGAAGCCATTCAAAATTCAAAATTAAAAGTTCAAGATTGCTTAGAAGAGTATAAGTTCAGGGACGCCTTGTTTGAAGTGATAGACCTGAGCCGTACGGGAAATAAATACATGCAGGAGAAAGAACCCTGGATAGTGGCGAAGAAACTGCCGGAAGATGCGTCTGTGCAAAAAAGTATCGACAACTGTTTGCATTTATGCCTGCAGCTGACAGCAAACCTTGCGATACTTATTAATCCTTTCCTTCCAACCACTGCAAAGAAAATGCTGAGCATGATGAAAGTGGTGGATAAAATGCTGGATTGGGAAAATGCAGGATCCGTTAAACTATTGAGTGTGGGTTATAGTTTAAGAGAACCGCAGTTGCTGTTCAGGAAAATAGAAGATGAAGAGATAAGTTCACAGGTGGAAAAGTTGAAAAGCGGGCTGGTAAAACCAAAAACAGAAGAAGTAAAAATGAAAGAAGTTAAAAACGAGGCAACTAACGCCCCTTCAGGGGATGGGGGCAAACCTGAGATTATTTACGACGATTTCGCCAAGATCGATCTGAAAGTGGGAACGATCGTTTCTGCCGAAAAAGTAGAGAAAGCCGATAAACTCTTGAAACTGCAGATCGACCTGGGTTTTGAAACAAGAACTGTGGTGAGCGGCATTGCCCTGCACTACCAGCCTGAAGCCATTATTGGCAAGCAGGTAGTAGTGGTGGCTAACCTGGCTCCAAGAAAAATGCGTGGGATTGAAAGTAATGGCATGATTTTGATGGGAGAAGATAAAAGTGGCAAGCTGCATTTCGTAAGCCCGGGCGAAATAATTGATAACGGGAGTGCAGTTAGTTAATTAACTTTATCTGTGTAAATATGTTTTATGAGAGTGAAGTACCTTATACCTATAATAGTTGTTTTGACTTGCTCTTTGATTTCCTGCAAGAAGGATAACAATGAAGAACAGCAGAGTTTCAGCGCTGTCGTGGTTGATTATAATACTTTGCAACCCATGCCTAATATCAAAGTGCGCTACACAAGACAGGGGTTCTACAAGATTTATAGCATACAGGATCCATGGTATATAGGCTTTGCCGACACAGCGACCGGGTATAATCATTTTCCACCTTCCAATTTTTATTTGTCGATTGATTCAACATATACAGATGCCAACGGAAGGTTCAGTTTTACATATACCCCGATTATTAAGGATGGACTGGAAATGCCTTTTTCTTTTTCTATATTGTCTAATTCGGTAATGATTGCTGAGACGAATTTTTCTCGTCCATCTTTTTACACACATGGCAACGACAGCATATTCGCAGATAAGAAAGCATACATGGTAATAAATATGCAGAAGACAACGCCTGCATTGAATAATGATACCGTTTTTCAGTACAGGCAATTTTTTAAACCCTCTGTATCGTATGGTAGGTTCGACTTACTTCTTCTCAGAGGCCAGGTAGGCCTGACCTCACGGACCATTATTGATAGCTTCCCTGTGAGTAAGTACACTAAAGCGGCCATTGAGTGGAGATATTACAGGAATGGATTACAGTCCTCTGCAAAGGATACGGTCAATCTTAATACTACAGCTGGCAGTTTTACGCAAGTGAATATCTCATATTAAAATATCATGAGAATAGGCCACGTTTTTTTGCAAATTGATTAATGGCTTGCTTTTTATTGTTAGCTTCCCAGTAAGAATCATTGCATTTTTAAATTCAAAATACGATTATGAAAATCAAGAGTTTAATTACAATCTTCTGCATTCTTTCCGGTGTCTCCATTTTTGCACAGGAAGCCGATATGTCATTGATCCCTTACCGCAAAGGAAATTTATGGGGCTTTGCCGATCCGGATAAAAAGATCGTTATTGCACCTGCATATGAAGAAGCTGATTTCTTTTCGGAAGGCTTTGCGGCGGTTAAGAAGGGGGGAAAGTATGGGTATATCAACAAGTCAGGTAAACTGGTAATTCCCTGTAAATACACGGTGGCCAAGCCTTTCCGTGTGGGGTATCTTGCCAAAGGAGCCAAAATAGTAACAGCAGATGATATCGACGACAACCAGAAATCGATCTTGTTTGCACCCGCCTCACTGCGTGCCGATGGATACGAAATATGCATCAATACAAAGGGAGAGGCCATGCAGGGCTGCCCGGCTATTCCGGAGAACAGCGTCTCTGATCTCAACAAAACACCGATTAAAACCACCGAAACCAATTACAGTACGGTTAAGAAGAACGATATCTTCGACAAGATCATCAGCGATTATAAAATGCTGGGCCGGGAAGATAATTATTACATAGCCATGAAAGATACCAGCTACGGCGTATTCAATAATAAGTTTGAAGTGATCGTACCGTTTGAATACAGTAAGATCAGCAGTGTCAATATCGGCGGACTTACCTACCTGTTTGTAGAAAAGAATAAACTAAAAGGGATCCTGTTCGGGAACGGCTCTTCGTATGTGGCGGTAGACAACGATAACATTGTGCATGAAAAGGCAAAGAACGGCATGGATTATTTCATTATCTCTAAAGAAGGGAAAACAGGCGTTAAGAATTCAAACTATATGGAAGTGGTTCCGGCCGAATACAAGGAAGTGACTTACGACAGGAACGGCGGATTTATCCTTACCGGTGCCGATAACCTGAAGGGTCTGTATTTTTTAAGCGGATTTAAAACAGAAGCAAAATATGCCGAAGTGCGGCTGATGAAAGGAGGCCAGTATGCGATGTTGCGGTCGGCCGATGGCAAGGGATCTGTGGTAGGCAGCAACGGCATTGGTTTTTTTGAAGAGTGATCAGTGAACAGGTTTCCCGCGGTAATGTGAACCTGCTTTTTGAATAAATGCTTTTATTTGTACAGTTAATGCATCCAGTACCATGGATGCATTTTTGTTAGTAACAAGATTTGTTCTTAGCGGCTTGTCTGCTTTATAATTGTACAGGTACTCAACCCGGTTGCTGGTTACATTAAATCCAAGTACATAGGAACTGTCGATCACCTGGTACAACGAGCTGCCGGCTTTTGAAAAGGCAAAGCCCCTGAGTGAAGCGCTGTCCAATAAATTCCCTCCATAGCTGGTAATATTGCCCGGGTAGCCGGCTGCAGCCAGGATGGTTCCCATCACATCAAATTGGCCTACTACTTTATCTCTTATTTCTTTTTTGTTTTTTTCAGGATCAAACAGGATAATGGGTACCCGGTAGCCCGTTACCGCATTGAAATCAACTTTGTTGTCGTCGGGTACCAGCCAGTGATCGGAACAGAAAATGAAAACCGTTTGGTTAAACCAGCTTTCTTTCTTTGCCTCGTTAAAGAACGCACCGAGGCAGTCATCATAATATTGCATAGACTTCATCGGCGTGGTATAATTACCGGGGAATTTCTTTGAATACGTTTTCGGCAGATCATACGGGTAGTGGGTGGAGATATTGTAGTGTATTGCCAAAAAGGGTTTCGGTACTTCGTTTATTTTTTGATGGAAGAAAGGCAATACGGCCTCATCCTGCAGTCCCATGGAATGCGCCGGAAGTTTTTGGTAACCGGGTATGTCTTCTTCACTATAGTACTGATCAATGCCCAGCCAGTTAGCGCATTTGGCAAAGCCAAAATTATCGTAGGCATCGCCAATGCAGAAAAGCGAATGGTACTTCATTGTTTTTAATGCAGCGCCCGTTTTTGTAACAGGTATGTTCAGGTATTGCGAATGATAGAATGGTATGTCGGTGAGCGTAGGTATACCGGCGAGGATGGCGGTAATGCCTTTATTAGACTCATGTGAATAGCCAAAGGCATTTTTAAAAAAAGTGCTCTTTTGCAGCAGCGAATCAAAAAAAGGCATGGTCACTTTGTACATGCTGCTGCTGTCGAAAAAATCATACGGAACGCTTTCCATGATGAACAAAACGATGTTCTTTTTTCCGGTTGCGGATGAATAGGGCTGCAACGGCCTTTTAAGCGGGAAAAGCGAATCACAGGTTGCATCGGAAAAATAATCAGATACCGGTATTTCATCTCCACCCCGGTAAACCGAATAGGTAAATGTGTGGAAGGAATTCTGCACAGCAGGCAGTTCATTACTTTTTATATCTACCAGGGGATAGGCAGGCAGGAGCAACCTGGAAAAATTGTTGCGGAATATAAAAGCGGCAGCCAATGCTGCAAGTAATATACCAGTTAGCAGATCTCCACGCCGGTTATTGCGGAAGGAGTTGTACAGCCTGCTGTGCAACCGCCATACCAGCCAAAGAACGACCGCTACTGCCAGTGCAAACAAAACAAGGATTATGATATTGAAATGAAATACCTGTTTGAAAGGATGATCGATCACATACAGCAGGTCGGCATTGGCCCGCTGAAAGTGAAAGCGGAAATAAAAAATATCGATCACATTCAGCAGTATCGCCACAGAATTAATGATCATGAATACCGGCAGGCTGACCCGGGAAGAAAATTTTACAGATATAAACCTGCCTGCCTGCAGCAGGAAGAGCAGCGCTGAATTGATAAGTAGCAAACAAAGCAGGTCGTACGCCAGCGACCATTTTGCCAGGGTGCAAAAACCGGAAAAGGAAGCTGCGTATTCGTCCCCGGGGAATAATAACGACCGGTTGTAGTTATAAAATATTATTTTTAAAACTGAATGGATAAGTAAAAGGTAAAACAGGAATGCAAGGAAAGGCTTATTGTTTTGCCATACAGATCTTAGCGTGGTAGCCGGTAAACTGAATTTCATAAAATACCAATAAGCATGCTGAAGTGGATTGCCCGAAACAAATATAAGCTAATGATCAGTATCGTTGGCTTGTACCTGGTAGCCGATGGCTGGCAGCACAGGGGCATTGTGCGGGTATTGCTCCCCAAAACTTTTCCCGCCCATGAAACCAAAACGCTGGAGCCGGCAAATAAGAACGAACTTATCAATACCGGTAAGGAATGGGTACAGGCTGTCAATTCAAAAGAGAGGTTCGATAAACTTTCTGCAGCCGCTCCCGGACTGGAATGTGATGTTTACTTTGATACACAGAAAAAAATATTCGATGTTCATCACGACCCGGATAATTCAACGGGGTTTGCACTGGAGACCTTGCTGCAGTTATATGCCGATAAGAAACTAACGGCATCTGTCTGGCTCGACTTTAAGAATCTTGATAAAGATAACCAGCAACCGGCCCTTACAGAACTGATCCGCATCCGCCATAAATTCGGACTTACCAATAAATTACTGGTTGAATCTACCCAGGCTGATTTACTTTCTGTTTACAGCGACAGCGGCTTTTATACTTCTTATTATACACCGGTGTTCAACCCTTATCTTATGGGCAATCAAGACCTGAAATATCTGGCAGATAGTCTCGCTGAAATTATCCATCATTCAAAAGTGGATGCTTTATCGGGTTATTATTTCCAGTATTCCTTCCTTCATAAGTATTTTCCAAAATTTCCCGTTTTAACCTGGGCTGCCAATGACCGGTACAGCCTGCTGAACTGGCTTTTTAAAAAGAAAATTGCCGCGGCTGATGAGGTGTTCATTGTTTTGTATCCTCAATAGTTTGTCGTAGTGCTTTTTATTTTCGGGGTAAGGCAGAATGTCTTAATTTCGATTTTGCAAATAGTTGTTTAACTAACTAATATTCAAAGTTGCTCACGGAAAGCACGGATTTGCACGGAATGGATTTAAATGACCTGACATACCAGGTAAGGGGAGCGATCTATAAAGTGCATTCAATATTGGGTCCGGGTTTGTTTGAAAGCGTTTATGAAGCTGCTCTTATTTATGAGTTGAGGCAATTGAATCTCGATGTGCAGTCCCAGGTAGCGCTTCCGGTACTTTATAACAATGTGCAACTTGAAATAGGTTTCAGGTTGGATATTTTAATAGAAGATACAGTGATAGTTGAAATTAAATCAGTTGAAACTTTGTTGGATGTGCATAAAAAGCAATTGTTAACTTATTTAAAGTTATCAGGTAAGAAACTGGGTATCCTGGTTAATTTCAATGTATCAACCTTAGTTAGTAAAGAAAGTTTAATCAGAATAATAAATTAAATCTGTGAACATCTGAGCAATCAGTGAGAAAAAAATAAAATCATGTCAAAAAGAATCATAAAAAAGGTAGCTGTTTTAGGAAGTGGTGTAATGGGCAGCCGTATTGCCTGTCATTTTGCAGGGGTTGGACTGGAAGTGTTGTTACTGGATATTGTTCCAAAAGATCTGCCTGCCGATGCAAAACCTGCTGCAAGAAATCAGATAGTTAATGACGCCCTGGCTGCTGCCATTAAATCAAATCCCTCGCCGGTTTATACAAAAGACGTTACGAAAAGGATCAAGACAGGCAACTTTACCGATAACCTGAAAGACATTGCCGGGTACGACTGGGTGATTGAAGTGGTGGTGGAGAGGCTTGATATCAAACAATCTGTATTTACTGAAGTAGAAAAGTACCGGAAAACCGGCACACTCATCACTTCCAACACATCGGGTATTCCCATTCATATGATGACGGAAGGAAGAAGCGATGATTTCAAAAAACATTTTTGCGGTACACACTTTTTTAATCCACCCAGGTATTTAAGATTACTGGAGATCATTCCTACCCCGCATACCGATCCGGAAGTAGTGGATTTTTTAATGCACTATGGCGATGTAACCCTGGGAAAGACGACCGTATTGTGTAAAGACACACCGGCATTCATTGCAAACAGGGTGGGTGTTTTTGGTATGATGGCGATCATGAATACCATGGAGAAACTGCAATTGACAATTGATGAGATCGATTCACTGACGGGGCCGGTTGTTGGCCGGCCAAAGTCTGCTACTTTCCGCACGGCTGATGTGGTAGGTATAGATACACTGGTGAAAGTGGCAAAAGGCGTTGCAGATAATTGTCCGGGTGACGAAGCCAAGGAGATGTTTACCATTCCGGCATGGCTGAATAAGATGGTGGAGAATAACTGGTTGGGTGATAAGACCGGGCAGGGATTTTTTAAGAAAACGAAAACAGCTTCAGGCGAAAAAGAGATTTTAACCCTGAACCTGAAAACGCTTGAATACGGCGCAAGACAAAAAGCAAAATTTGCCACACTGGAAACAGCCAAACCCATTGAAGATCTGAAGACAAGAATTAAAGCATTGTGTGCTGGTACAGATAAAGCCGGGGAGTTCTACCGGATGTTTCATTACAACCTGTTCTCTTATATCTCTCACCGCATACCCGAGATCAGTGATGAACTGTACCGGGTGGATGATGGTATGATGGCCGGCTTTGGATGGGAGATCGGCGCCTTTGAAAGCTGGGATGTACTGGGCCTTGCAAAAACCGTGGAAGCTATGAAAGCAGCCGGTTATAAAGTGGCTGCGTGGGTGGATGAGATGATCGCCAACGGTGCCGCTTCATTCTATAAAGTAGAAAATGGGAAAAGGCTTTGCTATGATGTGAGCAGCAAGTCGTACAAAACAATGCCGGGTGCTGATGCATTCATTGTAATGCGGAATTTTGAGAACCAGACCATCTGGAAAAATTCAGGCTGCCGTACCTATCACCTGGGTGATGATGTGCTGGGGCTTGAATGGTATACCAAGATGGGAAGTATTGGTGGCGAAGTACTGGAAGGAATACAAAAGTCGATCGCATTGGCAGAAGATAAATACAAAGGACTGGTGATCGCCAATGAGGGCGCTAACTTCAGTGCCGGCGCAAATGTGGGTATGATATTCATGATGGCCATTGAACAGGATTACGACGAAATTGATATGGCCATTCGCCAGTTTCAAAATACCATGATGAGGGTAAGGTATTCGGGTATCCCGGTGGTGGTGGCTCCGCATGGGTTGGCATTGGGCGGTGCCTGCGAAATGAGTTTGCATGCCGATAAAGTTATTCCTGCTGCGGAAACTTATACCGGCCTGGTGGAAGTGGGTATTGGTGTAATCCCTGGAGGCGGCGGAACAAAAGAGTTTGTATTAAGAGCAGCCGATGAAGTGCACAGTGGCGAGCCCGATACCATTCCGCTGCAGAACCGTTTCTTAACGATCGCTACAGCAAAAGTTGCCACATCGGCCTACGAAGGATTTGACCTGGGCATTTACCGCAAAGGGAATGATATTGTTAGCATCAACCAGGGAAGAAGAATTGCCGAAGGCAAACAGGCCGTTATTGAATTGTTTGATGATGGTTATGTGATGCCGGTGCAGCGTACCGATATAAAAGTACTGGGCCGCTCCATGCTGGGCGCCATGCATGCGGGTATCAACGGCATGTGGCGGGGTAACTATGCAACCGATCATGATGTGACCGTAGCAAAAAAACTGGCCTATGTAATGTGTGGTGGCGACTTAAGCGAGCCAACGTTGGTATCTGAACAGTATTTACTCGACCTGGAAAGAGAAGCCTTCTTAAGTTTAACGGGCGAGAAGAAAACGCTGGAAAGGATACAGAGTATATTGAAGAGCGGGAAACCGTTGAGGAATTAACCCTATTATCATCAATCATGGGTGAAGCCGAACTCCAGTCACATCGAAACCTGCTGATCATTCATGCCGAACTGATCTTTTATGGAGACGCAGCCAGTGAAGAATTGAGCATACAGATCGCAAAGGATGTGGAAGATCACTGGAATGAGCCGGGCGGAGAAATATCGATAAGCCAGAACTGGTTTTACAAAAAACGCTACCAGGTACGGTTCAATATTAAAGGCAGGTACAATGGAATGCTTACCCCTGAAACCGTTTTTGAAAATACCGACCCCCGGAAAAATTATTTCCGCATTGAAGAATTTGCTACCGGCAATATTTCTTTTGTAGACGGACTGAATTCAAACACCGGTTATTTTAAACTGGAGAACCTGCTGAATAATTCCAGCACGGCCGCTCATGAATTCGGGCATACGCTGGGGCTGGACCATCCGCATAACCTCGACATCCGTGGCAGGGGAACCCCCGGCATCATGTACCCGAGAGGAACCCTGGTTGATCCGCCCTTTCAGTACTCTCCTGAAGTGGCAGCCGGCCAGAAGGGAGGAACGCTGAATCCCTTTACCCGCAAAGTACTGCAACAGGATATTGACGACCTGCAACTGAACAGGCTTGATTTTAATGCAAAGGGTTTTGCGGTGCTGGGAGGTTTTACTTCTATCTGGCACGAAAAACATAAGCCTGATTCTCCCTGAAAAATTTCTGCTATCTTCATGCCCGATTTATTCTATAGCCATGGCAATACTGCGTATTGAAAATCTCACAAAAAATTATGGATCGGTAAAAGCGCTGAATAATGTCAGCTTTGCAGTTCCTCCCAAAACTGTTTTTGGTATACTGGGCCCCAATGGAAGCGGCAAAACAACCCTGCTTGGTATTGTAATGGATATCCTAAAAGTAAGCAGCGGAAGCTACAAGTGGGCCGGAGAAGATACGCCCGAAGGGTTACGGAAAAAAATAGGCACTCTCCTGGAAACACCTAATTTTTATCATTACCTGAGCGCCGAAACCAATTTGAAGATCGCTGCAAAGATCAAAGGGCATGGGGAAGCAGACATAGATAAAGTATTGCAAACAGTAAATCTTTACGAACGCCGCCGGTCAAAGTTCAACACTTATTCACTGGGGATGAAGCAACGCCTTGCGATCGCTTCTACTTTATTAGGCGATCCCGAGATCCTTGTTTTTGACGAACCAACCAATGGGCTTGATCCGGCCGGTATTGCCGAGATCAGGGAATTGATAAAGGAACTCAACCGCCAGGGCAAGACCATCATCATGGCCAGTCACATACTGGATGAAGTGGAAAAAGTTTGTACGCATGTCGCCATCATTCAGCGGGGAGTTTTAAAAACTGTTGGTTCAGTAAGCGAGGTACTCAATACATCGGGTGCCAATGCCGCCAGCATATTAATTGAATTAAGCGCTGCCGATAATCAGCATTTAAAAAATATCCTGCAGCAAATGCCTGGCATTGAAACCATCTCTGAAACAGAGAATGGTATTGAAGTGGTTTGTCCCGAAAGCATCAGCGCAGAACAGGTGAATAAATTCTGCTTCGATAAAGGCATTGTTCTCGGCAAACTGAATGTAAAAAGAAAATCGCTGGAAACCCGGTTCCTGGAGATCACCGGTAAACAAAGCGACCGTTAAATCAAAACCTAAAACAGCTCATGCTTCAGCTTTTTAAAATAGAATGGCTTAAAATAAGAACCTACCGTACATTCTGGGTACTATTTGCGGGGTTTATCATTTTCTTCCCGGTGGCTTTTTATCTCTCTGCGTATAAGTACATGGAGCGGATGAACGATGCCAAAACAATGGAAGAGAATTTACTGAAAGCGCTGCTGGATGCCCCGTTTGTATTCCCCAGGGCCTGGCATGCTTCTGCATGGATGGGCGGTTTGTTCTTTGTACTGATCGGGATGTTGTTCATATTGCTTATCACCAATGAAGTGCAGTACCGTACGCACCGGCAAAACATCATTGATGGCTGGAGCCGTATGGATTTTCTGAAAGCGAAATTCTCCATCCTTATCTTTTTTGTGATCGTAAGCACCCTGCTCATTTTTATCATGGGACTGGTAGTGGGCACTGTCTTTTCTCCTTCCACTGCCAAGATGTTTGATGGAGTGAAATATGTGGGATACTTTGCATTGATGGCAACCTTGTACCTGGTGCTGGCTTTTTTAGTTGCCATACTGATAAAACGAACCGGTTTATCCATCATCATTTATTTTGCCATTGTATGCATCATTGATAATGTATTGTGGCTGATCTTTACCCTGAAGGAAAGCCAGGTGGGGTATTATATGCCGCTGGAAGCCGTGGATTCGCTGGTGCCCAACCCCTTCAAGCCGAAGATGCTGGAAAAGAGAACCGTGGCGGATTATACATTGGTCATTGCTGCGGTTACTTACATCGCCATATATGCCTGGGTCATCATTACGTATTTCCGCAAAACAGATTTGAAGACCTGATGATCATTTTTCAGTAAGATCCTTCAGCGCCTTATTGATCGTATCATAGGTAAAAGCAAAACCGGCCAACTGAATTTTTCTGCAGCTTACGGTGGCGCTTTTTAAAACCTCCACACTTCTTTGTCCCAGCATAAGCTTTAAAACGAACGTGGGTACATGTATGGGGATATAAGATCTTCCTCTCATTATTCCGGCCAGCGTAAGTGTCAGTGTTTTATTGGTTACCGGAGCAGGAGCCACTGCGTTATAAGCTCCCTGCATTTCTTCATTTTCGATGGCATGTATGAACATGCGGCAGAGATCATCAATATGTATCCAGCTTACCACTTGTTTTCCGTTTCCTAAAACAGCGGCTATTCCAAAATGAAGCGGCTTTTTAAATTCTGCCAGGGCACCGCCATTTTCGGCAAGCACAATACCTGTTCTTAGTTTTACCAGTCTTTTTCCAAGGATAACAGCAGGCTCCATACTTGCTTCCCAAAGCCTGCAGGTTTCGCCAAGAAAACCGCCGGCGGGCCCGTCTGTTTCTTCAAATGGCTTCACCGGCTCCGTATCCGGGCCATACCAGCCGATGGCGCTCATGCTTATGATCGTTTTTACCCGGTTGCTGTTGTTCTTTAAAGTATCAATGAGCAGGCGACTGCTTTCTGTACGGCTTTCCCTGATCTCTTTTTTATAGGCATCCGTCCATTTTTTTTCAACCACTCCTGCACCGGCCAGGTGAATGATGTGGTCGGCCTCCTGAACAGCTGCCAGGTCGATCTGCTGGTTTTTTACATCCCAGGCCGCATAGCGGATGCCCGGTGCCGGCTTTTTTTTACCCATATCCCTGGTCAATATGATCACACTATAACCCTGCATCAGCAAGGCTTTTGTAAGGGATTTGCCGATCAGTCCGGTGCCGCCTGTAATTAGTATGCTTGCCATTATAATAAAAAACTGGTTTGTTATGTAAAAACAAATACGGTCACATCTTGTTCAGTGTAATTTACCCGCTCTGGGTTTTAAATCGTAATTTTAATATCAAAGTTTACTGTATGAACCGGGTTTATCTCTTTCTCATTTTGTTTACGATGTATTCTCTAACCCTTCCTGCACAAACCCTCAAATTCTCCGATTTTGACAGGGAAGATACCCGGGATATCAATTTCGACATCATTGGCCGGCTGAATAACAAGATACTGGTATATAAAAATGTGCGATGGAAACACAAGATCTGTGTGTACGACAATGAAATGAATACGCTTAAAACGGAGAACCTGGATTTTGTACCGGAAAAAACATTTAATGTTGATTTTGTGGCTTACCCCGATTTCTTTTATATGATCTACCAGTATCAGAAAAGAAATACGCTGCATTGTATGGTGGTTAAAATGAATGATAAACTGGAGCAGATGAGCGAACCCGTGGAAGTGGATACCACCCGGATACCGGTGATGGCAAGTAATAAGATATATTCACTGGTGCATAGTGAAGACAGGCAGCAGATCATGCTGTTCAAGATACAGACCCGCTACCAGAAATTTGATATGGTGACCCTGCTTTTTGACAAGGATTTTAAACTGGTGAATAAAAGAAGGCATGTAACAGACTTCAATGAGCGACGGGAGAACTACGATAACTTTTCACTTACCAACGACGGCACATTCTTCTATTCACACGAAATGCAATCGGGTAACCGGGATTATACCAGCATGCTCGAACTGGTTTCGCTACCGGCTTCACAAAATGAACCGGTATCTCAAAAGATAGACCTGCAAGAAAAGTATATTGATGATGTACACCTCAAGATCGATAACCTCAACAACCGCTGTATCATTAATACTTTTTATTACAAAAAGAACCGGGGAAGCATTGAAGGCTTGTTTACCTGCATCTGGGATAAAGAAAAAGCGGGGGTTTTCGCTTCCAGTTTCACTGAATTCGGCGATTCGCTGCGTGACGAAGCAAAGCGGAGCGGCATGCTGCGTTTTGCACTCGACAATTTTTTCATTCGCCAGGTGATCGTAAAAAAGGACGGGGGATTCATTCTGACTGCCGAAGACTATACCAGCGATACCCGGGGCAGCAATACCTGGAACCGTTATGATTATCTCTACAACCCGGCTTATCCGTCCACGGGTTATTATTATTACAACCCGTATATGGGTTCTTACCGGCCATACAACAGTTTCAATAACCAGTCTACCCGCTATTATTGCGAGAATATACTCGTGCTCAGCATCAGCAAGGATGGTAAGCCCGACTGGAACAAAGTGATACAAAAGAGCCAGTTTGCTGATGATGATGAGATCTTTCTGTCCTTCTCAACCATGATCTTTTCGGGGGAGATACATTTTTTGTTTAACAACGACCGCAAGAACCAGATAGTAACCGATCAGAGCATTTCGCCGGGCGGAATAATAAAACGGAATCCCACCTTAAAAAGCCAGCAAAAGGGTTATGAGTTTATGCCTGCTTTAAGCAAGCAGATAGGAGCCGGGCAGCTTATCATTCCCTGCGCCTATCGCGGAAACCTGTGTTTTGCCAAGGTGGAGTTTTAAACAGTTGAAAGCTTCTTCACAAACAGTTTTCACCAAGTAATAATAAATACTCATTTTTGCGTACCAACTTATTACTCATTACCAATCATTTCTTTTGTGACCGGTATCTTTAAGGCCAATAATTCGTATAACAATTTTTTACTGCTGCTGTATGGACTATTGCTGAAACTGCCGATATTTCTGCATCCCAAAGTACCACAACCTCAGCAGATCGATGGGTTTCTTTATAAGGCCTTATTAAAATGGCTGCAGCCCGTTGGCGCAGGGTTGCCTATTATCTACCCGGCCATAGCTTTTGTGCTTCTGTATACCCAGGCAGTTACCTTTAATAAATTAGTGAACGACCAGCGCATCATGCAGCGGTCCAATTACCTCACGGGTATGAGTTACCTGCTCATCACATCGCTGTTCATGGAATGGAATGTTCTGTCTTCCCCCCTCATCATTAATACGTTGCTCATCTGGGTATGGGCAAAAATGAGTGGATTATACAACAGTCCTTCGCCCAAAACAGCGTTGTTTAATATCGGTATCGCTATCGGCCTGTCTACCTTCTTTTATTTTCCATCGCTGGCCTTTGCCGCCCTCATCATTTTCGGCCTGGCATTAACCCGTCCGTTTAAACTGGCAGAATGGGTGATCGCCCTGCTGGGGATCATGGCGCCCTATTACTTTTTACTGGCCATTGTTTTCTTAACCGACAAATGGCAGGGCTATAATTTCCCGGGCTTTGCCGTTACGCTGCCTGTC
>ERZ795061.1280-NODE-1280-length-24742-cov-8.525661_pt1 | contig 24742 bp, 23 predicted proteins | sample MGYA00375145_ERZ795061 | MGnify/ENA primary metagenome ERZ795061 (study PRJEB30190, sample SAMN05720144) | anaerobic digester metagenome | isolation source: active sludge of municipal wastewater-treating anaerobic digesters | place: USA | collected 2014-12-22 ... | reverse complement strand
ACCAGTATCGTTATCTCTGGTGGCGCAAATGATGTTTGGATTTTCCAGATCGCAGGAAATCTCAACTTGAGTTCGGCTGTAAATGTAACTCTTAGCGGTGGCGCTCAAGCCAAGAACATTTTCTGGCAGGTTGCCGGACAGGCTACGCTCGGAACAACATCGCACTTTGAAGGAATCATTCTTTCCTCGACTGGAATTACATTGCAAACAGGGGCTTCATTAAATGGAAAAGCATTGGCACAAACAGCAGTGATTCTTGATAGTAACGTGGTTGTTAAGAAATAAGAATTTTTTAATCTCAAAATTAGGAAGACTGCTTTTTCAAGCAGTCTTCTTCTTTTACAAAGAGATACCTGATAAATAGACTATCTGATTTTATTGCTGTTGTTGCATCCGCATGTACGCTATATAGGAATTACGAGGAACTCCTTCGGCAACTGTAGCCCCACTTATAAAGGTTGGTGTCGGGTTAGCGAGCTGTTCTTCGGTAAACGCTTTGGTACCAAACTGAACAGTCACTTCGAGCTTATGCTCTACCGCACCTTTATAATTACCTTTTACAGGAGTACAGTCACTGAAATTTCGCCCGGTGGCTAACCGAACATGACGCTCACCAGCCAGGCATTTGTTTGTCGGATCAACTCCTACCCAACCGGTATCCGGAAGCCACGCCTCGGCCCATGCATGGGTGGCACCTTCGCCCCGCCATTCACTGCTTCCCGGACAAATATAACCGCTAATGTATCGACCTGGAATTCCCATCAACCGAAGCATATATAATAACAAGTGCGCAAAATCCTGGCAAACACCGGCACGCAAATTCCAAAGTTCATCAACACTTGTTTCAATATTGGTGACTCCCTTTTTGTAAGTAAAATTGTCGTAGATGTATTCGGATAACTCAAGGATCGTATCCAGCGGATGCTGAACCTTACCAAGTATTTCATGAATAGCCTCTTGAACTTCGGCTTGACATTTTGCTTCCTCGGCCTTCAGGAAATCATGATAGAGAAGTTGATTTTCTGATGTGTGTACTAACCTCCAAACATCGGTTGCCGATTCTCTCTTTTGTAAACTCGTGTTTTTTAATATTTCAACTGCTAACAGACTATCTATTACCAGCTCTTTGTGCGGCACCAGTAGTGTAAAAAAACCAGTCAGGTTACCGAAATAATCTTTCACAGAACTGACCGGAGGATTCATTGAAATGTACAAATGATGCTCATTTACCCGTTGATAATCGTCATGTGCGGGATAAAGTTTAATCTGATTAGCCGAATCAATAACCAATCCGGAATAAATGTAGTGTGTGCGATGACGTATATAAAAAAGTGGCATAACTCAATCAGGAATAACCAAAGTATAAGGAGGCTAGTTTTTGACTCAGTTCTTTTATTTCAATTTTAGTTCTGAGTACAAGTGACTTAACCTGTTCTACATTTTTTTGCTCGTGACCTCCATAGCGGAGATTGCTAACTGCCCGACCTAACAAGAATTCCATTTCTTTAAAATGTTCCGGTACGGAAATAACATCCAATCTTTTAAAATAGCGATTGGCTTGCGACAAGCAATAAAGCGCTGAGTGGGGAAATTGCATATTCAGAATAACCTGATGTATTACATTTTCCGTTGACAATACATTACGGTAGTACTTGGTATGAAACTCGTACCCCGATAATGAATAAAGCAAATATTTCCATTGCGTAACTTCACTACCCCCCTTTTCTAATTCTTTGATTTTCAATTCGAGAATATCCAAACTCCGCAACAGACGCTCAATGTATTTCCCGATGTTCAGAAAACTATATCCTTCGCCCCGGTTCATGGTGATGTCAACGGTGCCGTAAAAAAGTGTGCTCTCGCGCAATAGATTGTCAAAAGCTGTTACCGGATCATTCGCCAACAATAATTGCTCTGTATAGGGATCGCGGATAAGATGATAGTAATCATTGATACATTGCCAGACTTCTTTCGTAATATAATCCTGTACCGATCTGGCATTTTCACGAGCCCGCGCAACATTAACCAACAACGAAGTGTTGTTTTCCTTGTTTAACAACAGATGGTGTAATGCTTCCCGATACGTAGGACTACTCTTTGATACATATCCATCGGGCCCTAACCCTTCCACCCAAATTTGCCAATCAAAATTCTGAATTTCATCCTGCGAGGCAATGTAGTTGGTACGGAGTGCGCGAAGAATATTATCCGTGCGCTCCATGTAGCGGGCCATCCAAAATACTGCATCAGCAACTCTACTCAGCATGCTCTTTTTAAATTAACCTAATATCCAGGTATCCTTACTACCCCCACCTTGTGATGAATTTACAACCAATGAACCTTCACGTAATGCAACGCGGGTCAACCCGCCCGGTACAATCTCAATCCCTTGTGGACCATTTAAAGCAAAAGGTCGTAAATCAACGTGTCGGGGTTGAATTTTATTATTAATGAAACAAGGTACAGACGACAAACTGATGATCGGTTGTGCAATAAAGTGTCTTGGGTTCTTTTCCACTTCTTTGCGATATTCACTCACTTCTTTTTCAGTAACTGCGTGGCCCATCAGCATACCATAACCGCCACTCTCATTGGTTTTCTTGATCACCATCTTAGTGATATTTGAAAAGACGTGCTGAAAATGCTCCTGGTTTTCCATAGCATACGTTGGTACTGTTTTCAGAATAGGCTCTTCGTTGAGATAATACTTGATCATTTGAGGAACAAATGAGTAAACGGCCTTATCATCGGCTACCCCGTTACCGGGAGCATTAACGATGGCCACATTCCCTTTTCGATAAGCGTAATAAAGACCGGAAACACCTAAAATACTATTAGGATTAAAAATCAAGGGATCAATAAATTCATCATCCACCCTGCGATAAATAACATCCACCTGCTTAAGTCCTGCTGTGGTTTTCATGTAGACTTTCGCATTGTCCACAACCAAATCTCTGCCTTCGACCAATTCAATACCCATCAGACGTGCTAACGTGGTGTGTTCAAAGTAGGCCGAATTAAAAATACCAGGTGTTAGCAGAACAACGGTAGGTTCGCTCTTTTGCCGATTCGATAACCCAAGAAGATTTTTTAAAAGTAAATCCGGATAATCTTTAACCGACCGCACGCTACTCTTTGGAAGTAAACCAGGAAATATGCGATAGGTCATGCTCCGGTTTTCCAACATATAAGAAACACCTGAAGGAGTGCGCAAATTATCCTCCAGCACGTAGAATGAACCATCGCTGTCGCGGATGAGGTCTATTCCGGAAATATGTGTGTAAATGTCGAAGGGAACATCCACACCTACCATTTCGCGAAGGAAATTTGGGCATGTGTGAATCAGCGAAGCCGGAATAACGCCATCCTTAATGATAAACTGATCATGATAAATATCCCTCAAGAAAATATTCAGGGCTTTAATGCGCTGCTTAATTCCTTGTTCAATATGTGTCCATTCTGCAGCCGTGATAATGCGAGGAATGATATCGAACGGAAAAATCTTTTCGATCCCTTCACCATCGCTATATACAGTGAAGGTTATGCCTTGACTCATGAAAAGCTTTTTGGCGAGTTCATCCTTTCTGGCAAGTTCGGCCGGGGAAATCTGGCTTAAGGTTTCAAAAAAGACTTTGTAATGCTCCCGGATCTCTCCCTCTAAGCACATTTCGTCCCAAATATTAGGCTTGGTAGTATATTCAGATAACAGAGAGCCAAATGACATTTTATAAATATACTACCCTGAAAGTAGGAAGCAAGGGTTGCCTAAAAAATGAAACTCTTGAAATCGATTGCAACCAAAAATAAAATTCCGGAAAAAATAATGCCGGGTACCCTACCCGGCATTAACCTTAAACAACATATTAATAACCTAAACTTTTATCATTTACTGAATGGCATTAAATTTTAAACCCAATCGAAACAACCACCGACCTACCATCGGATGACCAGATTCCCGGGCCAGGATAAAAAGAAGGGCGTTTCGTGAAATACTCTTTATTTGCCACATTATTCACATTCACCCTAAGGGTGATCTGGTTTAAAATGAGAAACTGCGTGTTAATATCCAGCAACCCATAAGCAGGTACAACGCCCACTGCACCATTGGCCGAAGGGGTTTCTGTGTTCGCAGCATCTGCATAACTGCTTCCAACATAGCTATATAAAAAGGAAACACTGGCTGTTCTCCATTTCACATTAACTCCATTGCGGGTTATAATTTCAGGAACACTTTCTATCCGGTTGCCAGAAATCTCAAGATTTGTGTCTCCCGACCGAATCTCTGCATCTGTATAAACTCCGCGGAAAAAAGCAGTGGAAGTAAATAGTGAAAGTGAAATATCTTTGGCCGCACGGATTCCATATTCGGCAAATACCTCAGCTCCATCCGTTAACGAATTGCCGATATTAGTGCGGTACAAATAAAATACGTTATTCTCATCATACATTGCCTGTGTGCCCATCCGGTTGTTATACCGTAAGTGAAATAAACTCACATCCCATCGAAGTGATTTTGTGTTTCCACGAAAGCCTGCTTCCAGATTATAACCACTGGCATCTTTCAAATTCTTATCAACTTTTTCGTAAACTGAGCCAGGTATCAGATCTTTAAAAATCACCGGACGATACGCCTGAGATATACCTGCATAGAGTGTACCTGTCTTCTCAACCTGGTATTGTGCGCTGATCCCAAACAAAGGAAATTTATGTTCGATGGTATTCGGTACATCTTCCGGATCATAATAGCTAATTACTCCGCTCATGACTGACTCTCCCAATTCCAGCCGAGCTCCTGGTGTAATTGAAAGGGAAGGCAAAAGTTGAATCTTATTTTCTACGAAAAACGCAACATTCTTGGATTTCAAATGCATGTCTCTGCCAAATCCTGACTCCGTAACGGTAAGATCAAAATCAGTTCCTGTTGTTCCGGTTCCTTGCTGTCTGCGATGGAGATCATTGTTAAAAAACTGCACCCCGCCCACAACGTTGCTCTCTTGGTTAAAAAGTTGATACCTGTGAAGCACACGTAATTCAGAAGTGTAACTATTAAAATTATCAATATCTACTTGACGAGGAGCGTACTGCAATGTTACCGGATCGATTGCATCAACTACATTGGCTGGTTTGTCAAACATAACGCTATTGCGATAACCCAACACAGCTGAGGTTACCCATGATATCTGAGTGTGTTCACCTAAACTCCAATCCATTCGAATGGAGGGAACATAAATTTCCGGATTAAAATAATTTCGCGATCGGGTGGCTAGCCTTGGATTTGCCTGAAACATCACATCGGTTAATGGGCCAGGCATTTGGTAAACATAATTTGATCGGCTCAGTTCAGCTGTAAATTTCAGCCGGGTACTGGGCGAATACATTAATAAAAAAGATTGAGCATCATAATCTGTTTTACCGTTTTCACGATAACCATCTGATACTCGCTTCGTGTAGTAAGCCATGTATTGAAATTTGCCGGCTTTTCCGCTGGCTGAAAGGAATGTGCTCAATAACCCATACGAGCCAACAGATGTTATGTTTTCGATGCTGAGGATTCTGGTGCTGTCTGGTTTTTTGGTTGCATAGTTAAGCATACCTCCAAATTGAGCTCCATATTGCAGAGATCCGGTACCGCGTACCAATTCAATCCGATCAACCGCTTCCATAGGAATGCTGTAATGACTTGCCGGATATCCATACATATCGGAATTGGTTATCGCCCCGTTTCTTCGAATGTTAAACTCCCACCCACGATGAGCATCAAGGCCTCGCGTTGATACATTCATTTGATTGCCGCTTCCATCCATATCATAAACAAAGACCCCAGGCACTTTTGCAAAAATCTGGCGGCCTGTTTTTTCAGCTATGTTGGCATTAAGGCCTTGAATATTGATAACCTCATTCTTCTTCCCCGACCAAAGATTAGTGCCTTCGTACTCTGGTAATCTATCAATTTCATACAACCTTTGCCCCTTCACTTCCACTTCATCTAGTCGAAGCGACCGAATAGTATCAGGCTGCTCCTGAGCCCAGGCCGCTGTTGTTAAGAAAACTGCAATAATCCCAATCAGCTTCATATATTAATCACAAGAAAAATAATGCCGGGTACCCCTACCCGGCATTAACCCTAAACAACAAGTAAAAACTAAACAATTATCATAAGTCGCTTTCACGATAAAATCTAAATTCACTAATCAGCCTTATCAAGCTTTGCTTTATTCACTGTGTATTCTGCTACTTTCTTTCCTTGATCCAGACCCAATTCTGCATCAAACCGATAGTGAATGCCCCCATAAATTCTTGATTCGGCAGCCTCACGTGCCCACTCATTGCAATAGCTTGCTTCAGCTGGAAAAATATAAGACAACACCTCAGCCGCTGCGGCCGAGAAGGTGCTATGGCCGGATGTATAGCTTGGAAAGTTGGGTGTACCAAGAATAGTTTTAAAACCAGGAATAACTTGTATAGGCCGTGGATAATAATAATAGTATTTCGCATCCCAGCAACTAATACCTGCATCCATGATAGCCTGGTTTAGGTATGCAAAGGTGCGAGCAGAGCGCAACGGATTCATTTCATACTTAATTATATAATCCTTGGCAAGTCGGTTCCAGTGCCCTGGAGGTGTGTAGGTATTCAATCCATCAGACCACCAGTTGGCAATTTTACGTTGCTTTTCAGTCAGGTTTTTGGCGAAGTCCTGAAGTTCCTGCGCATCTTTCTCCAATTCAGCCGAGCCTGGTGCCGGAGGAATGCCAGGTCTAACTTCTTCTACGGTAGGCACATTCCACATTTTCACTTTACCGAATAGTGGTGTTAAGCCAACCGGACGTTGTGGCGTTTCCATATTTTCCCATTTCCAACCAAACCGTGCAAATGCTGCTGCTGCAATTGAGTCGGACTTAGCCTTTGGCGTTTGTGCATTTTTCATTCCATCCGTTGACGCTCTAGCCAGTACAACCTTTTTTACTTCCGTACCTATATATTCTCCAGCTGTAATATCACTCTGCACATTCGAGCCCGACCAAACCAAGCTTCCAAGATGCTCCTCTGCTTTAGCAGCGAGGTAATCTTTCTCCAAGGGAAACATAGCCGTTAAAATATCTCTCGATACTACTGCAATCACTGCTCCTTCCGAAGGATAAGAGGGCAAAGTGTTTTTAGCGTATGCATATGAAATGGAAGCATCCGTTACATAAGTTGCGGGTCTGTTATAAGTATACTTATAATGCCAGGCCGTAATCAAGCCATCAAACTGCGCCACACTTAAGTAGGCAAGCATCCTACAGGTATAAGGAGGATGTGCAAATGGAAACGGAGGTGGACCCGCTGGGTTGGCAGAATTTGGAAGTGTGTACGTTCCATCCGGATTTGGACCTGGAATTAAGTTGTACTTGGTTGCCAACTCTAAGGCAATCTCATTCCAGCGAATGATTGGATTGTTAGTCCAATATTGAACTGCTTCCACCTGGCTACCACTAAGACTCTGAGTTGCCGATTTAAGCGCTGCCAACTCAGCCTGATATTCGGGTGATTTCACTGCGGATGGAGCACTAACAACTACCTGACTTGAACTTGCAAGCAGAATGGGAGTCCATGTTCCTCCATTTTCATCCAACCCCGTAAATTCAATGGATGTAAACTCAGCCATTCGTGGCAAATCGTTTTCGCAAGAATTGAAGATGATTAAGCCAAAAAATGCGATCAGTATTTTTAATTTTTTGTTTTTCATGATAGCTGTATTAAAATTTAAACTGATAAGTAAAACCACCACCAATATTGGTGAACTTGCCCATGTTTCTTCCCTCATCAAGCATTTGAGAGTAGTATCCCATTACTCCAAGTCCTTTTATCCTTTCAAAATTTTTGAAATAGTAATGGGCAAAAAAACTTACCTGAGAAAACTCAACTTTGTTAGTAGGTTGTGGCGAATTATACGCCCGGATGTCATCACCACTGGTAGAATTCATTACGAAATACGTTGCTTCCACCTGAAGTGAATAGTCCAATAACCAAGCCCCAAGCGTACCTTGATAATTCCATGCATTGGGCACATCCATGAAGGTGGTATAGTAACTACCATTGTTATAGTAGAAATCTCTTTCTACTTCGGTTTGCCCGCGCCACAAATGAGCTACTGAACCACGAACATAGGGACCTTTATCAAGTTCGTATTGCACAATGCCCCGCAATGTCCATTCGGTAGTGCCCAGGCCAAGACTGTAAGGTTGGTAGTCTGATAAATAATTAGTCATTGGTGTTGCAAAGGCACCAACAGGCAAGAGCAAGAGTTTTCCTTTACCAACCTTCCTATTGAAAGCCTCATACTTAAGTGCTACGCTTATATCCTGAAATCCTTTAACACCGGCTAATTGGCCTCCGGAGGATTTGGTCTGTACATAAGGAGTTGAAAGCAATACATTGAGTTTATTTATGATTCCATAAGCTACCATGGGTGCGGTAGTATTACGAGTTAAAGTGCCAATGTTGCCATTCACTCGTAAATCAGGGCCTTCCCAATAATGGTCCCAGGTACCGTGATCATAACTTAAAGCAAAACATATTTCACGTTGCTTCATCATAATAGCATCAGCGGGTGTTTGAGCAAGCGTAACTCTGCCAACAAACAGAACTGACATGCACAGCATCAGTTGTAAATATTTTTTCATTCAGGATTTTGTTAAGTAATTGGATTTAGGGTTTTTAATTCACATTTCTGTTGCAGAAAAAACAGGATGTTGCTAATCAACATCATTATTAATACACATACGAAAAGTGAATTTTCAGTGAAGCCATTGATATGACACCACTCAAGGATCCGGAATGAACTCCGGAATAAGAAACTGACTAAACTTTGGGAGGCGGACTATTTAACCGAATGCTGTGAGGATCGTAACTTTTTGCTTGTGTGCCCGGAGTGAGCACATTGCTCCAACCATCACTCATACTTTGTAGCGTGGTGGAGGTTGCCATATAATCTTTGATCAAGTTCTGAGCAGTCTTAGTATTACTTTTCTCGCTTACCGGTTTATCAGTAAAAGTCTTTACATAATCCGCAAGTGCCTGCTTGATATCTTTAGAAGCATTGTCTTTAACACAAACAATGTAAAGTGTATCGCTTTGAAGTTTTTGCTTCACCATGCGATATACTTCGCCCTGGTGTTCAAATTCACCATCCACACGGGTGTACTCACGAGAGTCAGTAGCATAAGGAACGGTGAGGGGAACTTTAATGGTTATTTCCTGGCTGCGGGCATAATCTTCATTATCAAATCGGGCCTGCATTTCCCGGCTATTTTTGAACTCGAGGCCCACAAATACCCCATAATATCCCAGCACATTGAGCAGGAATAAAGCGAGTAGAAATAGGGTAAGTCCTCTTTTCACAATATCAAAAGTATAGAAATGTTCTGAGTTTCAAAATAAGGGCAGAAGAAAATTTTGTAAAACTGCGATTTTGATATGAAAAAAGAAGATTACATGTGCTCCTTTTTATTCTTCACCAAGTCGTACATAAGTTCACGGGCCCGATGAAGCTGGGCTTTTACTGTACCCAGAGGTGCTTCCAATTCGACTGCAATTTCTTCATAACTCAATTCATGAAAGTAGCGGAGCCGAACCAATTTTTGGTATTTAGAAGGAAGCATATTTACAAATACCTGAATCAACTCTTCTTTCTGTGCTTTAATTGCTTCATCCTGTGGGTTAAGTGCACCATCATCTTCCACATCAATACCTACCGACTGACCATCATCATCAGTAAACGTACTTTGAATGCTAAGCGTGTTCAGTTTTCTTTTACGGATAAAATCGATCGTATTGTTTGTGGCAATTCGAAACAACCATGTACTGAATGTAAAATCTTTTTTGAATTTATGGAGGCTTCGAAATGCCTTAGAGAAAGATTCCATCGTGAGATCTTCCGCATCGTCAATGTTGCGCACCATTTTTAAAACCATATGGTACACAGGTCGCCTATACCGCTGAAGCAACTTGGCGTAGGCCTTGTCGTCACCATCAATGGCCATATCAATCAGCTTGAAATCTTCAAGTGCTTTGGGAGAAAATCGGCTGTCTTCTAGTTCTTCCATCGTATACGTTTGACTACTAACGCCCTCAGGCCGGTGACAAGATAATAAAAGGCGAAAATAAAATCTAAAAAAGGAACTTTCCAGCTCTCAAAAGTGCCTCCCAATTTTAACGAACCTCTGTAAAACAAGAGAATCAGCAATATCCATCTTAAAATAAGAATACTCACTATACTCAATAGTGAACCTGTAAAAACCATTGCAGGCACAACAAAAAACCAAGTGAGCAGCCAGGTGAGGGAGAATATTGACAAAATTATTTTATCCGATAACTTATACCTCTTACCTACCGACAAATGTCTGAGCTTCTGATGTAAAAAGTCGCGCCAATTCAATTTTGGATTTGACATTGTAATCGCTTCTGTCCCTACCGAAACCCGGGTATTTATTTTTGTTGCGTGCCTGTTAACAAATAAATCATCATCACCCCCCATAATTTCAAGGTGTGTATTGAATCCCTTGTTCTCAAGAAAAATGGACTTTGTGTAAACCAAATTGCGACCAACGCCCATGTAAGGTCGGCCCAAATAAGCTAAGCTGATGAATTGAATTCCTGTAAGCAACGATTCAAACCGAATAAAGGCATTTAACCATCCCTCGCGTTTGATATAAGGCGAAAAACCCAAAACGATTTGAGTCTTATCGTTATACTGCTCCGTCATGCGTTTTATCCATTGGTTACCCGCAGGACGGCAATCTGCATCCGTAAAGAGCATCCATTCAAACTTCGCAGCTCTAACGCCAAGGGTCAATCCAAACTTTTTTCCGCTGATGTGGTCGGGCTTATGAATAACCCGCACCATTTTTAGCCTACTGTTTTCGGCAGCGACTCCGCGTAAATAATCATAGGTGCCATCATTACATCGGTCCTCCACAATAATCACTTCAAACTCCGGGTGATCCTGAGCTAACAGTAGCGGTATCAATTCACGAAGATTCTGCTCTTCATCATGAGCACAAATAATAACAGAAACCGGATGAGGGGGATGAATCGATTCTTTTTCCTTTTTATTGAGCCCCAGTAAGAAGAGGAGTATGTAAAGGATCTGAATACTTAGTATCAGAATGCAAAGAAAAGTTATTGTGAACAAGGAATTCGGGTTATGAACTAAAAACGGACAAATATAAAAGCTAATCATAAAAGGTTAAGATTTATTATTCCTACAAACATCAGAGCAGCATAAACGTCCTTTATGGGATTTGGAGAGCGTAACTGGTGAGATTAACTTTGCTCCCTCATGAAATTCAATATCCAGGCAACTGACCCGCTATCGAACGCCAGGGCAGGAACACTCACCACCGACCATGGTGAAATACCCACCCCGATTTTTATGCCGGTTGGCACAGCCGGATCTGTGAAAGCAGTGCATCAGCGAGAACTTAAGAATGATATTGATGCTAAAATTATTTTAGGCAATACATACCACCTCTATCTGCGACCTGGCTTACCATTACTTGAAAGTGCTGGTGGACTTCATCCGTTTATAGGCTGGGATCGACCCATTCTGACAGATAGTGGTGGATATCAGGTGTATTCATTGGGTGCAAACCGGAAGATCACAGAAGAAGGTGTGATTTTTAAATCGCACATTGATGGATCCAGGCACACCTTCACTCCAGAAGGAGTAATGGACATTGAGCGCACCATTGGCGCAGATATTATTATGGCCTTTGACGAATGTACACCCTACCCGTGCGAATACAACTACGCAAAAAACTCTATGGAACTTACCCATCGCTGGCTTACCCGTTGCGTGAATAGGGTTAATACTACTTCGCCCAGATATGGATATGATCAAGCTCTTTTCCCCATAGTACAAGGAAGTGTTTACAAAGATTTGCGGATTAAGTCTGCTGAGTTTATTGCCAATCAACAACAACCGGGTAATGCTATTGGTGGATTATCCGTGGGCGAACCACATGAAATGATGTATGAGATGACAGATGTGGTATGTAACATCTTACCAAAAAACAAGCCCCGGTACCTTATGGGCGTAGGCACCCCTGAAAATATCCTTGAATGCATCGCTTTGGGTATTGATATGTTTGATTGTGTAATGCCTACCCGCAATGCACGTAATGGAATGCTATTCACTACGCAAGGAATAATTAATATCCGCAATGAAAAGTGGAAGGACGATCTTTCCCCGATCGATCCGGAATTGGGTGGATATGTAAGTACCCAACACTCAAAAGCATACCTTCGGCATCTGATCATCTCGAAAGAGATTTTAGGCGCGCAAATTGCTTCAATCCACAATCTTACCTTCTATCTTTGGCTGGTCAGGCAAGCCCGGCATAAAATTCAGGAAGGCACATTTACGCAATGGAAAAACGACATGGTCAAAATAGTCTCTCAGCGTCTTTAATTTCCTCAGTGAAATGACCATTCTCGATCGGTATATCATAAAAAAAATACTCTCCACATTCTTTTACGTGGTGCTGATCCTTGTGGCTATCATAACAGTTATTGACCTAACCGAAAAAATAGATAAGTTCTCAGTCAATAATTTAAGCACCACCCAAGTACTCGGTTATTACGGTGATTTTATTCCCTGGATAGCTGGTTTGATTTCTCCCATCACTGTTTTTATTTCGATTGTATACGTCACCTCTCGAATGGCTGCTCATACAGAAATTATTGCCATCCTGAGTAGCGGTGTTAGCTTTAAGAGATTGCTGGTACCTTATTTTGTAGCCGCTTTAATTATCGGCTCACTCAGTTTTTATTTAAATGGGTGGGTGATCCCTAAATCCAACCAGGAACGACTTGTCTTTGAAATGCAATATTTTAAAAAGAATAATCTCTATAGCCGGGCGAACATTCACATGCAGATAGAGCCCAATGTGTATCTGTTCATTCAGAATTATAATAATCAATCAAATACCGGATACCAGTTTTCACTGGAACGATTTAGGGAAAACCGATTAGTTGAAAAACTCTCAGCGGAGAATATTCAATGGGACACATTAAAACACAAATGGACCTTACGGATCTGGAAGCGTAAACTTGTGGATAGCATCTTCCAGGTGAGGCCAACTTCATTCGATGCAAAATTTGGCACCAGTGGCTATGAATTGGATACGATGCTATCCATTTCACCAAAAGATTTTGAAGCCAATGATCGCGGCTATGATGGCATGACCATTGATGAACTAAATAATCATATCAGAAAAATGCGTTTCCGTGGCTCAACGGGTGTAGAGATTTATGAAGTAGAAAAACACATTCGTTTTGCAACACCCTTTACAATTTTCGTTTTGGTTTTCATGGGGGTAATCGTTTCGTCTAAGAAAAGCAGGGGCGGCACCGGTTTTCAAATTGCTCTTGGCTTCATGTTGTCGTTCGTTTTCATTCTCTTTTTTACCATGACACGCACCTTTGCCGAAGCAGGTTCGCTCCCACCCTTTCTCGCGGCCTGGTTGCCCAACAGTGTGTTTACCATTATTTCGCTGGGCATGTATAAATATGTACCCAGGTGATAGCCACAACCCGAGATTATTTCAAATTACATTTCATTGTTTTTCTATGGGGGTTTACTGCCGTGCTTGGCAAACTCATTTCCATTCCCCCAGTGGAGATGGTTTTCTATCGCACACTGCTGGCAGCTATTGGAATGGCCGTGCTAATGATCTTTCTAAAGAAGTCCTTTGCGGTGTCCCGTAAGGATCTCGTTGTTATTTTTCTAACCAGCATTATTGTTGCCATACATTGGGTTACTTTTTTTGTTTCCGGTAATATTTCTAACCCATCCACAAGCCTGGTAGGTTTTGCGACTTGCTCCTTTTGGGCCGCATTCATTGAACCCATTGCAAAAAGAAAAAACATTCAACTACTGGAAATTGGATTGGGGTTAATTGTGCTTCTGGGCCTCACCATTATCCTGACTTTCAATTTTCAATATCCACTGGGTCTTTTCTTAGGAATAGTCTCTGGCATGACTGCGGCTCTGTTCAGCGTTATTAATTCAAAACTGGTTCACCAAGTTAATGCCTACACGATCACCTTTTATGAAATGCTCGGAGCATGCCTCGTCATTCTATTCTTTATGCCAGTTTATCAAAATACCTGGGCGCCACAAGGGGAGCTAAATCTTGCCCCCACGTTTGTTGATTGGATTTATATTGCGATTATGGCCCTTGCGTGTTCGGTGTATGCATTTTCTGTTTCCATCAATCTTTCTAAAAAACTATCCGTTTTTTTTATTCAACTGGCGTTGAATCTCGAACCTGTTTATGGAATAATTTTAGCTTTGTTAGTATTCGGGCAAAAAGAAGTGATGAGTTTGAATTTTTATGTTGGAACAATAATAATCCTTTGTGCCGTTATCGCTTACCCTGTCATTAAGAAAAAGCAGAATCAAAGCATTCCCATCCAATAAACCATTCCCGGAAAATAGTTTTTAAAATCAACCGGTGAATTAAAAATCCCAAAAACCGAAGCACCAGATCCACTCATGCTTGCATAAAGAGCCCCGTGTTGATACATACTCTCTTTAATCGATGCAATGGAAGGATGCTTTTGAAAGACGGATTCTTCGAAGTCGTTGACAAGCACATCTCTAAACTCTGATAATGGCAACGATAAAATTTCAGATAACGAGGCACTGGGTTGTTTCGGTTTAATTCCCGCAAAGGCATCAGCAGTAGAAACGTGAATATCAGGTTTCACTAAAATCAAAAACATTCCCTTCAAATTCAAATTCACTTCAGATAGTAATTCACCACGGCCTCTACCAAACATGGGTTTGTCTTCTACAAAAAAAGAACAATCGCTACCCAATTGAGCAGCATAGGTACGCAATTGTTGAGATGATAACTCTAACTTAAAAATTGAATTGATCGTACGCAAAGTAAAGGCAGCATCCGATGATCCACCACCCAACCCTGCCCCTGCTGGAATCACTTTATGTAAATGCATTTGCACGGGCGAAAGGTTAAAATCACATTGGAGTAATCGATAGGCTTTAATGCAAAGATTTTCCTCCGGATTTCCCGGGATATCAAGACCCGAACTCGAAAATGAGAATTTATCGGCTTTTATTACTTCGAGGATATCCGTCCAGGGTACCGGATAAAAGCAAGTCTCAATGTTATGATAACCATCAGCCCGCTTTGAAACTATTTGCAGGCCAAGGTTAATTTTGCAGTAAGGAAAAACTACCATGTTGGATACCGGATACCGGATCCTGGATGCTTAGTTCATAGGCAGGTACCAAGCATCCAGCATCAAGTATGATTAATTTATTTGGATAAGCGGGCAACCAATTCTGTAGTAATACCTGAGCCGGAGAAACCTCCATCATGCATCAGGTTTTGCATGGTAACCATACGCGTATAATCCGAAAACATAACGGCAATGTAATTTGCACAATCCTCGGCCGTTGCATTGCCTAATGGCGACATCATTTGAGCAAAATCAAAGAATACATCGAAACCAGAGATGCCTGTGCCTGCAGTTGTTTTTGTTGGCGATTGTGAAATCGTATTAACTCGTACTTTTTTCTTCGTGCCATAGCGTTGACCATAACTTCTGGCAATTGATTCGAGCATCGCTTTCGCCTGGGCCATATCGGTATAATCAGGATAGGCTCGCTGGGCAGCTATATAGCTAAGAGCCACTACAGAACCCCATTCATTCATCGCATCCAATTTTTCAGATGTTTGAAGAACTTTATGAAAGGAGAGTGCCGAAATATCAAGAGTCTTCAAATACCAGTCGTAATTCATATCTCCATACTCTTTTCCTTTGCGGATGTTCGGGCTCATGCCTATAGAGTGAAGAACAAAATCGAGTTTGCCCCCCAATACTTCCATGGATTTGCTGAAGAGATTGGTAAGGTCCTGCTCGGAAGTAGCGTCCGCTGGAATAACCTCAGCGTTACAGGCTTTAGCCAATTGGTTGATAGTTCCCAGGCGCATAGCAATTGGCGCGTTGGTAAGTGTAAATTCTCCCCCTTCTTCTTTCACCTTGAGTGCTGTTTTCCAGGCGATGGAATTTTCATCCAATGCTCCAAAAATAATTCCCTTCTTTCCTTTAAGCAGGTTATGAGCCATGACTGTTTCGTTTTAAAGTTTGGACACAATATTACGAATTCCCCACAATTGCCGCTATTTTTGGTCTTCATGAAAAAAGAAGCAAGAACTCCGATTGGAATCTTTGATAGCGGAATAGGCGGACTAACTGTGGCACATGCTATCCGGCAACTTCTTCCTCACGAAAATATGATCTACTTTGGAGATACAGCCCACCTCCCCTATGGAGATAAATCAGAAGCAGCTATACAAGCATATTCTATAAAAATTGCCGATGTCTTACTGAAAAAGGGATGTAAAGTAATTGTGATTGCCTGTAACTCAGCCAGCTCGGCTTCCTATGAATTACTTAAAGAATATGTGCGCAGGGACGCTCATATCCTGAATGTAATTGATCCTATGGTCGAATTAGTGACCCGAAACTATGAAGGAAAAGTAGTAGGCTTAATTGGTACAAAGCGCACTGTTCAATCAGGCATCTATACAAATAAAATTAAAGAGGCCAATAAAGGTATCCGCCTGCAATCATTAGCCACACCCCTTTTGGCTCCTATGATTGAAGAAGGTTTCTTTAACAATCAAATCAGTCATGAAATCATTGCTCAATATCTTGAAGATCCTATTCTGAAAAACATTGAAGCGCTCGTTTTGGCCTGCACGCACTACCCACTTATAAAAAAAGAGATCAGTTCATTTTATAAAGGACGGGTGGATGTATTGGACTCTGCTGTTGTTGTGGCCGAAGCGTTACAAAATTATTTGTCTGAAAATATGCTTTTGAATACCGAAGGCGAGCCCAGTCAACACTTTTTTGTTTCAGATTATACTGAAGCTTTTGAGGCATCTACGAGGCTCTTTTTCCAGGAGAAAGTGACTTTGGAACGACATCCGCTTTGGAATTAGCCTATAAAATTGAAGTGATGTAGGTTTTTTTGCAATTCGGCAAATTTTAATATACATATAAAACTGACATTTGAGGCTTAATTGGCTTGTAAACTGTGTTATCAACGCTTTTCTTCATTCTACCATTAATTCTGTTTTACACTATAATAGTAGTGTATGCAGAACGTAAGATTTCTGCCTTCATGCAAGACCGGTTAGGTCCCATGGAAGTAGGTTATTATGGGCTATTACAAACTGTAGCCGATTTACTGAAACTCCTGCAAAAGGAAGATATCGTACCCGCTGCTGCGGATAAAAAACTTTTTAAACTAGCTCCACTCCTGATCTTTGTTCCAATTTTTCTGGGCTTTAGTGTGCTACCATTATCTCCAGCATGGTCTGCTTCTCCTTTTTCTTCAGCTCTATTCTTCTTACTGGCTATTATTTCACTCGATGTTATAGGTATTATTATAGCAGGCTGGGCATCTAACAATAAATATAGTATGCTGGGCACTCTTCGCTCTGCAGCACAAATTATTTCATACGAGGTACCTCTCAGTATTTCCGTCTTGTGTGCGTGTGTGCTAGCCCAGTCTCTTGATTTGCAAGAAATCTCCTTTCAACAGGGAATCCTGAGTAATGATCAAACCAATTATTTATTCGGAATTAAGTCGTTAGGTATTGACGTAACTGAGATAGGTGGCTTTCTAACCTGGAATGTATTTCGCATGCCAGTACTCTTTTTTGCGTGGTCGATATTCTTCATTGCTTCATTGGCAGAAAGCAATCGGGCACCGTTTGATTTACCCGAAGCTGAATCTGAATTAGTGGCCGGTTTTCAAACAGAATATTCAGGATTCCGCTGGGCTGTAATTATGTTGGCTGAATATGCCATGATGCTTTTAGTAAGCTTTGCCGGTGTGATTTTGTTTTGGGGAAGTTGGAATACACCACTCCCTAATATGGGAACACTAGCGCTGGCTGATTGGACTACCGGTGTACCCGGATCAATAGGCTTCCATGTATGGGGAATTTTTTGGATAGTGTCCAAGACTTTTTTTACAGTGGCCCTGCAGATATGGGTGCGTTGGACCTACCCCCGGATTCGAATTGACCAACTTACATCCTTAAGCTGGAAATTTTTAACTCCTTTGGCTTTGCTATTGCTGGTTATTTGTTCACTTTGGAAATTGTTGCTGTGATGCGAACGAAGAGATACATATCATTCATCCTAGCATGGGTTCTTCTACTGGCCTATCCGTCCTATTCACAACCTAAACGCGATAGTCTAGAAAACGCTTTAAGAAACGCTCCTTCCGATTCTGCACGATTAACTACTCTAATATTGCTTTCAAAAGCGTATCAGTATACCGACTTCACACAAGCCGAAAAATACTCTGAGCAAGCATTGGATCTTGCAAAAAAGAATAACTGGATTTGGGGGAAATCCAAAGCATTATCACAAGCAGGATTTCTTGCTACTATTAGTGGCGATCATTCAAGTGCAATCAAATATGATAACGAGGGACTTCAACTGGTTATTTCATCTGGAGACAGTACTTCTATCGCTGAATCGCTTAACAACTTAGGCAACGACTACATTGAACTTGGAAAATATGATGAAGCCTATTACTACTTCACCCAGTCGTATAGAGTTGCAAGAGCCATTAGTGATTCATTAAAAATGACCGTAGCAATTTTTAATATTGGCACGGTGCTCACAGAATTAGGTCAATACGATCTGGCTCTTGATCACTTTAGAGTAAGTGCTGATATAAGCAAAGCGATTAATGATCTTGATGGAATTTCCTTTTATCAGGATGCAGTTGGAGATGTTTATCTGAGAAAAAAGGAATATGCGAAGTCTGAAGAGTTTCTACAAAAAGCATTAAAAAACATTCGCAATAGCAAACTTACGGTTATTGAACCAAAAGCACTAAAACACATGGCCCAGCTTGCTTTTGAATTAAACGATCCAGAAAAGGCTCTGGCTTATTACGATACTGCTTCCATGTTATATCGTTTTGCAAGCAATGAATTTGGCGTGGCCGAGGTGAATCTGGGAATCAGTAAAATTTTAATTGACCAGGAAAGATTTAACGAAGCCCAAGGCCTGATCGAAAGAAGTCTGGTAACTGCAAAAAACTTCAATGCGCAAAAAATGGAGATTGATTGCTACAAACAGCTTTCTGAACTGGCCGAGAAAAAGGAAGATTTCAAAAGTGCCTTAGCCTACCATAAGAATTTCACTCAATTGGAGGATTCTCTCTTCAGTCAGGAAATGGTTGAAAAGATATTTCAGGATCAGCTACGATTTCAGACTGAAACAAAAGATTTTGAAATAGCTGCATTGAGCAAAGCCAAGACAGAACAAGATACCGAGCTACGAAGACAAGAGTTTCTGAGCAACATATTAGTGGTTATCATGGCTCTTACAGCAATTCTACTCTTTACTGTTTATCGGAGTGGCCAACGAAGAAAGCGCATCAATAATTTGTTGATTGAACACCAGGAAGAAATTAAGAAACGAAGCATCGAACTGGAGCAGTTAAATCAGGTAAAAGATAAATTCTTCTCCATTATATCACATGATTTGAGGTCTCCGATCAATGCGTTATACGGCTTGTTAAATCTTGTCGATAATAAGCAGATTAGTCAAGATGAGTTTATTAAACTTACGCATGAGCTTAAGATTCAGTTCAATCATACCCGCACCTTAATAAACAATTTATTGGACTGGGCGCTGCTTCAAATGGACAAGCTCAAGATCCAACCTGAAAAAATTGAGCTTGCTTCAATAGTAGATCAAAATTTCAAATTACTAAGTTCACTGCATCTCAAGGAGTTAAAGTTGGCGAACTTAATAGGTACCGGGGTAACGGGCTGGGGTGACTTAAATATGATTAACCTGGTGTTCAGAAATCTGATTCTTAATGCGATCAAGTTCTCTGAAAGTGGTGGAACAATTGAAGTGACTGCTAAGGAACAAGGTGACTTTTATGTTGTTGCCGTCAAAGATCATGGTGTGGGTATCCGTCCCGAAGTACAGAAAATACTTTTTGAAAAAACTTCTGGCTACAGCACCCGGGGCACAGCTAATGAAAAGGGCACGGGTCTCGGCTTGATCCTATGCAAGGAATTTATTGAGAAAAATGGCGGCCAAATCTGGCTGGAAAGCGAAGAAGGTAAAGGCAGTACGTTTTATTTCACTGTTAAGAAGGCTTCGTAAAGGCATTAAGCAATTTCCTTCTATTTTTGTTTTAAGATAGAATGGAAAACAAACTCTCGTATTGGTCGAATTTTGCCCTTACCGTAAGGACGCTCCTACAAGGCCTTTCGCTGACTTTATCTCATATTGTTAAGGCAAGAAAAAGCAGAAACAAAATTTCCATTCAACAGGATGGCTATTTTGATAAGCAGACCGGGATTGCTACCGTGCAATACCCCTTCGAAACGATTCCTGTACCCGACAATGGTAGGTACAAATTGCACAATGAAATAGAAGATTGCATCGTGTGCGACAAATGTGTAAAAATTTGTCCGGTCAATTGCATCACAATTGAACCCATACGATCGGCAGAAGAGTTCGGCAAAACATCGGATGGAACTCCAAAGCGAATTTATGCCGCAAAATTTGATATTGATATGGGCAAATGTTGCTTCTGTGGCTTATGCACTACGGTATGTCCTACTGAGTGCCTCACCATGACTAAAGAATATGACTTCGCCACCTTTGATATTACAGAACACCATTTTGGTTTTGGTAATATGACCCTAAGCGACATAGAAACGCGAAAAAAAGAGTGGGAAGAACACCAGAAAACAAAAGCTGCTTCTGTTTCAGCATCAGCCGATACTCCTATAAAATCCGCTACAGCAAAACCTGTGTTCAAACCCAGAATGAATCCTCCGGCACAACCCACAAAATCCGAATGACATGCAGGAGATAGTACTATACATTTTTATGGGTACTTCCATTGCTGCGGTGTTAGTGATGATTTTGAACCGCAATATATTTTATGGAGCCCTGGCTCTATTGATTTGCCTAATTTCCCTTGCTGGAATCTATGCCCTGTTGCAAGCAGAATTTCTCGCAATCACTCAACTTTTAATCTATGCAGGCGGTGTATTAGTACTCCTGATTTTTGGAATCATGCTTACCAATAAAATTTCCGGGAAGCCAGTTCTCACAGATTCTCACAATTGGTTTAGTGGAATAATAATTTCAACATCTCTATTAGGTGTTTTGCTATTTTCATTTCAACAAAATGAAATCATGAGTGCTCAAAGTAATTTAAATGCCACCAGGCATATTAACAATATAGGTATTGAGCTGATGAGCACGTATGCCGCACCATTTGAACTAAGTGGGGTTTTACTTCTTGTATGTCTGATTGGTGCTGCCCTCACCGCTTCCTCATTTAAAAAGAAAACCAATGGCTAAGACAGATTTGCTTTTCTATCTAAGTGCCTTTCTTTTCTGTTCCGGATTGCTAATCATCTTTACCAAGAAGAATGCTATTATGATTTTAATGGGCATTGAGCTAATGCTTAATGCAGCGAATCTGAATCTTGTTTTATTCAATTTTCAAAAAACGGGGATGGAAGGCCAATTCTTTGCTCTGTTTGTAATAATTGTAGCTGTGTGCGAAGCGGCTGTAGGGATTGCCATTATCTTAAAAACATATCACTACTATCACACGTCAGCAATCGATCAGATAAGTGACCTAAAAGAAAGACCTTGACAGCAGCTGAATTTCCATCTTCGTTCTTTCTATTGGCGCTGATTTTACTCAGTCTGCCATTAGCCTCTGCCTGTTTTGCTTTTTTTATAAAAGATAAGTTTGCCTGGTTGTCGCCTGTGGTAAGCAGTTTGATCTTGCTTATAACATTTATCCTATCAGTGGTTTTATTCTTTCAACTTGATAATCAGTCAACAAATAAGTTTACTATAGACTGGTTTTATATAAATAAAAAATCAATCACCATCGGGTTTCTGCTCGATGCTCCAGCCCTTGTTATGCTTGCCGTTGTATCCTTTGTTTCTTTACTGGTTCATATTTTCTCTGCTGGTTACATGGCCGGAGACAGAGGCCTGGTTCGCTATTTTGGCATGCTGGGGTTTTTCACATTTGCTATGCTAGGGCTTGTAATGAGTAGCAACCTCCTGCTTACATTTTGTTTCTGGGAACTGGTCGGCTTCAGTTCATATCGCTTAATTGGCCATTGGTTTGAAAAGCTTGTGGCTGCCCAAGCCTCAACAAAAGCATTTCTTGTAAATAAGGTTGGTGACCTTGGTTTCCTGATCGGCCTTATGATTCTATGGTCTATTTTCGGTGATTTGGAGATCTCATCGCTCACACAAATTTCATCTTCCTGGCTAACCGCTGCCGGTATCTGTATTTTCATAGGAGTAATTGGTAAGTCAGCACAGTTCCCGCTTTTCAATTGGCTGCCCGATGCAATGGAAGGCCCAACTCCGGTATCGGCTCTCATTCACGCTGCAACGATGGTGGCTGCGGGCGTTTTCTTACTGGTACGAATTGAATCTCTTTTTACTCCTGCTTGCCTTGTGGTTATTTCAGTGATTGGCTCTATCACGACAGTAGCCGGTGCAATAGGAGCACTCTTTCAATTTGACATTAAAAGGATTCTGGCATACTCCACAATTTCGCAGCTAGGCTTTATGGTGATGGCTATAGGTTCAGGAGCAGCAGAAGGTGGTTATCTGCATCTATTGCATCACGCCTTTTTTAAAGCTGGCTTATTCTTAGGTGCTGGCTCGGTAATCCATGCTATGCATCAAGCCCAGCATCTTACCCATGGGAGGATGGATGTTCAGGACATTCGCAACCTGGGTGGCCTTAGAAAAAAATTACCAAACACATTTCTGGGATTTATTATTTGTGCAGCTGCCCTGGCAGGCTTACCACTTACTTCAGGATTTTTGTCCAAAGAATTAATCTTAACTGACATGAGTGCCTGGGCAAGCTCCGATATTTCATGGCGATGGATAGTTGTAGGTACCGCCTGGCTAGTAACGTTTTTAACACCTTTATACATCTTTCGATTGGTGTGGTTCGTTTTCTTAAGTAAACCTAAAGATGAAATTCAACTCCAGGAAGTGCCTCTCATCATGCGAATTCCTGTTCTTTTACTTTCTATAGGAGCAATTACATTTCTGTTTGCACAGGACTCCTGGCGATTAACCTCGTTGATCGGCAGAGTACTGCCATCATCTAATCATTTAGATGTTGTAACCACTGCAGTATCTCTCCTATTAATTTCTACATCACTGGTAAGTGGATATTTTATCTATAGACAAAAGAAGCTCAGGCAACAATCGGATTTACTGTCTCCACAATTTTATCTCGATTGGGCAAACAAACAGACAATCAAATTCACATTTTTTCTATCCGGTATGGCTGCGTCATTTGATAGAAAATGGATTGATGCCTTTATTCATGGAGTTGCTTATGTACAAGTTACGCTGGCCCATATTGTGGGTTGGTCGGACCGTAATCTGGTAGATGGCTTTGTCAATGGCACTGCTTACGGAGCGCGAGGGATTGGGGCTATGACACGATCCTTGGCCAATGGAAAAATTCAGTCGTACTTGCTTTGGGCAATGGCCGGGCTCGTTATTTTTATATTTTGGATCTTATACTAATGTCATTACTTTCTTACCTGATTTTTATTCCGATCCTGGCTGCCTTGCTGGCAATCCTTATCCCAGCCAGATTGCCAAATAGTTTTCGGGTGCTTAGTCTTACCATCAGTATCATTCAGGTTATAATTCTCATCCTGATTGTTAATCAATATACGTTCGGATCCGGTTTTCAACTTATTGAAAAAATACCCTGGATCACATTAGAATTGGGAACGTGGGGGATTTTGAAAGCAGAATATTTTGTCGCACTTGATGGCTTGAGTTCGCCTATGGTGGCTTTGTCGGTCGGCATCATGTTAGTAGCCACAATTTCATCTTGGACAATTGACAAAAATCAAAAAGGATATTTCATTCTTTTACTTATTCTGAACGGAGCCATCATCGGAAGTTTCTGCGCGCTCGACTTCCTTCTCTTCTATGTATTCTTTGAATTCATGTTGCTGCCCATGTATTTCCTCATCGGAATCTGGGGCGGGCCGAAAAGAGAATACGCGTCAATCAAATTTTTTCTTTATACACTCCTTGGTTCTATACTCATCTTAATTGTAATCGTTGGACTTTATCTATCTGTTAGAACTCCTGATTCCAATGTACAAGTTGTTCATACGTTCAACGTCCTTCACATGCAGGATAGCAATAATCTGATTCCCGGATCGGTGCTCTCAATGAATTCGGACTCATACCTTGGACCTTATTCCTTCAGATTATGGGCCTTTCTTTTGTTGTTCATCGGCTTCATTATCAAACTGCCAGCAGTGCCGTTTCATACCTGGCTGCCAGATGCACACGTGGAGGCACCCACCCCTATCTCAGTAATTCTGGCGGCATTGCTTTTAAAGTTCGGAGGGTATGGCCTGTTGCGGTTTGCCTATCCAATTTTTCCTGACGGGGCAATTCATTTTAGCTGGTTAGTAGGTTTTATTGGATTGGTTTCAATTATCTACGGAGCACTCAATGCCATGGCCTCACGAGATCTTAAGAGGTTGATTGCCTACTCATCCGTTTCACATATGGGATTTGTTTTGTTAGGCATTGCTTCCGCTACGGTTGAGGGAATTACCGGAGCTGT
>ERZ795061.1278-NODE-1278-length-24755-cov-14.207935_pt1 | contig 24755 bp, 40 predicted proteins | sample MGYA00375145_ERZ795061 | MGnify/ENA primary metagenome ERZ795061 (study PRJEB30190, sample SAMN05720144) | anaerobic digester metagenome | isolation source: active sludge of municipal wastewater-treating anaerobic digesters | place: USA | collected 2014-12-22 ... | reverse complement strand
CGCTGCGACTCCTGTTGAGCCGCTGCCTGCCGCGCTGCTTCCTGACGCTGCGACTCCTGTTGAGCCGCTGCTTGTCGTGCAGCTTCCTGGCGTTGTGACTCCTGTTGAGCCGCTGCCTGCCGCGCTGCTTCCTGGCGTTCGGCCTCCTGCCGTGCGGTCTCGATGCGAGCGGCTTCCTGGCGAGCCGTCTCCTGGCGTTGCGTCTCCTGCTGAGCCGCCGCCTGTCGCGCCGCCTCCTGGCGTTCAGCATCGCGCCGTGCGGCTTCGACGCGAGCGGCTTCCTGCCGTGCAGCCTCCTGTCGCTCCGCTTCCTGCCGGGCCGAGTCCTGTCGCGCAGCGTCCTGCCGTTCGGTCTCGCGCCGTGCGGCCTCCTGTCGCTCAGCGTCCAGGCGTTCGGTCTCGACGCGGGCCGCCTCCTGGCGAGCAGCTTCCTCCTGCTGTGCCTGCAACGCGGCAACTTCGGCATCGCGTGGCGGCGAAGGCACGGGCTGCGGGCTCGACGCGCTGGGCGCCACCGCGATCACGGAAGGCGGTGCGACGGGCGCGGGCGCGGCAATCGGCGGCGGTTCTTGTGCGGGAGCGGCAGCGGCCACCTCCGGCGGCGGGGCCGGCTCGGGCGCGGCGCGATCGGGCTCCGCAGCGAGTTCGACGGCCTGCGCGGGAATCACGGGAACCGCGGGGGACTCTGCTGGAACCGCTGGCACCTCGGGGATCGGTGTCGCTTTGGCCTGCACGGCGGGTTCGGCGGCCGGCGTCTGGGCCACGGGTCTGGCTTTCGGTGGCCGCGCGGGCGCTTTGGGCGGCGCGGGGCGCGGCCGGCGGGCCACCGGTGGATCGATCGATGCCGGCGTCGGCTGCGCGACCGGCCGGGCCGGTGGCGGCGCGGGGGCGGCTCGCGCCGGGACGAGCACGATGCGCAGGTCGGGCACCTCGACGCGTCGATCCTGCCAGGGAAGCACGAGACCCGGGAGCCCGCGGGGGTCGCCGCCGAACGTCAGCGTCAACAGCAGGGCATGGCTCAGCAGCGAGACCACCAGCGCGATCACCTGGGGCCTGCGATCGTGGCCCACGCGTCGGATGAGTTCCTGCGCGCGCCGCCGGGCGCCTGGAGGTCGCCCGGGCACCGGCGGCCGCGCCGGCCCAGGCGCGGCCACGCGGGAGTCGGTCGAGTTCCGCATCTGGGCCATTGCGCCGATTCTCGCGGATCCGGCCAAGGCCTCTCCGGGGCACTGGCCCGTCTGCCGTGCCCGCGCGTGTCGACGACCTGGTCAGCCCGGCGCCGGCGTGCCGGCGATGGTGCCCTGCGGCCACTCCTGCGACAGGCAGCCGAAGACATGGGTGTCGTAGGCGACGCCCTTGCCGACCCAGCGCTGGCGCAACGTGCCCTCGAGCGTGAAGCCCACCCGGGTCAGCAGCCGGCAGGACGCCACGTTGGCCGGATTCACCTCCGCCTCGATGCGGCGCACGCCCAGCGTGCCGAAGAGCTGGCCGCACACCGCCTGCAGCGCCTCGCGCATCAGCCCCTGGCCCCAGTGGGCGCGGGCGAGCACGTAACCCAGCTCGAGGCGCTGGCTGCCGGCGTCGTGCTTGAAGAGCAGCAGCGTGCCGATCACGGCTGCGTCGGCACGGCGCACGACGACGAGTTGCTGCCCGGTGCCCGTGGCGCCGAGCGCCTCCATGCGCGCGAGCCAGGCCGCGCCGTCGTCCAGCGACAACCAGGTGGCGTAGGGCAGGAACTGCGTCACCTGAGGGTCGCCATTGATGGCCAGCAGCGCCGGCAGGTCCGTCGCGGCCACCGGCCGCAAGGCGACCCGGTCGGCTTCGATGTGCGTGATCAGCGGGAAGCCCATGCTGCGTACGCGTCGATCAGCGCGCGGTGATCGCCGCCGCCACCGTGAGGATGCCCAGCACGAGGTTGAGCGCGACCAGCCGGCGGATGCCGTTGAGGGCCTGCGCGGCCCGCGGCCATGCCGCTTCGGCGCAGGCGGAACGCAGGCGCGGGTAGAGCACCGCATGGACGTAGGCAAACACGCCCGACATGAGCAGGCCCAGCGCCAGCATCAGGTGCCAGCCGATGGGCGCCTGTGCGAAGCCGGTCTGCGCCAGCATGGCGAAACCGGAAGCCAGCAAGGCGAGCACCGCCACGGCGGCGGCAGGCAGGAAGCGGGCGAAGGTGGCCGACCACAGCGGCAGGCGCTGCGGCGGATCGAGCACCTGTGCGGCGGCCGGCCGCAGGCAGACGTAGGCGAAGAACATGCCGCCGATCCACAGGATCGCGCCGAGCAGGTGAACGAGGATCAGTGCTTGTCGAAGCATTCGGCGGCCCGTGGAAGGTGGGTGCAGGTTCGTCGTGGGCACTGCGGCGTGCAGGCTCGGCGAGCGGCATCATCGCCGGTATCAGGCATCGGCGCTTGGCGCCGAGCTGAACCGCGGCAGCAGCCGGCCGTCGGACTCGACCTGTTCGAGGAACATCGCATGCGGCCGCACCCACAGGCCGCCATCGCCGTACAGCGCACGGTACAGGACCAGCGGCTCGAGTGTCTCGCTGTGGCGCACCACGGCCACGACCTCGTAGTCGCCGCCCCGGTAGTGGCGGTACCGGCCCGGCGCAAGGGGAGGCAGCGGCGGCAGGTCGCTCATGCCGCGCGCCCGAAGCGTGTGGCCGATCGGGCGCGGGCCCGGGCGGCCTCGGTCTGGCGATCGCGCGGTTGAGCCGTGGTGACCAGCGAGCCGATCAGCTCGCGCGCCGAGGCGGCCACCTGCTCGACGGCCCGCTCGAAGGCCGCCTCGTTGGCACGCGAGGGCACGTTGAAGCCGCTGAGCTTGCGCACGAACTGCAGCGAAGCGTCGCGGATCTCGAGCTCGGTGGCGGGTGGCTCGAAGTTGAACAGCGTCCGGATGTTGCGGCACATGGGCATCTCCGCGTGGAGGGTGGATGCCGGTGGCCCGGCTGCGGCGCCGCAGTATCGGCAATGCGGCCGGCGCTGGCAACCCGGCCGCGGGGCGAAATGCACAAGGCGGATCAGGCGGGCCGCGTGGTGCCCGCGAAGCGGTGCACCGCCAGGGCCCGGGCCGCGAAACTGCCGCTGATCAGGCCGAAGACGCCACTCGCCGCGCCGACGCACCAGGCGGCCTCGATCACCGGCGAACCCACGCCACGGGCCAGGCCCAGCGCGAACTTGACGGCGAAGATGGCGACCAGCAGCGCCATCGGCCACCAGCTTCCGGCGACCCGCACGCGCTCGCCTTCGCGGCTCAGGCCGCGTGAACCGATGACCTGGCTGCCCAGCACGATGGCCGCAGCGATGCCGCCGGCCCATGCGGCCAGCGGAAGGGCATCGACACCGAAGGCCGAGGTCACGCCGTACAGCGAGTAGGCGAGCATCGCGAAGGCGATCATGGCGACCGCGCCGGGCCGGACCAGGCGTGTGCGCGACAGGCGATAGCCCAGCGCCATCAGGCCGAAGAGGATGAAGAAGACCCAGACGGGGATGTGGCTGATCATGGTGGACTCCTGGGCGGCGGTGGCCGGCATTCGTGGGTGTTCGGTGGCGATGGGCTCACTGTGCCGGGGCCGCCGGGCGCCGGCGAGCGCCTTGCGACGAAGCGCCGCCGCGCGGCGCGAAGCGTGCGATGGCAGGCGCAAGGCGTGGGCCGCTGCAGGGCGCCGTGCCCCGGCAGCGGCGCTCGCCTCAGCCCCGCTCGCGGCGCGCGGGCTCGGCGCGATGCAGGTAGACGGTGAAGATGTCGCGCGGCGGCGGCAGCTCGGCCTGCGCCATGATGCGACCGACCGCGCCGCGGTGGTAGCCGCCGTGCGTGGCCACATGGGCGAGCATCTCCTCGCGCGACATCAGCCCGTTGGCGCCGTCGGTGAACACGAACGGGAGCGACTCCTCGAGCTGCTGCGGCGCCAGGCCTTCGATGTACCCCACGTACCAGCGGTCCGTCTGTGCCACGGCATCGCGTAGCTCGGCGAGCGTCGGCGTCTCGGGCGTGTTCGTGGCGGTGTAGGCATGCGGCTGCCCGGCCAGGTGGGCCGCGAAGATGCGGTCGACGACGTGGATGTGGTTGAGCAGGCGGATCGCCAGGTGGCGCTCGGCCTGCCGCGCCTGCGGATCGAGCTTGTCGAGTTCGGCGAACAGCTCGTCGTTGGCCCAGGCCTTGTACTTGAACAGCGAGAGAAGCAGTGTGGACGAGCTCATGGCGTGAACGGGCGTCAGGGTGTTTCGGAGTACTTCTGTTCCAGCACGTCGCGCCACTCCACCAGCATCTCGGCGATCCGGCGTGCGTGGCTGGGCCGCGCGGCCAGGCCCATGGCATCGGCCTCGACCTGCAGCAGGTAGCCCATCAGCTTCTGCTCGCCGGCGCCTTCGGCGACGAGGCCGAACACCTCGGGCACGTAGGCGGCGTACTCGTCGCGCGCGAAGGGCTCGCGCGCCACGCCGATCGGGTCCCACAGGTAGTGCAGCACCTCGTCGATGCGCTGGTAGAGCTCTTGTTCGAAGGTCATGTGCGGGATGTCCGTGCGCTGGCTCGCCATGCTGCGGCCATGCCGGCGCGGCGGCCATCCCGCGAACGAAGTCGCCGCGCGGCTCGACCTGCGAGTTCATTGCCGCCGCTGCCTGCGCGCACCACACGGCGTTCAGCTTCCGAAAACACCGACATGCACCGCACGATCCTGATCCCCGTCCTGCTCGGCTTCGGCGCGCTCAGCGCGAAGGCGACGTGGCGGGCTGCCACGCGCACGTAGAATCCGCCTTCGAAAGGCGCGCATGACTTCCATTCTCGACAGTTCCACCACCCGCCAGAAGACCGGCAAACCCATGACCCGCGACGCATCGAGTCTCAACGCCCGCATCGAGCCGATCGACACGCCATCGAAGATCACCGTGCGCACCCTGCTCGTGGCCTCCTGCGGCTGGCCGACGGATGCGCCGGCCCCGGAGCGCAAGAAGATCGCCAAACGCTGAGCCTGCGGCACGCAGCGGCGCGGTTCAGGCGCGCCGCTCGAACGCGAGCTTGACTCCCAGGCCCACGAGCACGGCACCGCTGCCGCGGTACAGGCAGTTCAGCGCACGCGGGCGCTCCCTCAGCCACCCCGACAGCGCACCTGCCGCCAGCCCCACCGGCCCCTTGACGACGAAGGTGAGGGCGGCGAACAGCAGGCCCAGCACGAACACCGACAGCGTGGGGTGGGCCGCGCCCGGCAACACGAACTGCGGCAGGAACGCGAAGTAGAAGACCGCGATCTTCGGGTTCGAGACGTTGGACAGCGCACCGTCGAGGAACAGCCGCCACAAGCTGCGCGGCGTACCGCCCGCGAGGCGGAGATCGTGATCGCGTGTGCGCAGCAATTGCAGGCCCAGGTAGACGAGGTAGGCCGCGCCGGCGAGCTTGAGCGCGACAAACAGCCACTCCGAGGTACGCAGGACGGCGCCCAGCCCGAGCGTGGCCAGCAGCGTGTGGCCGACCAGCCCCACGCTGACGCCTGCCGCGGTGGCCACGCCCGCGGCTGCGCCTTGCGCGATCGAGCGCGACATCACCAGGATCATGTCCTGCCCGGGCGTGACGATGAGCACCAGCGAGGCCAGGACGAAGAGCAGCCAGCTGACTTCGATCATGTTCGCCTCGCTCGCGTGGCCGCGCTCAGACGCCCGACGCCGGCCAGGGCCCCTGCACCGGCACGGCCTCGGCTTCGCCGGGCCAGGGAGGCATGGTGATGGCCACGGCCGACACGGCCTCGGTGGCCGAGGCACGGAACTGGAAGTGCGTGCCCAGCGGGATGCTCAGGCACACGCCGGGCTCCAGCGCCACCACCTCTTCGCGCTCACCTTGCCGGCGCCACATCTGCCCGCGGCCCGCGAGCACGAACCACAGCTCGTCGACGCTGCGGTGCGTGACCGCCTTGGCCACGCGCCCCGCCGCGAGCTCGAAGTGCGCCATGCCACCGGCCGGCAGGCCGAGCAGCACGCGGACGTCGGAGCCGTCCGGCGCCACCACCGTGGGCAGCGCGGGCAGGTGCATCGTCGCGAAGCCGCTCATTTCGCGAAGCAGGGGCCGGGGCTGCCGGCGGGCAGCTTGGCGTCGTGCTCGAAACGCTGGCCGTTGAGCTCGATGCGGCCTTCGCACAGCGACTGGGCCTGGCAGGAACTGCGCGTGGTGCGCAGTTCCACGGCCGCCGGCGTGAGCTGCACGAAGACCTGGCAGAGCGTGCCGCTGCGGCCGGTCTTTCGGCTCGGGTCGGGGCGGATCACCAGGCCGAGCACCTCGGCGCCAGGCTCTCCGCGCAGCCGCGCCACGCCGCTGACCGCGCAGGTGGCATCGCCAGGGCCGGACACCGAGATGTCCACGTCGAACAGCTGCTCGGTCTTGCGCCGCAGGCCCAGGTGGCCGGCTGCCGCCGCCGAGGCCGAGCCCTCGGCGGCGCTGGCCGCGGTGCGCACGTAGCAGGCGTCGGCGGAGCGGCCGGGCGCCGCGAGGCTCGCCGTGCCGGCCAGCCCGAGCAAGAGGGCAGCGAAGATTCCGTGGATGGGGTTCATGGCAAGGCGTCGCCGGGTGGAATGTCGTTCGTCGAAGCCCGATTCTGCCGCCGAGCCGCGGATCACCCCTTCCTGGGCGACGCCTCGAGCCCGCGGGCCAGGGCTTCTGCCGCCAGCGCGCTGATGCCGCCCTCGTGGCCCACGGCCCGTTCTCGCAGTCGCTGTACCAGCTCCGCAGGCAGCCTGAACGACACCGCGACCAGCTTGGCGACGGCGGGCCGGGCCACCGGCTCGGCGGCCGACTTGGCCGCGGCCGAGCCTTGCGCGAAACGCGTGGGCACGGCGCGGGATTTCATCCGGCCGTCGAGCTTCTTTGCCAGGTGCTTCTCGAGATCGGTCTTCTTCATGCTCATGGGCAGCCCCTGATGTGTGGATCCGCATTCTCCACTGGGGGTACTGCTCGTGCCCGGGGCCGCGAGCGTTCGTCTGGCCGGGCCAGGCGCCGCCGGGCCTCAGCGCAGCTTCGTGCGCGCCAGGCGCTTGGCGTTGGCCACGGCCTTGCGATGCACCGGTGCGAGGCCCTTGCCGAGCACGCCCAGCGTGGCGCCGTGGACCTGGTGCAGCACCGTGGAGACACTCGGCGCACCGATGCCGATCGGCGAACACAGGGTGCGAAGCCACGAGGCCGACAGCGCCTGCTGCGCGACCAGGCTCTGGTTCGCCATCGCCACCCACGACTGCGCGAAGGCCGAGTTCTTCTCGGCGACCATGAGATCGAACTCCTTGCGGTCGCGCTCGGACGGCAGGTGCCCGGCCATGGCCATGCGGGTGATGCGGTGGCCCACCACCTGCGGCACGGCGAAGGCCAGTTCGGCGGCCTGCACCGCGATGGACTTCGTCTTGCGATTCGGGCGCGTGAACATGGGGAATCCTCGGATGCGCCCCGACTGTAGCGGTTTCGCCCGCCGCAGCTTGCGGCTGGACGCAGGCCTGCCCCCCAGCCTGCGCGTGGCGCCGGGCCGGGCGCGACGCGATTCAATCTGAAAGGCGGACGGCCAGGCAGGTCAGCATCGCCAGGACGACCAGGTTGCTGGTGGCGAACACCGCGAACCGGTGAACCACGTGGTTGTAGGTGAGATAGATGAGGCTGTGGGCGATTCGCAGGGCGAAGTAGAGCCAGGCCAGGGCCACGCAGGCCGGGGTCACCGTTCCCGTGACGTACAGGATGAGGCACAGGACGTAGAACAGCGTCGGCACCTCGACGAGGTTCATGAAGACGCGATTCGGCAGGGCCACGTCGGCAGGGACGTGTTCGGATTCGCCGCAACGGAAATCGGCGGCGACGACCCGGCCCTTGAACGCCGCGTGGAAGCGCCTGATCGGCACCTGCACGAGGACCAGGAAGGTCCACAGGACGAGGCACAGGACGGGCCAGAAGATGGTGTGTCGGGGCATGGCGTTCGGAGATGAAAGGGGGTTTCGTCAGGAGCAGCGTCCTCAGGACGACGAGGCCTGCCCGGCGTCGTGGGGGAACTGCAGCGCGAAGTCGGCGTCGATGCGCGCGGCGTCGACGGGCAGCGCAGGCAGCGGACGCGCCAGCGGGTGGCGCGCCTTCCACAGCCGTTGCAGTTCGGCGAAGTACGGGTCGCCCCGATCGACGGCAATGACGCGGCGGCCGAGGTGTTCGCCCTGGTGAACCACGGGCACGAGCAGGCTCATCGTCAGGCCCAGCCAGCGATTCCAGGCACCGCACCAGCGCAGCGTGCCCAGTGGGCGGCTGAAGTCGAGGAAGAAGGCGCCGCCGTCGAGGCAGGCCTCGAGCCGGGTGGCGGCGATCTCTTCCGGATGGGCGCCGAGCTGGAGCAGCAGCAAGGCTCCGGACTCTCCCCTGTCGCGGGCGGGATGGCGCGTCATGCCGATGCGATTCCGTTCATCAGCCAGAAGTGGTTCGATGCGGGGGCACCTTCGATGGAGGCCGCGATGTCGTCCACGAAGGCGCCCACGGCGTCAACTTGGGCGGGATGTTTCCAGGGCGGTAGTCTCTTCGCTGCAGAACTCATCGGGCCTGATCGTCGTCATGAAGGCTTCACCTGGATGGTGACGGGCATCGCATCCCGGCGCAGCTTGACCATGGCCAGCCGATCGATCCCCAACGCGCCGCGGCGGTACGCGACGAATCCCAGCCCGCGGTACAGCGCCAGCGCCGCCGTGTTGTCCGCCGCGGCAGACACCGCGAATGCCATCGTTTCGCCGCGGCGCAGCGCCTCGACGACGAGCGAGCGGCCGATGCCGCGGCGCTGGCAGGCAGGTGCCACGCAGAGCATGGCGATGGCGATCTGCCCGGGTTCGTCGTCGGGCGCGATGCTGGCGGCGCCGACCAGGCTGTCGCCCTCGAAAGCGCCGAGGTAGAACGCGACGCTCGCCTGGATGTCTTCGGCAGAGCGGGCCGCGCCGGCCTGCCCATGCCGCCCGAGATGCTGCGCCTCCTGCGCGTGCGCCATGTGGAGCAGGGCGTGGATCTGCCGGGCCACGCCGGAGTCGCTGTGATCGATCGGATGGATGCGCAGCATGGATCGGCTTTCGTGTTCCGCGATTCCCACGGGAGTGGCCAGGATGAGTCCGAGAGTGCGCATGTGGCAGAGCCTCGGGGCGATGCAGGACTGGTGCAGCACAGCCTCGCTGTCGTCCGTGGGGCGACCGCCTCAGCCCGGGCGCGGCTACCGTGCTGGCGAAGGTGTCTCGTTCGCCGCGCGGTACGCGCTGGCCCGCTCGTGTTCGATCGGCCGCACCTCGTAGCTCAGGCCGCAGGCCAGGCAGGGGTTCTCGGCGGCAATGCGGGCCGCCTCCTGCAGGCTGCCGGCGACGATGAACCAGTAGCCACCGATGATCTCCTTGGCCTCGGTGAACGGGCCGTCGGTCACGCCTTGGCGTGAAACCAGCATCGTTCCCGTGGCGAGCCGGTGGCCGCGCTTGAAGGTCCCCTGAGCGACCAGGCGTTCGTACCAGATGTAGAAGCGATCGATGGCGGACTGGATCTCTTCGCTGGACTTCCCGGGATCCCACTGGCCGCGGGACAGCAGCAGGTACTCGTCGCGTCGGGATGATTCGGGCATGTGGTGCTCCTCGGGCAGGGGGGGCTCGGGCGCAGGCGCTTGCTGCCGAAGAACTGCCGACGCGGGGCCGTCCGACCACGCGTGCAACCCTTCGGCCCGAGGCGCTATGTGCCCGTTTCGGCGTCGGCCGGACGCGCCGCCAGGTGCGCCTTGACCGCCATTCGATTCTTCGCCTGTGAGCGCAAAGGGTACCTCATGCTTCGGGTCCGCTGCCAACGATGCGAACGCAGGCATGGCCATCGCCGCGGCCACTGGCCGGGCCTGGCTCGCGGGCCTGGTGATCGCCTCGACGCTTCGGACCCGAGTCAGCGGCCAACCCAGCCGCCGCAGACCGGGAACACCTGGCCGACGAAGCAGTCGGCGGCCTCGCTGCACAGGTACGCCGCGAACTGCGCGTCCTCGCGCGCGGCCACCAGCCTGCCCAGCGGGACTTCACGGGCCAGGCGCTCCTGGAAGCGCGGGTTCGCCTGCACTTCGGCCGGGAAGTAGGTCGGGTTGTCGACGAAGTTCTGCGCGATGGCATTGACCTGGATCTGGTGCGGTGCGAGTTCGACACCCACCGCCTGGACATAGGCCAGCTGAGCGCCGCGGGCCGCGCTGTACGAAGAAGCGCGCTTCATGCCGCGCAGTGCGGAGGCGCTCCCGATGACGAGGACCTTCCCGCTGCGCCGGGTGATCATGGCCGGGACGGCGGCACGAACGAGCCGCGGGAGTGGGTCCACCAGGGCCGCGAAGACCTGCCGCCACTCGGTTTCGGAGACCTCCGTCGCGCTCGTCGTGGGTGCCTTGAACGCGAGGTTGGCGACCAGGATGTCGAAGTTTCCCGCCGCCAGGACCACGCGCTGCGCCGCCTCGGGGTCGGCGAGATCTTCCGGGCTGGCAATGACGGTGGCGCCCTGCTCGGCGAAGACCTCGCAGAGCACGGGCCCCATGAACTCGCCCGATTGGGTGACGAGCACTCGCTTGCCGAGCAGTGCGTTCTGCATGTGTCTGTACCGGGTCGTGGCCGCGCAGCAGCCTACCTGTTTCGCCTTGCGGAGGCAGCCTTGGCCTGATTGGCCTGGAGCCGCGATCTGACGATCTCGGCGATGAGTCCGTGCGGGATCGGCTGGTCGTACGGGAACTGCAGATTGCCCTTCGGCCCGGCGTACGCCGCGGCACGCGCACGGACCAGCGGGTCGTCGACCGGCGGGAACAGCCCGAGGTGGCGCTTGAAGGCGCCGAAGTAGACGACGACCCCGTTCTGGAACATCGCGGGCATGCGGTAGCTGATGCGTTCCTCGGCCTGTGGCGCAGCCTGGCGGATCGTGGCCCGAACCGCGCGAAGCACGGCCTGGACGTCAGCCGGGAAGCGCGCGATGTACTGATCGACGGTGGCAGGCAGCGCGTTCATTCAAGTTCCGCAGGCCCGCATTGTCGTCTCGACCTTCCGCCGGCGCTAGGCACAGGCGCACTTGCGGACGGTCTCGAGGGTGCGCGTCGTGATCTCGGAGCCGAAGGTCTGCTCGAGCAGGTTCATGAAGACCGGCCCCTTGGGGCTGGGAACGTAGGCCGAGAAGACCTCGGAGCCCGACAGCTTGAGGATGCGCGCTCCGTCGCGCTCGATCGGCAGAGCGGTTTTCGAGTCGACCGGCCGGCGAAGGAAGGTGACGACACGTTTGGCCGAAGGCGGGAGATCGAACTCGGCGAACGGATCGTCCTCCAGCATCGCACGAAGGTGCGCGCTGGAACGCACGACGGTGCCGAAGCTTCGCGCAAGATGCGCCTGCATCGCAGCTTCGGCCCGTTGCTGCAGCGCACGGGCCGTGCCCGATGGCGCATCGAAGACGACGTTGCCGCTCGACAGCAGCGTTCGAACCTCCGAGAAGCCCGCAATCTCGAAAGCGCGCTTGAGATCCGCCATCCTGGCGTTCGAGGGGCTGACACCACGAAGGAAGGCGACGTAGCGAGGCATGGGCCGGCTGTCTACGCGCAGGGCACCTGGGTGGCTCCGGGCAACGAGCCCAGGGGCATGAACCCCAGTGCAGACGCCGCCGACGCCTGGCTGCTGGGTGCTCGGACGATGGCGATTCGCCCATCCGGTGCCCCGCAGACGGTCGCGTGGGCCTGGCCATCCAGGCCACAGCTGGACGCCAGGACCTGCACGCCGGCGGCAGTGAGCCGACGTTCCCACTCGGGCAAGGGCGTTCCACCTCCCGTGCACTGGAGCGAGCCCATAGGCACATAGAGCTCAGCCGCTTCGGGGGCCGATTCACCGCCTCCACAGGCGCTCAGGGCTGCGGCCACGAGGATGACGGTCAGTGAATGACGCATGGGTGCTCCTGGAAAATCTTGCGCTCGGACGCAGGAGAAGTCCTCACCTCTCGCCGTCGGCCAGCCGGACGCCGAGGCCCGCGAAGGCTGCGGTGAAACTGTAGCGAAGCCAGCGATGCACCGAGGCGGACTCGATGACCCATCGGCGGAAGGCATGCGCCAACCGGCCGCAGTTGCTGGCCGTAGTTGCTGGCCGCAGCGCTGGCGTCATGTCGTGGCAGGGCTGTCGAACACCTGGACGACACCTTGCCACTCGCCCGAACGCAAGGCCTGCTCCTTGAACCTGCCGCCCGTGTACGCGCCGATGACCTTGCGCCAGAAAGCCTGAGCGCCAAGGTTCGCGGGCATCTGGCCGACTTCCCATCGGCCGGGCAGCGCTGCCAATACCGACGTGGCCAGACTCTGCCCGAGGCCACGCCGCCGGAACTTCTTGAGGACGAAGAACTGGTCCATCCAGTGGCCTTCGGTTCCGACTCGGACGGCCCGGTTGACGAGTGCGAATCCAGCGTACTTGCCGGCGACCGTGGCCACGAATGGATGGCAACCTTCTTCGTGCCAATAGTGGTCCAGTGCGTAGCCATATTCGCCATGCGAGTCGAGGTCCTGGTCCCAGATGTCCGAAAGATCGTGCTGGTACAGCTCGAGCATTCGGTAGACCGGCAATCGGTCTTCGTGCGATGCCAGGCGGATGGACGCTTCTTGCACGTTGCATGACCTTTCTGCACAGCTCGATCCAGGATCTGCAGGGGTGCTTCGCCAGCGGAGGGCCAGGCCTCACTGCATCCGTGCCGCCGAATCCGGCAGGCCGAACACGCGATCGAAGGCCCATGTGAAGGCGATGGCATAGATGAAGAAGAATGCCAGAAGCCCAAGATTCGCGAGGAACGCGTTCAGAGGCGAAGTGTTCAGCCACAGCGCCATGACGGGGACCAGGATGAGCGTGAGGCCGCCTTCGAATCCGGCACCGTGCGCCAGGCGCCGCATGAATGTGCGGCCTCGCACGGCTTGACGCGACTCCCAGTGCTCGAAGATCGTGTTGAACAGATAGCTCCAGCCCAGGGCGATGCTCGACAGAACGACGGCAAGGCCGATGGTTGACGCGGGCGGCTCATCGAAGATGAAACTCAGTACCGGGCCCACGAAGGCAATGGCGAAGATCTCGTACAGGATCGCCTGCACTGCGCGTCGGGTTCGGGGTGTCATGACGGTCTGCGATTCGGGTTGCTTGCCGCGGCGCGCACTTCGCGGGCCCTTCGATGAGTGCGCCGCCTGCGACTACCCTTCCACGAGCCGATAGGCGAGATAGGCGAACAGCGCGACGACGACCCAATCCCAGAACGCCGAACTCGAGTTCGGCTCCTCGCCCGGCGAGAGGCCGCTGCCGGGGTTGATGGACTCGCCGCTTTGCGGCGTGCGGGGCTTCGGGGTGGTGGCCGATGAGCCTGGCTGTGGCCTGGCCTTCTGCGAGAGACTGGCTCGGCTGGCGAGCAAGAGCCTGATGGCCTCGATCGGTCGGCGCTGCTCGAACGCTTCGAGAACTTCCGGCGGCAGAGGCGCAGTCGGTTTGCTCATGTACGCTGATCCTGTTCACCACGCCGGCCAAGAGGCTTGTGCAGGAGGCTGCCCACTCGCGCGAGGAGTCTGGAGCCGCCGCCAACTCACGCCATGTGGGTGACTTCGCCAGCAATGTTCACCCAGTTGTGCATCCGCTCCTCGTAGACCGAGAAGCTGGGTGCGGGAAACCCCGGATCTGCAAACGCGCCAACGGGAATGGCGATCGCATCTTCGTTGCCGGAGAAAGTGTAGTACACGGTCGCCCCGCAGTCCGGGCAGAAGCTGAACGTGGCGCGGGTTCCTTCATCCCCGGTGCGAACGAACTCCTTGGCGATGCCTGTGAGGGTCACCGCAGACCTGTCGAAGCGAGCCTGCGCGCCGAAGACGCTGCCGGTGCGGCGCTGGCAAGCCAGGCAGTGACAGACGGAAACGCGGACGGGCTCCGTGCAGACGTGGGCCTGCAACTGGCCACAGCTGCACGATGCGGTGCGATGTGTCATGGGCTGATGCGCTTGGTTTTCGACGCCTCGCGATGACCGAGGGCTTGAGGGGCACGGGTCGCTCCACCGCCGGCATGTTGAGCGCAGGGTGGCCTGACGGGAATGGCCTCATGTTGTCGAATCAGGACTTGGTGGATCGTCGTACGAGAGGGCTCTACCTGTGTAGAGCATCGGTCAACTTATACATGCGCCAGGAGAACCCGATGACAAAGATGATCTTCGTCAGCCTGCCGATCACCGACCTCAACGCCTCGACCGCCTTCTACAGCGCCCTGGGCTTCGCGCGGAACCCGAACTTCAGCGATGAGTCCGGGTCCTGCATGGTCTGGAGCGAGGCGATCCACGTGATGCTGATCACGCACGCGAAGTGGCGTACTTTCACGCAGCGACCGTTCCCTCCGGCCGGGACTGCCGGGCACATGCTCTCGCTCGCGCTGGACAGCCGAGACGCCGTTGACGCCATGAACCGTGCTGCGGCATCTCATGGCGGTCAGGCCGATGTGAATCCTGTTGACGATCAGGGCTTCATGTACACCCGCGACCTCGCCGACCCCGATGGGCACCTGTGGGCTGCACTCTGGATGGATCCAGCGGCGATGCCACCCGCTGGCCAGGGCTGAGTCAATGGCTCGGAACGGCGACTGGTGCGACATCTGGTGCGGAGATGCTGGGCGCTCCGCGTGAACGAGGGGCTGGCGTCACTGCTTGCACACTGTTGACTGATGGAAATCACATCACGCGCGCAGCGGTGACTGCAGCAAACCAGGGAACAACACTGGCGACGACGGTCCAGACCCACGCCGTCGCCGATATGGGTGGTGATACCGAACCAAACCTGTTCTCTCCAGCGTCCCCTGGAGCAAGTGCGAGATACCCGACAAAGAGGAAGAACATCGGGCCCAGACCCATACTCATTGCGAGGCCGGCCAGCGAAGCGGCTGCCTTCCATCCCAAGTCACGGCCGCGTCTGACTGCTGCAACGCAGGTGGCCAGCGGAGCGGTTCGGGAGTGCGCCCAGGCGTCGAATGTCCGGACCTAGCACCTGACTGCGTGGTACTGACTCAGTACTCGCGAGGGGCAACCTGTGCCGAACCTTGGAACGATGGTGTGTACTGCTCTGATGTGTGGTTTGCTAGCAAGCTGTGATCGAGCGGAGCCGGACGGCGCCTGGCAATCGCGCGCCCCTGATGAGACAGGCCAAGTCGACCCAGCCAGGCTCGTGCAAGAGTCAGGCTTAGCTGCAGTGAATGGGCGTGCAGCCGAGCGATGGTTCAGTCGTGTGCTTCTCGAGGCCGGGCAGATCGTCGACGGCACAGCCATGTTCGCAGCGGCAACGTACCTCTACGTACGCGACGGAGGAAGCATCATCGTGCCGGTTTCTCCGATAGAGCTCTGATGACGCCCAAGGTTTGAACTGAGCGGCGAGCGCGGGAATGGTGCTTGGCCCGCGAGGCGAATGATGTACCACAGCGCCCCGCGGGCCATGTGCCACGCCGGTGCGAGTCGGCTCCAGCGAAGGGTTCGGCAGCACTCGCCGCGAGCTACGGGTTGACTAGGCCCACACATCTCCAACGCACTTCCCGTCGCGTGGCAAGTCGTCGAACTTGTCGAGGCCATCGAAGTGATCGATGGGCACCTTGGCGATGGGGTCGGGTTCGGTGAGGCGCAGGTTGACGGCAATGCGGCGTTTGCCTTCCGGCGTGAGTTGCTGGCCCCGCCAGAACGCGACGCAGCCGCACGTGGCGCAGAAGTGAAACTCGACCCCCTTGCCACGGATGTAGGCCTTGGTTGGACCGGCTACCTTGATGCCCTCGTTCTCGAAGTCATAGATCCAGAGGACGCCATAACGGCGGCACACGGTGCAGTTGCAGGCCGTAGCGCCCTCGGGAAGGACTGGGTGAGTCCAGTCCCATGTGACTGCACCACAGTGACACGAGCCATGAAGCATCTGATTCTCCTGTGCGTTCGACGCGGCGGCCGAGGTCTGCACTCGAGCAGGCTGAGCAAAAGCCAAACTGGCTGGCGGCAACGATCTCGTGGGAGAGATTGTCCGCTACGACGGGGAATTGCAGAAAGGTGAGGTTCGGATCAGTTCCGCAGACTTCGCACGCCGAGCATGCTCAGCTGATGAGCTGAAGCTGCCGTAGCTGGGCTTCCAGTTGAGCGATGTTGCCCCAGGGAAGAATGGGCGAGTTCCGCCGCTCGTCGGGTGGATTGGACGGCAGCGAGTCGGACCAGCCGCCACAGCCGACAAGCGGCAACAGTGGCCGCTTGTGCAACCAAGCCAAACACACTTCGGAGATGGTGCCCGCGCGACCACCGATGACGAGGCAGGCATCTCCGGCCAGCGCCATGAGCAAGTTGCGGGCGTCGCCCATGCCGCAGGGTACGACCACGGTTGCCGGCCAATCGGGCGGCGGCATCTGCTCCGGAGGCACGATGCTCAGCACCAACCCTCCGGCCGCAATGGCGCGCTCAGCCGCGACGCGCGTGGCTGGGCTACCGCAGCCGCTCACTACAGTGATGCCATGGGCTGCCAGCAAAGCGCCTGCGGCTCCGGCCAGCTCGTAGGCGGCTGAGCCTGGCTCTGCGCTTCCGAGGACGCAAACCTGGGGCCTTCTGATGGGTGAGTGCTGCACGGAGATTGCCTTTGCGGCCAAACGTTTGATCTGAGGCGACCGCGGTGGAGCGGTCGCCTCGAGCGAAGAGTCAGGCATCAGTTCGACGACGCGACAGGGCCTGCAACAGCGCCTCGACTGGCGCACCTTCTGGCCACGTCGGTACGTCTTGGGGCAACTCTAACCACTGTTGCTTGCGCTTGACCCAGATGTGAGCCACGGCATCCAGTTGATCACTGTGGTCCAGCGTTCCGGCACGAACCACGATTACGCCCGGCCGGGCACTGTTGGAGTTGTAGATCCGGGTGTGGCAGATGCTGCACATGCGTTGATTGGAGACTCTGCCGCTCGGTGTTGTCAGTTCGTAGACGCTCAGGGGACCTGTCACGGCCAGCGCCTCTTCAGGCAGAAAGGTCTGCTGGCTGAACGCGCTGCCGCTCCACGTTTGGCAGTCAAGGCAATGACAGGCATAAGTCGTCGGCAATGAGTCCAGAGCAAGCGTGTAGCGCACGGCCCCACAACGGCACCCACCGGCGATGTCTGACATGTCTGCCTCCAGAGTTGCACCGAAATCGTGTTCGCTGCGATAGCGTGCGGCGATGCTGGTTCCTGATGCCTAACGATTGAGCTGAGCCGGAAGTGCCGTTCCGGTGCAAGTCGGCTCCAGCGAAGGCTCAGGCGGCACTTTCACCCCGAAACAACCTCAGCGGCCAATCGTTCAAGGTTCTGCTCGTTGGCTGCTGCGACGAACTCCGCCAGGCGGTTGTAGTGTTCTGTGGTGTCGAACGTCTGGCGCCACGCCACGGTCGTGCCTTGCGCGTGAGGCCGAAGTTCGATGGTGAGCACAAAGTGATGCCCACCGAGGTGTTCGACTTCGAAGAGTTGATCCGCAACGATGCGTGTGAAGCGGCTTTCGTTCGGGTAGTCCTTGCCATCCGGTCCGTGCATCGTTAGAAGCCAGCTGCCACCGGGCATGAACTCGTACTTTTGAATCGTGTTCGTGAATCCCGCTGGCCCCCACCACTTGGCGACGCGTGCTGGATCGCGCATTGCGGCGAACACCTGGTCAGGACTTGCTGCAATGAGCTTGTTCCTGGTGTCCGAACGACTCTCGATGGATTCCATTGCTTCTCCCGGCATGGTGCAGCGCCTGCCCCGCGAGGCCGATGATAGGAACAACGGCCTTGCGATCCAAATGCCATGCCGGTGCGAGCCGGCTCCAACGAAGGGTCAGGCCGCACTGTCTTGACCTGCAGACGACCCGCCGCTGGGCTGTGCAGGCGCACAGGCCAGTGGATTGGCAATGAACAGCCAACCCACTGCAAGCGCGCCAGGGACGGCAAGGAACCAGTGTTGGCTACCTGTTAGCCAGTTGCCCGCTGCCCCAAGAAGCACGCCGATGCCCACAACCGCGAGCAGCGCAATGGCTCGGGGGCCGGTGTTTGGAGGGGCAGAACGGCGTGCGCGCTGAACGAGAGAGACGGCAGCCAGGCCAACGAGCAGTACTGCCCAGGCGCCAACAGAGAGCATCGCGAACGACGCTAGAGCATCCTTTCCGCAGATGAACCGGAGGTAAGGCTCAGGCTCCTCACAGCCGAACGCCAATAGAGCGAAGGCGATACCGGGGCCAAGATGCAGGATGGTGAGGCCGTAGACCAGAGCGCGAAGCATTTCAAGAACGGCCCAGATGGGCAGGGTGACGGACTGTGCAACCTGGCGTTTGAGCTGAGGGGCCGGAACCGGACTGGCGCCTGGCCCGCGAGGCGGATGATGTACCAAGCCAGGAAGCGGGCCAAGTGCCATGCCGGTGCGAGCCGGCTCCACGAAGGGTTAGGGCGCACTCTTTGCACCGGCCGACCAGAAGTACTTGATGTCTTCGAGCTGCCACGTGGGCTCGAACCCGTGTTGGACTGCTGCGAAGCCATGGCTCTCATAGAAGGCCTGGGCAGCCAGGTTCTTCTTGAAGGTGTACAGCCAGAGGCTCCCGCTGGAGTTCTGTTTGGCCCACTGCAACAGCCGACTCCCGATGCCGCGCCGCTGGCAACCGGGCCGAACATACAACTGACTGACCGACTCGCTGGAGGCGGCAACGAAGCCCAGCAGTTGCTGGCCTGACAGAGCCAGTTGAACCTTGTTCTGCGGAAGTACCGACCGAAGGAAGTACTCCGTCTGCTCCTGCAGCGGATGCGGATCGATGATTCCCAGCGCAGTCTCGAAGCTCGACCGCCACATTGGCACCAACTCGCCGAGCCATGGCTCGCGGTACGCAACGATCTCGACTTGCGGCGACGCAGCCACCTGTGTGCCCTAACGTTTGAACTGAGGGGCCGCAAGCGGATGGGTGCTTGGCCCGCGAGGCGGAGCAAAGACCGGCGGCGCCTCGCGGGCCAGGTGCCAGGCCGGTGGAGGCTCCTGCTCGATCGAAGGGTCAGCCCGCACTTGGCTACCTTGGCACCGACGACTGCGCTGAACCTGGGCGACCTGCTTCGAGCTGCTGGAGGGCGGGAACAATGCCTTCCGTCCAGCCTTGCAGCCCGGCTTGGCGAGCGACTACCTGCCTGTTGCGCACGATCTCGAAGAGCGGCACAGGCGGACTGAGTTGGTAGCGCTCTCGGCGAGCTTGGTACAGGTACTGGAGCTCGGCCGGATACAGCAACTCAGACTCGCTGCCGTGCAGACTCTTGCGCTCGACATAGACCACGTTGAGATGCGGCCAGCGTTGAGGCAGTTGCTGGGCCACTGCCAGGCCTGACGGCGACTCGCGCCAGACCTTGCAAACCGGGCAGTTCTCGGCCGTATGAACAACAAGAGTGACTTGCTCGTCGCGGCTAAGCGCGCCGGACGAGTGCCCGCCGGGCTCGGCCGCGGAAGTTTGAGCCGCCACCTGCATGGTTAGCGCAGAAGCGAGCAAGGCGAAGACGACGATCGCGCTACGCAACTTTGGCGACTGTGCGGGCTGAGGTTTGAGCTGAGGGGCCGGTGGAGGCCCACGCTCGAGCGAAGGGCAAGAGCTCACTGTGCAGCCGGCCTATCGCTTCGACTACTCGGACGCCAGCTTTCCTTTCACATGACGAGCAAAGCTGTCTAGGATTGCCTGCCAACCTGTGCGCTGTTGGTCCTCGGAGTGAGTCGACTCACTGTCGAAGGTGACAGTCACGGTAACTCCCTGAACACCTTGCGCAAACTCGACGACTCCGACCCGGTCGCCGAAGGCGTACTCAATGAGCTGATGTGGCACGACCTTGGTGTATTCGCCCGCGAAGTCGAATCCGAAAGATCCATCCTTGGCTTCCATTCGCGAGGAGAACATGCCACCCGGACGCAGATCGACTGAGGCAGCGGTGGTATGCCAGTCCGCAGAGGCCGTGTTCCAGAGCTTGATGTCCTCCGGAGTCGTGTACGCGCGCCAAACCTCGTGAATCGGCGCGGCGACGATGGTGGAAACGACAATCTTCATGAGGGCTCCGTGGCATGGCGGGTGTTGTGCGGTGAGGCCTAACGTTCGAGCAGAGCCGCGAGCGCCGGTGTGGCGCTTGACCCGCTGGACGGATGATGGACCAGAGCGGGAAGCGGGCCAAGTGCCATGCCGGCGCGAGTTGGCTCGAGCGAAGGGTCAGGCGTCATTCTTGTGCGCCGAGCGCAGCATGAGCCAGCTTGTCACCGACGCGATGCTCGGCGCCAGCCAGAGTGAGAGCCACAAGCCAGCCAGTACGGCAAGTGCCAGCGAGTTCGCACCAGAGCGAGTCACTCCGTAGATCACCGCCAAGGCAATTGCAGTGATGGCAAACGCTGAGGCGATGTACATGAAGAGGAGCTGGGGCAGAAAGACGCGTGCCAGATGGGCCAACGAGACACCAACCAACCTGAGTCTGCCCTGGCGAAAGACGAGCCCACAAATGACCGAGGCGACAACGAGCGAACTTGCGGCCAGCTGAAGCCAGAACTCAGTTGTCCATTCGGCTCGGCCGCGAACGAAGAGCACCAAAATGACTGAGCAGGCGAGGGCGCTCAGTGCGAACACGACGCGAAGAGTGTGAGCGGGGGCGGTCATGACGCCTGACGTTTGCGCTGAGCGGGCGAGCGCCGGGATGGTGCTTGGCCCGCGAGGCGGATGCTAAGCCCGAGAGCGTCGCGGGCCAAGTGCCATTCTGGTGGAGGTCCCCGCTCGAGCGAAGGGCTAGGCCCGCGAGGCCGGTGACAAGAACCACGGGCTCGCAGGCCAAGTGCCATGCCGGTGGCGGTCCCGCTCGAGCGAAGGGTTAGGCCGCAACTCCCGAGCTAGCCGCTGGGCTGGAGTCAAGGGCTGCACCACTGCTCTTCGCAGGGGAGACCGTCATTGTCACCGTCCATCTTCACCCCGGGACAGTTGGCGAGGAAGTACTTGGCTTCGGCGCATGATCGCATCTGCGAGCAGTACCTTCTTCCGTCGCAACTGAAGCCGCTGGGCGTGGCTGCCCGCGCAGGAGGCGTTTCTCTCGGGGCTGCAGCTGCGGCAGACGCGGCTGCGGCGCGGCGCTTCCTTTCGGCGGCGTTCAGCTCCTCGAGCGTGGGATCCTTTCGAGCTTGGTTCGAAGGGCAAGGGGCCTGCTGATACGTGACACTGCCATTGATGACGCACTTGTTCATCGGCGCGGCGTGAACACCAGAGGCGGCAGCGACGAAAGCTGCGAACGCACAAAGCAGCGGTGAGATGTTTCGCATGATCTCGCGGCCTAACGTTTGAGCTGAGCCGACCGCGCTGGTGTGGCGCTTGGCCCGCGAGGCGGATGCTAAGCCTGAGCGCCTCGCGGGCCAAGTGGCATGCTGGTGTCAGTCCGCTCGAGCGAAGGGGCAGGTCGCACTCGCGGTGCGCGATTTCTGTCTTGATGACGGGCCGGAATTTATGTGCGGTGGAGCTCACCGAAGTCTTGGGCGAGCAGTTCGGTCTGGCCTGTTTCGTGCGACCAGAGATGAACAGCTGGACCGAACGAATTGACACTCCGGAGAAAGACTAGGCAATCACCTGAACCGTTGGCGCCGATTGACAGGGCGCCGGGTGGGAACCTGGACCAACTCTGCAAGGAAGCTGTCTCGCAAATGATGTGGTTGGCTGTTCTTGCCAAGCGCTTCCTGTCGGAAGTGTCCGCGATTGGGTGCAGTTGCCAGACAACGCCGAGTGCCTCGATCTCGCCTCCGTTGGACCGTGACATCGCCGTCTTGTAGGACACAGGAAGACTCGCTCCCAATTGGCGCTCCGTGTCGAGAATGAAGGGCTCGGTGAGATCGAACGGCATGTCGTTGTGCGGCCTAACGCTTGATCTGAGCCGACCGCGCCGGCATGGCGCTTGACCCGCGAGGCGAATGATAGACAGCAAGAGCCGCGCGGGCCAGGTGCCTTGCCGGTGGCAGTCCGGCTCGAGCGAAGGGTTAGGCCTCAGCGATGGCTGCAATGGACACCTTCAGGCCAGGGATGCGAGCAGGGAGCTTGGCGCCCTGGCGTGCTGGTGGATTCGAAGGAAACCACTTGAGCCATTCTTCGTTCATGCCGGGGAAGTCGTCTTCCTCCGCCAGCACAACTGTGACGCTGACAAGCTTGTCTAGCGAACTACCTGCTGCTTCGAGGATGGCTTGAATGTTGAACAGGCACTGACGTGTTTGCTCTTGGATCGTTGTTCCAGTGATCGTGCCGGTGGTGGCGTCTGTTGGCGAAGTACCGGAAACGAAGACCAAGCCTGCTGCCTTGACCGCTTGGCTGTAAGTTGGCGGTGGCTTGGCTGCCTTTGGAGTGAATACGATCTGGCGGGCCAATTTGAGTCCTCCGATTGAATAGGTAGCGCCAAAGCCGGTGCTCCGGGGCCTGACGTTTGAGCTGAGCGAGCGAGTGCCATCCCGATACGAGTCTGCTCGAGCGAAGGGTTAAGGCGCAGTCTCGGCCCGGCCAAGCCGGCCGGCGGCCGATTGCTTGCCTCCAACTGCTGGTACAAGGCGACCGGCCTTGCCCAGACCGAAGGGCGGCATGTTTCCGTAGAACGTTTCATACGTGCCAGGCGCAGCAGCATATGTTTCATGCCAGATGCCGACCGAGCCGTTGTCGCCAACTGCCTTGTTGAATGCGCGCCAGGCAGGCAGGTGTTGGGCATTCTTGTTCTTCGCGTACTGGAGAAGCTGCTCCATGGAGCGCCAGTACTGAACCATGATGGAAGTTCTGGAAGTCCACATCTCCGCATGCAGCAGACCAAGGTGCGGCTGTGCTCGGAGCTCGCCAATCATTCGAGTCATCGCAGCCACCACAGGCAACCACTTGTCGACGCGCAGCGGTTGATTGACTCGCATCCCGATGAGGAAAACCACAAACTCGCCATCGAGTGAAGCAGTGAGACGCTGGTTGCTTTGCATGGTGCATGCGCCCTAACGTTTGAGCCGAGCTGAGCTGACCGCGCCGGTATGGCGCCTGGCCCGCCAGACGGATGATGGACCACTCCGGGAGGCGGGCCAAGTGCCCTGCCGGCGCGAGTCCACTCGAGCGAAGGGTCAGGCATCACTCTGGAGGCCGGCGCTTCATGTGCGGAGTGACGCGAGCCGGCGGCTCGTACGGCTCAGGCCAGTAGTCGGTGACTTTGGTGATGAGCCCGCTGTTCAGCTCGAACATGGAGATGCCGGTCATGACCTCGGCGCCGACCACGAAGTCGATGACACAGACGGCCTGGGCTTCCTCGCACACCAGATGCTTGATGGAGGCGGCCCAGTCACCCGGCCAAGTACTGAACATCTCGAGGTAGCCTTGGCCGCCGTCGATGTACTCGCGAGTTTGTGGAACCTCGTAGATCAGACTTGGATGAAGCAAGTCAGCGAATTCACTCCAGTTGCGCGCGTTGGCAAGTTTCCAGTGCGTTTGGATGAGCGCGCGGGTTTGTTCCGACATCGATTTGCTCCTGAGCGCCGCGGTGTGTGGCGTGTCGCCGGACGTTCGAGCCGAGGGGCTGGAACCGGAATGGCGCCTGGCCCGCGAAGCGGATGATAAGAACCAGCGCTTCGCGGGACAAGGGCCATTCCGGTGGAGGTCCCCGCTCGAGAGAAGGGTTAGGGCGCACTCGTTGCTCGGCCGTTCAGACTTTGCGGGCTCGCTGGGCCTTGCCTTTGCGGTGATAGGTCAGTGCGGCCGCCACACAGAACGCCAGTGCATCCTTCGGGACGGGCTCGGAGCCCTTGAAGACGATCGCGCGGTTGCCCTCGTAGCTGAACTCTCTGGGAAACAGCGACCTGAAGGTTTCGACCAGATTCGTCTGGCAGTTGAAGTACATGGCGTACTGGTTCGGCCTGGCGGCCTTCCAGTCGATGCGAACCGTGCTACCGCTGCCCGACTGGGTTGTGAGGTATGCGGGCTCGCCCCACTTGAGCGTTTCGTCGAGTTCGCCAACACCTTCCGTAGTTGCGGCGGTCCGGAGAATCAACTCGCGCAGCGAGAGCAGTTTGCGGCGCATGTTCGGCGGATAGGCCTCGAAGGCCTTGGCAACGGCGGGGTTCGTGATTGGCGTCATGTCGGTCGCTGAGCCTCGCAAGTGGTTCTGTGCGCCCTAACGTTTGAGCAGAGGCGCGAGCGCCAGTATGGCGCTTGGACGGCTGGACGGATTGCGAGTCGGCTCCAGCGAAGGGTATGGCGTCACTGGCACTTGGCACGAACCTCCGCTTCAGTGCGGACTTCTGTGCCATTGCAGAAGTAGAAGGGGGTCGCTCAGTGAAGATACCTTCGCCCAACGTCCCGGGCCACTGCCGTGGTGGAGACTAGCGCAGGACTTTCGTTGCTGAGCCGTGAAGCGCAGTTGTCCGCTCGCTGCGAGATGACAGCCAAGCACTCCGACTCGCCAAGATTGAAGCGAGCCTTGGAGTCCGAGCAGGCTCTGAGGGCTAACTCCTTCCACAAGAGGAAGTTCTCAGCCTTCGGAATGGGATTGGCCTCCACGGCCTTCAAGCTGTAGGTCGCCTGTGCACGGAGGGTCACGGGTACAAATGCAAGCATGGCCAACGCTGCTGCGAAGAGAGTGGCTGTTGTGAGTGGCTGCATGGTTCTTTGTGACGCCTAAAGTCTGTGCTGAGTGGGCGAGCGCCATCCCGGTGCGAGTCCGCTCGAGAAAAGGGTTAGGCCTCGCGGTTTGGCAGAGTAAGTGCAACACCTTCTTCAACGAGGTGGGGGAGCTGGCG
>ERZ795061.1277-NODE-1277-length-24756-cov-7.049634_pt1 | contig 24756 bp, 23 predicted proteins | sample MGYA00375145_ERZ795061 | MGnify/ENA primary metagenome ERZ795061 (study PRJEB30190, sample SAMN05720144) | anaerobic digester metagenome | isolation source: active sludge of municipal wastewater-treating anaerobic digesters | place: USA | collected 2014-12-22 ... | reverse complement strand
GATGGAAGAGAGTGACTGGAGTTCAGACGTGTGCTCTTCCGATCTTCAGTGTTAGAGCCTTCCCAAAGCTTGTCACCTTTATACATGAACATTATTTTTTCTCCAATCCCCATTACTGAATTCATGTCATGGGTAACCACAATAGTAGTAATGTCAAACTCATGGGTAATTTCCATAATGAGTTCATCAATCAAAATGGACGTTTGTGGATCCAACCCAGAATTGGGCTCATCACAGAAAAGATAATTTGGATTATTTACAATAGCACGGGCAATGCCTACCCGTTTTTTCATTCCACCACTTATTTCAGAGGGCATTTTTTTATTTACCCCCTCGAGACCAACGCGCTTTAGGCAAAAGTTTACCCTTTCTATTTTCTCATCCGGGTGCATGTTGGTCAGAATGTCCAACGGAAACATAACATTCTCTTCCACATTTTTTGAGTCAAAAAGTGCGCCACCCTGAAAGAGCATTCCAATTTCTCTACGAATTTCTGATTTCATTTCTTTATCCGCCTCGGTGAAATTTCGGAGGTCGTAAAAAACAGTTCCAGTATCTGGCTGGAGAAGACCCACGATACATTTGAGAAGCACACTTTTGCCAGTACCACTTGACCCAATAATCAAATTTGTTTTTCCTTTATCAAATTGCCCGGAGATTCCACCCAGGATCACTTTGTCGGAGAATGACTTTGAGATATTGTTAATCTTAATCATGATTTTACAATAGCAGGTAGGCCAGAAAATAGTCGGCTAATAAGACTGCAATGATGCTGGTTGTTACTGCATTCGTGCTGGAGATACCAACTTCAAGGGCTCCGCCTTGTGTATAGTACCCTTTAAAGGAAGAAATGGAACTTATCAGAAATGCAAAAACAAAGGACTTGATCAAGGCAAAGGTGATAAAGTATTCATTGAAAGCATACCGAATTCCATAAACGTATTCAGTAGAAGTAAGTGCTCCGGTTAAACTCCCGACAATGTATCCCCCCATGATAGCGCATACAGCCGATACAATTACCAACAGCGGGTACATCATCAATGAGGCAATAATTTTGGGAAGGACCAGATAGGATGCCGAGTTTATGCCCATTACTTCGAGCGCATCAATTTGTTCTGTAATACGCATGGTGCCCAGGCCGCCAGACATACTGGATCCCACTTTACCAGCATATATTATAGCCATAATTGTAGGGGCTAATTCCAACACAGTCATTTCACGAACTACCTGTGAAATCACAAACCTGGGAACAAACGGACTTATTAGGTTGGCGGCTGTTTGAATCGTGGTTACCGCTCCCATAAAGGTGGATACAAGCATAAAGAGCAGGATTGACTTAATGCCAATTTGAATACACTCATCCAGGGTAAGTTTGTAATAGGTTTTGAATGTTTCGCGCCTTACCAGCAACGAGCCTAAAAAAATCATGTACCGGCCAAAACCCTTCATGCAGTAAAGTTCAAATGCTATATTGCTCAAAGATAAAATAATTTCTCATGAACAAATTGGTAGTAGTTACTGGGGGTACCAAGGGTATTGGACGGGCTATTTTAGAACGATTTGCAACGGCTGGTTTTGATGTGGCTACTTGTGCTCGTAATCTGTCTGATCTTATTCATTTAAAGGACGATTTTGAAAAAAGACACGCAATAAAAGTCTTTGTGCAATCAGCAGATATGTCAGACAAATTTCAGGTGAAGGTATTTACTGAATTCATTAATAAGGTAGGTCGCCCAGTTGATGTACTTGTCAATAATGCTGGTCATTTTGCACCTGGTCAGATTATGGAAGAATCAGAGGGCACATTGGAGAGTATGATTGAGGGCAATGTATATAGTGCTTATTATACAACCCGTGGATTGGTAGGTACTATGAAGTCTAATAGAGCAGGTCATATTTTTAATATGTGTTCTATTGCCAGTATTAAGGCTTATCCCAATGGAGGTTCCTATGCCATTTCAAAATTTGCGCTACTGGGTTTTTCGAAGGTGTTACGGGAGGAATTAAAAGAATTTGGCATTCGGGTTACAGCTGTTTTACCAGGAGCAACTAAGACGGCAAGTTGGGCAGGCAGTACTTTGCCTGACAGTCGATTTATGAAACCTGAAGATGTGGCTGAAGCCGTATTTTCTGCCTATTCGCTTTCATCCCACAGCGTTGTTGAAGAACTACTTATCAGGCCTCAACTCGGTGATATTTAAGTTTTTGCTGGTTAGAACAAAAGTAGCTTCCAAAGGGTTATTTTTGTTATAAATCTTTGCTTTGTGAGCAACCAAATCCTTCAATTAAAGCAGTATTGTAACAGTCTGGTTACCTATAGCCGTAGAAAAACCCGGGTAGTTAATATTGGGGGTGTCCCCATGGGTGGGGATAATCCCATTCGGATTCAGTCAATGACCACTGTGGACACCATGGATACGAAGGGCTCGGTAGAGCAAACCATTCGCATGGTGGAGGCGGGTTGCGAATATGTGCGGATAACTGCACCCAGTATTAAAGAAGCCCAAAACCTGGAAGTCATTAAAAAGGAATTGCGTTCCCGGGGATATTCAGTACCACTAATAGCTGATATTCATTTTACACCCAATGCGGCTGAGTTGGCTGCGCGTATTGTAGAGAAAGTCCGGGTTAACCCTGGCAATTATGCTGACAAAAAGAGATTTGAGGAAATTGAATATACTGATGCAACGTATCAGGAAGAACTGAATCGTATTCGCGAAAAGTTTACTCCCCTTGTAAAGATTTGTAAGGAGTACGGCACCGCAATGCGTATTGGCACTAACCATGGTTCACTTTCGGATCGCATCATGAGCCGCTATGGAGATACGCCCCTTGGCATGGTTGAATCTGCCCTGGAGTTTTTGCGAATTTGCGAAGACCTCAATTACTACGATATTGTTCTATCCATGAAGGCGAGCAATCCGCAGGTAATGGTTCAGGCCTACCGATTGCTGGTTCAGAAATTGGATGAAGAAAATTTTCAACCTTATCCCTTGCATCTTGGTGTTACGGAGGCAGGTGATGGCGAAGATGGTCGCATAAAATCTTCTGTGGGTATTGGTACTTTGCTCGAAGATGGATTAGGTGATACTATCCGTGTTTCACTTACAGAAGAGCCCGAAGCTGAAGTACCCGTAGCCAAAGCATTAGCTGATCGCTATGTCACCAGGAAAACATCTTACTCGATTCCTGATATTAAACATTACCCTATTAATCCTTTTGCTTATACCCGAAGACAAACTCATGAGGTATTGAATATAGGTGGACATCAGGTACCACGGGTTGTGGCCGATTTTTCATCAAAAGAAAAAATAACAGCAGCGTCTCTTTTTGCTTTGGGATATCAGTATTCCGTTCCACTCGACAAATGGAACATTACCGACATGGCCTGCGATTATATTTTTCTGGGTAATAAAACCCTTGACTTTGAAATACCAGGAACGTTAGGTTTGATTTATAATTACACTACATGGATAAGTCAAAAAAATAAATCCCGTAGTTATCCATTCATTAGGTCTAAGGATTATTTGACTGGTGTGGAGAGATCTTCTCAATTGAACTTCATTTATACCCAATTGAAAGATATTTCGGATGAGCTTATTGAGAAACTAAATAATGACCCAACCTCAGTTCTCTTGATTGATACCTACAATGATCATGGTCTTGCTGAGGAGCGTAGATTGTTTGTTGAGTTAATCAATCGGGGGTGTCACGTCCCTGTAATTCTTGGAAGAGCCTATTCTGACTTGAGCGTAGATCAGTTGCAATTGTATGCTGCTACCGACCTGGGCGGATTGTTAATTGATGGATTGGGCGATGGCGTTTTTATCGCTGCAGAACATTGCGGATCGGATAAGATGGTGAATGAAACAGCCTTTGGAATTTTACAGGCTACGCGCACACGCATTTCAAAAACGGAGTATATTTCATGTCCTTCTTGTGGCAGAACGCTGTTTGATTTACAGGAGACAACTGCGAAAATCAGATCGCGCACAAGTCATTTGAAAGGAATCAAGATTGGTATTATGGGATGCATTGTAAATGGTCCGGGTGAGATGGCGGACGCAGATTACGGTTATGTCGGCTCTGGGCCTGGAAGAATTACCTTATACCGCGGCAAAGAAGTGGTAAAGCGAAATGTGCCTACACCCCAGGCGGTGGATGCATTGATCGAACTTATTCGGGAAGATAAAAATTGGATTGAGCCTCAGGCAATTAACTACTAATGAAATGGAAAACAAGGCGGGAGCAGATGAGAAGAAAAAATTATCCTTTCGGGAATTTTTTTCATTGGGTGAGGTAGGGGGTTACTTCTTCCGAAAGAAAGATCCTAACAGACCTTCTAATGTTAATATCAAGTTGATGCATGGCATCAACAAAATATCAATTGCCATTTTCCTGGCAGCCGTACTATATCTTGTACTTAAGCGTTTGTTTTGAACATCGAGACTTTCCGCAGTTATTGCCTCGGTAAGAAAGGGGTTACGGAAGAGTTTCCCTTTGATGAAAATACCCTTGTGTTTAAGGTGATGGGTAAGATGTTTGCGCTTACCGATTTAGAGAACTTTGAAAGTGTGAATCTGAAGTGTGATCCTGAAAAAGCAGTTCAACTCAGGGAGGAATTTCCAGCAGTACTTCCAGGATATCATATGAGTAAGAAGCATTGGAATACTGTTTTAATGGACGGAAGCATCCCGGATAAGCTGATTAAAACGTGGATTGATGATTCGTACAATCTTGTGACAGTTAGTCTGAGTAAGCAGCTGCAACTGGAATTAAAGCGTATTTAGTCTGATTATCAGTGGATTAGGTTCTCTTTTGATTTCGTGTATCTATCGGATTACTTAGGTTAATTAATTATTTTTGTTGATTGCGATCAATCCGTTTGGAATGACCAGGGCTTTTTTCTCAAGTGTAGTACTACTATTTGTACTGGGTTCCTGTACTCAGCGCCTTATATGCCCTGCCTACCAAAGTTCCTTCATCTTCGACAAACCTACTCAAAAGGAGAAATTCGTCTATTTTAACGAAAGCCCAACTCAACCGCGTGATGTACTGGCTTCCAATAGCAAGACAATCACCTTACCACCCAGAGATTCATCCTGGGCAAAAAGCGATGCACTTCGTGGTCCGGCATTGCCACATGTAAGACGTGTTAAAAAAGACCGTTACTTGTTACTTCCTGAAAAAACTTATAAGCAAGCATTAAAAGCCCTGCGTACTGTAGAGATGAAACCAATATATCCGAAGAAGACAGATTCATTAGATATTAAAAGTGAACTTGACAGTGCAGCCCGAAGCCTGAGCGATACGCTAACAGCTCAATCATCCACAAAGGCAACAACCGAGGACAGTGTCTATGTTATAACAAAAACCAAAGAGAAGTATAACATGGATCAGGATATTTACATGTGGTACTTCCGCGATGTACTGGTGCTTCCGGATGTACGGGCTGCCATGATGGAAGAAGGGGCAGTAAGAGCCACCACAAAGAAGGCTAACAAAAAAGCAAAAGGGGGATTCTTTAAGAACCTGTTTAAGAAGAAGGACAACAAAAAGGATTCGTTGACCGTAGAACCAAAAGTTGCCCCATCAATTTCAGATTCTACTCAAACTAAGCCCAAAAAGAAAGGCTTGACTGGTTTGTTTAAAAAGAAAACCAAAGTCGATTCTTCAGACCCCAAAAAGAAATCTGACCCGGCAAAGAAAGAGGAGGATGATGGTTTTTAAATGCAAAGCTTAAGGCCACAAAGAATTTCTTCAGAGTTAAAATTCCATTAATTCAAGAACGAACTAATCTGTATTGGCAGAAAACAAAAATGCCCTCACCGAAGCAAGGGCATTACAAATTCTTATTTCAATCCGATTAATAATCTTTGTTGAAATCACCTCTGCGGAAGCCACCGCCACCACCGCGGTTTCCGCCACGGCTGCCACCGCCACCACCTTCTTCGCGAGGGCGAGCTTCGTTAACAACCAGGTTCTTTCCCAGGAAATCGAATCCGTTCAATTCATTGATAGCATTACGGCCAGCGGTGTCATCGGCCATTTCAATAAATCCAAAGCCACGGCTGCGCTGTGTTACTTTGTCCATGATGATTTTCGCAGAGCTTACTTCACCGTACTCGGCAAATAACTGCTTCAATTGTTCCTCGGATGCCTTCCAGGGAATGTTGGCTACATAAATGTTCATTTTTGTTTTTGAAATTAAGTGATAAATGTTCTTGCTAACTCAATAAGGCCTGCCGATAATAAACACGATTAGTGGAGTACTTCAGGTGGGAATTATATCATTAACAAATCAAAGGTAATAGTTTTTTTGAATTATCCTCAAAACGATGCTTTAGACCACGTTTTTAATGCAAAAGGATGCTGTATAAGCCCGTTTAGTGGTTCTCTTTCATGAATTTTTCGAGGCTTTTGCGGGCGTTTTGGTGGATTTTGTTCTTGAGGAAGGGTGTCCAGCCCAGTAAAATCCCAGGTACCCCCAATGCCATTCTGCTCCACCTCCACAGGTTAAATTCATCATGATGGTCGAAAATTAGCCCATCCTTAAAGGTGAAAACTGCCTGGATCCGGTTGTTTACTCTGCGGCCTGTTTTTGAGAATGAATAGGAGGCCAACCATAAACAATGGCCATTGATTCCATTTACCTTAATATCCGAAAAACTAAGTTGAAAATCTTTGGCATTTAAACACAGCATGTGCCACATAGCACGGGCTTCATCACCAGTAAGATTACGAAAGGCGGGATCGTAAAAAGTAATATCGGGATGGTAGCATTCAGACATTGCTTTCCAATTACGTTGCTGGAATGCAGTATAGAATTTAACTATCAATTCGCGGTGATCCATATTTTATCCGTTGGTGGAACTATTCGTCCTTCAGGCAGGCATTGCTTTTTGTCACTCGTAAAATCAAGTATCTTAGCTTCTATCTTATATGAAAGCTAATCTAAAATCAATGAAAATAAAACAACTTCTCCTCGGTGTGATCGTAGCAGGCATTAGTTTCCTGGCCACGGGTCAATCGTTCAACAATTTGCCTGTTACAACGCAAAAGCCGCCACTGCATGGAAAACATTGGATGGCAATCACGGGCAAGCCATTGGCGGCTACCGCGGGCGCCATGATCTTCAGCAAAGGCGGCAATGCAGTAGATGCTTCTTGTGCTATGCTGGCTGCAACATGTACAATGTTTGATGTATTAAGTTGGGGCGGAGAAACCCAGGCTTTGATATACAATCCAAAGACAAAGAAGGTGATAGCCATCAATGGCCTTGGAGTAGCACCCACCGGAGCAACGGCTGATTTTTTCAAAGGAAAGGGAATGAACTATCCGCCACAGTATGGACCCCTGGCGGCTGTTACACCGGGTACACCTGGCGGGTTAATGGTAATGCTGGCTGAGTATGGTACCATGAGTCTTAAAGATGTATTAACCCCAGCGATGCAACTCGCTGACGGATACCCCATCGAAGCGCAAACTGCTAATAGCTTTGAACGCGAAAAAGAGAGATTGAAACAATGGCCATATTCAAAGGCTGTATTCTTGCCACACCTTGGAGAAAAACGGGAAGCACCTGTAGCTGGAGAGATTTTTAGGCAAACAGATTTATTACAGACACTCCAAAAACTGGTCGACACTGAGCAGCAAGCATTGAAGAAAGGAAAATCTCGTAAAGAAGCAATCTATGTTGCTTACGATCGGTTTTACAAAGGAGATATAGCCAAAGAATTTGCACGAGGCTGCCAGGAGCAAGGTGGCTTAATTACTGAGCAAGATCTGGCAAATTGGAAAGTGATAACGGAAGAGCCTTTGATGGTTAACTATAAAGGTATTGATGTTTATAAAATGCAACAGTGGACACAAGGGCCAATGATGTTGCAGGCGTTGAACATGTTAGAGAATCTTGATCTGAAAGCCATGGGCTTTAATTCGGCCCGATATATTCACACACTATATCAGGTGATGAACCTGACGTTTGCTGATCGCGACTTCTACTATGGCGATCCTTATTTTGCTCCGGAAGAGCCTATGAAAGGTTTGCTATCAAAAGAGTATGCGAAAGAAAGGATTAAGGCAATTAATTGGGAGCGGAACGATCCAAAGGCTGCACCAGGTGATCCGTACCCATTCGAAGGCAAGGTAAATCCTTATAAAGATTACCTGAAGGAGTTAACGCAGGCATCGTTGGGAACTTACTCATCACCACTATCTGATGAATACCTTCAGCAGGTCTTTTTGGGCACCACCTCTGTCGAAGCGACTGACAAAGAAGGATGGGTTGTATCCATTACGCCTAGCGGTGGCTGGAACCCAGCTTGCATTGCTGGTAAAACTGGCATAGGGATGAGTCAGCGGATGCAGAGTTTTGTTACTAATCCTAAAGAGAATCCTTTTAACGTTGTCGAGCCTGGTAAAAGACCCAGGGTAACGTTAACTCCAACGCTTGCTTTAAAGGATGGTAAACCATTTTTGTCATTTGCCGTACAGGGCGGGGATACTCAAGATCAGAACCTGTTGCAGTTTTTCCTGGATGTGGTTGAATTTGGTATGACCGTGCAGGAGGCAACTGAAGCACCTAACATCAATACCGATCAACTCTATTTATCATTAGGGGGCGAAGACAGAAAGCCAAAAGCTGGAAATATTTTGCTCCATGACAGTACACCGCCCTATGTGCGCAAAGAGCTACAAGGTATGGGCTATCGCATGAGGTTTGATGACCGCACCAGTGGACCGATCAATGCTATATATTTTGATTGGCTGCACGGAAGCTTTTGGGGAGGTTCAAGCAACCATGGTGAAGATTATGGAATTGGATGGTGAGAATTAAAGTAGGCAATTGACAATAAGCAGTAAGCAAAGGGTCAATGGATTTTTGTCTATTGCCCGTTGCTTACTTATCTGATCCGAAATAGATTAGGATTAAAAATCTGATTGAACGCTTAATTGCCTACTGCCAATTGCTGACTGCCTATTTACTTAGTCGAATTAAAAAGAGGGGAAATTAAATCAGTTACCGTTATTTATGATTGTCGATTGGGTACTGCCTACTTTTTAATAGGCTCTGTCAACAGTACCGGAGCCGTATACTTTCTTCGAGACATTTTTGGTGTTGCCTTTATGCTTTACGGAACCACTGCCCAGTACTACTGCATCTAAAGAAGCAGAGGCAGTTAGTTCACAGATTCCAGAGCCACTTATTTTTACTTTAGCTGTTTCCAACTCACAAGCGAAAGCATTCATGGTGCCACTACCACTCATAATAATATCATTGGTAGTTGCATAGCCTTTTAGAGTAACATTGCCAGAGCCGCTGATCTCCGTCTTAATATTGTTTCCTTTTAGATCTAATTCAATTCCACCGCTGCCTGACACAGAAAGGCTCATGTAATCGGAGGCGATTGAATTTTCAGAAACAATTTTACCGCCTCCATTAACCTGAAGTTCATTAATGTTCTTAACACTTACCATCAGCTTCATAGTTGGCTTTACTTTGATGTCGTCAATTTTAGCCCAGATGCTTTTATTGGGACTATCGGGCTTACGCTCTACATTGACCATCAAAACTCCATTCTCAACCTTAACAGTGGTTAACTCCCAGATTTCAGTCAACGCCTCAACAGTAACTTCCTGCTTGTTGGTCTGTTTCACATATACGGTATAGTTAGAGTTTACATAAATGCTTTTAAACTCGGGTAGCTCAAGTGTCTTCTTGGTCGTTTGAGCAAAGGTGAAGGAGGCTATTGAAAGTAGAACCAGGGAAACCAGTATGATGGCGAAGATAAAATTGATTTTTCTCATGGATGGGTTAATTAGGTTTACAAGCTGCAAAGCTTTAATCACAGCACTTGGACTAATTCGATAAAATTACGGCCTTAGCGATGAAAAGACTAAACCAGAGTTAAACTAATCTGTCGATGTTATTTTTTCCTGAAAATGTACCAGAAAATAAAGACAAAGATTGCGAAACCGAGGCAAATAAGGAAGAATACAGTGGGGGTAACCAGTTTTATGGCATGCATGTTTTTAAGTTAAAAGCGAATTCGCGTCTGAAATCTAAGATCATTTTGGGTATTTCCCGCAATTGTTTCGCCTCCCGATCCAATGGTTTCCCGATCAGTATATCGTTCATAACCCCATCGGAGCCACACGTCTATCTTTTTTGAGACGGCATATTGAAATAAAAGATAGTTTTTTATGCCAACTCCGTAATAAGCCGGAAATGTAAAGGCTAACCATACATCTTTTTCATACACATAGAGTCGGTTGTCGTAATCGTCAGTGTCGATAAGTGCATACCGGCCACTGAATGTAAATTTCCGAAAGCTCAAGGTTACATCCTGAAGCACTACCATACCATGAGTAGTACTTGTGCCTACCTCGTAGGTATTGAACTGAGCACGGGTTTTGAATGATATGATTGGTGTAGCCACATAATCCAGGTTAATCCAATAATTCCTTTTTATGCCAGGGGCAGTGAGGTAGACATTGCTTTCAGTAGCGTGATTTCGAACTTTATTTTCCTGAGTGGCCTGAACAAATAATAATATATTTCTGGAGGGTTTATAGTTAAATCGCAACAACCACTCACTGCCTTCTGATGGTGAATAACTTCTATAACGAAGCCACGGAAACTTAAACAGATCGAAATAACCAGAGAAGGAGTATTTTCTGTTCACCACGTATTTCCAACCCCAATAAATGCCACTTTCATTTTGGGGAGTTGATCTTTCAGCTAATGCATTACTGTAGAAACTTTGATAATTGCGATCGAACTTTCGATAGTGAAGCGATATATCCAGGGAAGCAGTGAGGCTGCCGATAATACCAGCCGTGAGAGCGACTCCCTGATTGAAGGTGTGAGCGACTTCGCTAAAAAAAGCAAAATTTCTGTAGGTGTAGTTTAGGAATATTCCACCGTTGGTGTTTCGCGATCCTTGAAAATAGAATTGGTTGTAAACAGTAGGGGATTTAACTATAGGGAAATTGAATTCTGTATAATGAAGAATGAATCCAGCATCTAATGACTTGTTTTTGTAATTAATTACGCTTGCAATATTTTTCTCTTGTAAGATATTTCGATTTACTATTTCGCTGGCCGTGCGGTGTAGTCCGGTGTAAGTGATTGAAGAAATTAAGGTATTGTCTGTGGTTGAGTCCTCATTCATATTCCCGTCCCGCCCACGATATGAGAACATTCCATGCAGTGTCACTTTTTTGTTAAGTGATAGCGACATGGCAGCTCCTCGAAAATAACCGGCCTCGTACAATGATGTATAAGGCATAAAACCGATGTTGGGTCGCCTGATTGTAGTTACAGCCTCTGCACTTTTTCCAATGCCAAAAGCCGAGCCTAATATTAATCCTTGCCCGAATTGTGCCTGGTAATCTCCCAGAATTAGATTTTTGATTTTCCGTTTATTAAGAACCTGGGCATGAAAGGACAGGAAGTCTGCGCCATATTGCTGCCGGGACGGATCCCATTTATTTTTTTCTCCTGCATCTTTTTCCATCGTAATGCCTATGCTAAAGTCTCCAGGCCGGCTTGTGCGAAATCGGGAATAGAGTCGATCCGGAGAACCTGCATACCTGCTTCCAGGAGGTGTGCTTTCCTGATACCCTTTTTTCTCCTCAAGCGTTCGGTCGTACCGAAGGACGAGGTAGTTATTATTTTCCTGCAGGATTCGCCTCCAGAGCGATTGATTAAATCCTTTTGACAGGTCATTTACAGTAACAAAGGGAGCCAACTTCAAGAAGGTATCACGATTAATTCCATTTACAGTTTGGAGTTCATATACCGATACAAAGGGACCCGCTTCATCGCGATAAGTAAGAATTGATTGAATTTGTGATTCACTCAAAAAGAAGAGTGCCTGTAATTGTTCCTGGGTCACCAGGTTCAGATCGGCTGGGTTCGATAGGAGCTGTGCAAAATTTTCATATAAGTCCTCATAATTCAAATCTTCACTTTGTACAGCCAGAATTTCGTCAACCAGATTTTGCAGGTTAACATCTTTTCTGGGATAATCCTGTGCAATAGTCAGAGTAGAAGCGAGTAGTAAAGTAAAAATGCAAACTGGCCCTCTCATTTCTTTTCATTTCGATGGAACGAATAACTGGCTGTGGCCTGGTGACTTGCACCTGTTACCGAATTGAATTGCACTGAATAGTCGGCCTGAATTCTTTTTTTCCGGACACCTAATCCAAAAAAACCAGCCTCGGGATTGAGATTAAATCCAGTGCGAATAAAAAACTTTTCATTAAATGAATATTCAAACCCGGTTCGCCAGGTTGTTGCATAATTAATGTCCTTATCTAGCTCTGTTGCTATAAGAATATTTTCTTTTGGTTTGAAGGTGAGTCCTGCTGTTAGCCGGGTGGGTAATCGCTCCGAATCATATTCAGTATTTATTTTGGCTTGAGTGAGATTGGTGATGTAAGCCCCAACAGAAAGTTGATCTGTAAGTTGAGCCAATCCACCAAAGTCTACACTAAAGGTTGAGTGTGTTCCAAATCCGCTAGCCTGGTATTGAATGTAGTTTGCTTTCAATCCAAGAGAAGCTATTCCAAATTTATTTCCAAAACCGGCTGATAGAATTTGTTCGTTGTACAACTCGTCACCAAACCTAAAAGCACCTAAAGAGGTAACACCCCACCGAATGGGGGCATTGAATGCAAAGGCCATGCGATTAGCGTTTTGAAGTTGTGATCTTACCTCATACGCGGCTGCGGCACTCATTTTATCTAGTGAGCCGATAGCTCCCACATTGTTGTGCAAACTCCAATCATCCGTAATGCCTGAGGAAGCATAGCCCATTCCGGCTGCCCGGGCTCCCATCTGCGTGGATATGCTCTGTGCATTTCCTACATTTACAATGAGCAATAGAACCACAAAATTGATAAATCGCTTCACTGGTTAATGGTTTGTATATCTAAGATAAAATATTTGTTTCAAAGTTGTTTAGCGGTGGGGCTGTTGAATTTGAGCTTTAATGCTCCGGCCCAGGAGAAAAAGGAATACTACGCAACTGGTGAACTTCGGGCAATGGGGTACCTAAATGCTGACCAAAAGGAAGGCGAATGGAAATATTTCTATCCAACAGGAAAAAAGAATGCCATTGAAAATTATGCTAAGGGGAGATTAAATGGGGAGGTATACTATTTCTATCCCACTGAAACGTTGCAAGGCAAAGAAAACTGGATTTCTGGAACTCTCTCGGATTCTGCATGGTATTATCATCCCAGCGGTGCATTGCATAGGAAGGGAAAGTATCAAAACAGTGAATACATCGGCACCTGGGTTCATTTTTTCGAAAACGGAAAAGTGGAGCGTGTTGTAAATTACCTGAAGGGTTTACCGAATGGTCCAACTGTTGTGTTCAATGATCATGGTGTTCAGATCCAGGAAGGTTTTTATAAAAATGGACTGGAAGAGGGTGAATGGAAATTTTATACGCAGGAAGGTGAATTGGAGTTTGTTGGCCAGTATGTTGAAGGGAAGCCGATAGGTGTTTGGTTTCAGTTCGTGAAAGGCAAAAAGAAAGTTTACAAGCGCTACTAAAACTCCTTCTTCATGTGGAAGAAGAATCCTTGGGTCTTTTCGCGTGTTAAGGTGTATTCAAATCGCAGCACTGCATCATAGGCCGTAACGATATCTATACCCGCACCTGCACCCGCCAATAGTTTGTCGGATAATCGGGTGTTTAAATCACGTGCTTCGTAGTAAGGATAGTTTTCAACATAGCCAAGATCTACATAGCTCTTGAGGTAGATGGTGAGTGGAAAATATCGGAATTGTTCTAAAGGCATGTCATTCAAATCCCAGGTGCGGGAAAATATTTTTTTTCTGAAGGTGGTTTTATTGAGAAAAAACTTGGGCCCTTCAATAACGTAAACTTCATATCCCTTTACCAATTGCCTGCGATACCCCAACGCACTGAACATGGAATAGGGTTGTTCATTTGGAGTACTGATGTAAACAGAAGAGAAATTGGACAGGTAGTAATTTTTCTTCAAATCCCAATACTTGGCGTAAGTTAAGTTTGTTTCCCACTGGTTTACATCACCAAATCCAAGGCCCGCTTGTTGAATAAAAGCAGTTACCTGATATCCTTTTAGAGGGTAAGCAATTACATCACGATGTTCAGAGTTAAACGAGTAGGTTATTGCAGCATATTTTTGATTATTGCCCCCTTCACTATAGTAGTTAGAATTTAAAAAAGCTATCGAATCGGAAACTGTATTGTCTGCGTATCCAAAACTGAACGAATGGGATTCATAAAATGACTTTCTGAAAGTATAGGTTATTCCATACCCCATGCCTTTTTTTAAAGTTTCCCTTCCTTCTTGAAATTCAAGTTGATGGTCCACGGTTTGGTAGGCTAAATTTTTTGGTTCATTGTACGTAAAACTAAATGAAAGCCCATGCTTTTGATTTCGGTCGATGTAAGGGATGCGATAGGATAACTCAAAACGCCTGGTAAACCCAAATTGGGCTGTAAATCGCAAGGTCTCATTTCGACCCCGGAAATTGAATTGAGTTAACCTCAATCCATAGTTGATACGACTTATGTCATGATTGTAGTTTTCCCACCATTCATTAAAGTTACGATCAGAGAGCTCGAAAATCAGGGTGGGAAAGAGATACCAACGCTCATTCACTTCGATGAGGAGATCCGCCATGCCCGAATTAATTTCTAACCACCGAACTGAAACGGTATTAAACAATCTCAAATTATAAATCCTTTGTTGATCTTTCTGAAGTATAAGATCCATTCGCTGCATGCTTATGGTATCCCCGGGTTTAAGACTAAGTTCACGTGAAATGATTCTTTCCCGGGTTTTTTTATTTCCGATAATGATTACCCGGTTAACAGTAACTAGCCGGTTTGCAAGCGTATCTGTAGGAGGTCTTAATACCGTATCAGCTGATGCGGGTTGTGCAAAAATAATAAGACCAAAAATCAATGCCCACATGCTTGTTGTTACCTTCTCTTATCCGATTTCAATCAAGTTTTACTATTATTTTGTTTCTGGTTGCGAAATGACCAAATCAAAATAAAGACCCCAACAATAACCAGCGGAATACTCAAAATTTGTCCCATGTTCAACGGTAGTTCATCCTCAAAAGAAACCTGATTTTCTTTCAAGAATTCATAGGCGAAACGTAGACTCCAGAGTACAATCATAAATACTCCAAAGATTCTTCCGGGTGGTATGTTTGCTTTGTCTTTTTTCCACATCAAAAACAGAATGATAAAAAGGATAACACAGGAGATTGATTCGTACAATTGCGCAGGGTGCCGGGCGATTCCAAATGTACTCACTTTGGCAGCGAGGTTGCCATTTGAGTCAACATCCATCTTATAGTTCAGCGGAATCATTACAGGCTCATCAACAAATTCATTGTAATAAGTTAAGAAGTGTTTAACGTCTCCTTCAACAAAAGAAACTGCATCACTTTGGCTGATTCCTTTTTTGAAAATCACATAGATGTTAATTGGCATACGCCCATTGGATCCTTCGGGCAACGTTCTGTCCTTTTCTACTTTAATAAACTCTGTTGGGTTATTGTCGCCCTTGTAGTCCTTTATTCCTTCTGTAACCCGATTGATGAAGACAACGCTTAAAGGATTATTGGAAGGGAGACCGACAATCTCTGAGTTGAAAAAGTTACCAAGGCGGATAAGCGCACCGGTAAGAGCTACTACGATTACAATGCGGTCAAGAACCTGAATATAATTTTGACCCGGCTTCTTTTTCCTACTGTAAAGCCATAGAGCGAAGAGAATTCCAAATGCTCCACCGTGACTTGCCAAGCCTTGCAAACCAGTAAATCGGAACGGGGAAAGTTCAAAGGGCAATAGAATGCTAAGTGGGTCAGTAATAAATAACTCAGGCTGGTAAAAGATAACATGACCAAGGCGCGCTCCCAGAATGGTGGCAAGCACCATGTAGATAGTGAGTGTGTCAACATCTTTTTCAGGTTTGTCCTCCTGGCGGTAGATATAATAGAGAACCTGTTGGCTGATTAAAAAACCTAAGGCAAACAGCAATCCATACCAACGCAACGCAAAGCCAAGCGAGTTTATCGAGAAGATTTCCGGACTTCCATTCCAAATAATATAGCTTATCATATAAGAATTAGTCAAATTCCCGTATTAAGCACGGGCCTAATGGGCAAATATAAGGACTAAAGCGAAATGCCCAAGATGATATTACAAGCTCTCCAGTTCTTCCAATTCAAGCTTAAAATTTCCCGATAAAATCGGAAACCGGCACCAGCTACGAGGGTCCACGTTTATATCATCCAGGTGAAAGGAGGGAGCCAGCCTTTCACGTTTCCACTGATTGGCGGACCAGAGCCGGAAAAACTTTTTAATGTATTCCTTGAGTTGAGAAGGCTCCAGGACAGGATTTAAAGATTTGGCCTTCAAAAGTTGATATACCTCAACAGGCGATTTCCGGTCGCGGATTGCTAGTTTTTCGATTTCAACTAAAAGAGTATAAGGCATCAGATCTTTTTCATCGGTCTGGGCTCTGTCCGTGGGCCTGAGTTCAGCAGTTGGGGTCAGGTTGTTTACATACGAAAGTCCGGAATAGCCCAACTCTTTTTCAGCCCATTTCAGCCATTGCAAAATGAAGGGCTTATCTACGCCAGCAATGGGAGCCAGGCTGCCACTGGTGTCACCATCCATAGTAGTATAACCGACATCACCTTCACTGCGATTGGATGTTGTAAGTAAAACAGACTGTTTAATATTGGCCAGCATCCAGATAATGGGTGAGCGAGTTCGGGCTTGAATATTTTGTCTTGCAATGTCGTCTTTGTCCCAGGTCAATTCACGGCCTAATACTTTTTCAATTTTTTCTTCGTAAGAATTCACTTCTTCATCGATACTCCAGTGATGGAATCTTGCTCCAATGGACATCGCCAATTCTTTTGCTGCCAGCAAGGTTGCTTCTGATGAATTCTTGGTTCCTTGATAGGCACACATAAGGAGATATCCAACCGCTTCTTTAGTATTTTGAGTAACAGGCAAATTGAATTGTTGACAGAATTTTTCCCAGCCCAGTTCGAGCGAAGCTCTTCGTACCATTTCAGCGACCAATATTGCGCAAAGGGATGAGTCGGCTCCACCGCTCAAACTCAAAACATATCCTTTTGCTTTGCTCTTTCTTAAATAATCAAATAAGGCGAGTGAGGTGGCTTTGATAAATTCTTCATTGCGTTCCTTGTGGTCGGTAATTGGATGAATAGGCGTTAATGTCGGTTCATCAAAGTCAATATCGCACCAAAGAACATTGTAGGGTTTCAGAGAAAGTCGCTCGTTGATTTTTATAAGTTTACCTTGTTGACCGAAAATGATATCACCATCATAAATCATACGACCTGCTTCGTTCCCTAACAGGTTAACAAACAAGTAAGCGCAGTTAAATCTTTGAGAACCTTCGATCACCACTTCTTGCTCACGGAGTTGGCTCTTACCCATGGCAAAGTGACTTGCGCTGGGGTTCATAATTAAGTCTACGCCACGTTGTGCCAGCCGATAGCCTGGACGTTTTTCTTTACGCCAGGCATCCTCACAAATTTCAAAGCCAAATTTTATACGATGAGCTTCATAAATCAAATCTCCCACGTGAACACCTTGCCCCTGAATTGTAATCTCCTGTGTCTTTCCTGCAGGCCAGGCATCAAACCACCGGGGCTCATAATGTACTCCATCCCGTGCCATGTTTTGCTTTAAGGTAATGCCAATAATTTTTTGACCTTGAATAACACAAATGCCATTGTAAGTTATTCCATTGATGCGAATGGGTAAACCTACGCAAGCAGTTATCGTGTCACAATGGGGAATAACTTTTTGGAGATGCAGCCATGCTTTTTCACTCAGCCACTCGCTCAAGAATAAGTCTTCGCAACCATAGCCGGTCAGACTAAGTTCTGGGAAACAGAGTATCTGGATCTGTTGTTTTTTTGCGTCCTCAATAGCGGATATAATGTTGCTGACATTGTTGTCCCAATCCAAAGGAGTTTGATTAACTGTGGCCCCGCCTATGCGTAACGAACTCATATAGATTGTTGAACGAGTTTATATATTTAATAGCAGGCAAGTCTTTTCGGCTGCATCTTGCTCGGCTTTCTTTTTAGTAAAACCAAAACCTTGACCAAAAGGTTGATCACCAATGATTACCTGGGCCGTAAATTCTTTGCTATTTCTCCCTTTTTTTACATCCGTCACCTCAAAGCGAATCTCTTTTCCATTTCGCTGGGCCCATTCTATCACCTTACTTTTGTGATTTGAATTTGAGTTAACAACAACTTCCAGATCAAAATAAGGTTGAATGAGTTTATCGATAACAAATTTTTTCGTGCGTAGGTATCCTTTATCAAGATAGATAGCGCCTACCAAGGCCTCCAGGGCATTTCCTAAAATCACCTGATGAAGTTGTGCGTTTTTATGATCGAATTGTACAATAGCAGCTACCCCTACTTTTCGCGCAAGGTGATTGAGAGACTCGCGGTTTACAATTCGTGAACGGATCTCCGTTAAAAATCCCTCGTCTTTGAAAGGATATCTTTTGAAAAGATAATCAGCTACAGTGGCACCTAATATCGCATCTCCCAGGTATTCGAGTCGCTCATTGGACTCCCGAAAACCATCTTTTTCTTTTGACCGAGAGCTGTGCAGGGTGGCAAGTTTATAAAGAGCGAGATTGGATGGCGTGAAACCAGCAATCGTCTTTATAGCGGTAACTAACTTCTTGTCTTCTTTTGAATTTGATTTGGATAAAGTAAGTAAGTTCCACACAAACGCGGGGCCTTACTCTGCCTTTTTAAAGATCACCGATGCGTTGTGGCCGCCAAAGCCAAACGTATTGCTCAGGGCAACTTTAACTTCTTTTTTCTGAGCCTTGTTAAAGGTTAGATTCAGACGAGGATCCAGTTCCTCATCATCGGTAAAGTGATTGATAGTAGGAGCAACAATCCCCTCTTTGATAGCAAGAATGCAAGCCAATGCTTCAATGGCGCCAGCAGCACCTAATAAGTGACCCGTCATGGATTTGGTCGAGCTTATATTCATTTTATACGCTTGCTCTCCAAATACTTTTTGGATGGCTTTAATTTCCCCGATGTCTCCAAGCGGGGTAGAAGTTCCATGGGTGTTAATATAATCTACCTCTTCAGGTTTAATACCAGCCTCGTCCAGAGCATTTTGCATTACTTTGGTGATGCCGGCACCCTCAGGATGTGGAGCCGTAATGTGATAAGCATCTGCAGAAAGACCTCCTCCTAAAATTTCGGCATAAATTTTTGCGCCTCTTTTTTTGGCGTGTTCATATTCTTCGAGAATAAGCGCACCGGCTCCTTCACCTAAAACAAATCCATCGCGGTCTTTGTCATACGGACGGGAAGCTGTTTCCGGAGAGTCATTTCTTTCAGACAATGCTTTCATAGCATTGAACCCACCCACACCCGCTATGCAGACTGCAGCCTCGGACCCGCCCGTCACGATCGCATCTGCTTTACCTAATTTAATATAGGTGTAAGCATCATAAATCGCATTCGTTGAGGAGGCACACGCTGATACCGTAACAAAGTTAGGTCCGCGAAAACCATACTTAATAGAGATATGACCTGCACTTAGGTCAGCAATCATTTTGGGAATGAAGAAAGGATTGAAGCGAGGAGTTCCATCTCCTTTTGCAAAGGACCTCATTTCCTCCTGGAAAGTAAACAACCCTCCGATACCAGAACCCCAGATAACCCCAATACGATCGAGGTCGAGTTCAGCTAGCGGAAGGTTGGAATCTAGTATTGCTTCATCAGCCGTCACCATAGCATATTGTGCGAACGGATCCATTTTGCGGCCTTCTTTGCGGTCCATGAAGTCTTCAAAATTGAAGCCTTTGACCTCGCAGGCAAACCTGGTTTTAAAGAGAGTGGCGTCAAATTTCGTAATGGGGGCAGCGCCACTTTTTCCGGCTTTCAAACCTTCCCAGTATTGGTGAAGATTATTTCCGATCGGGGTTAACGCGCCTGCACCTGTAACTACTACTCTCTTTAATGTCATACAATACGGTAGGGGAGCAAAAGACTGACTACAGATTATTTCTTAACGTTCTCCTCGAGGTAAGAAATCGCCTGTCCTACCGTTGCGATGTTTTCGGCCTGGTCGTCAGGGATAGAGATGTTGAATTCCTTTTCGAATTCCATAATCAATTCTACGGTATCCAGAGAGTCAGCGCCCAAGTCATTGGTAAAACTTGCTTCCGGTGTAACTTCAGATTCTTCCACGCCAAGTTTGTCGATGATGATCTGTTTTACTTTTTGTGCGATTTCAGACATGTTTATAAGGTTTAGAGTATTCAAAAATCTGTGCAAATAAAGAGATTTGGTGCAATATTGTCAAACTTTTTAGAGACCAGCGGGTAATTATAGATTCACAAAAATGAAGAAAAAGAGACTTGAAATCGAATATAGCTTTGATTTTGAGTTATTAGGCGTGATTTCTTCTGCGAAGGGTTATAAACTAGCCTGGGATATTAATGCGACTCTTGCATCGAGGCTGGTAAAGCAGAAAGATCTGGTAATTCATTTAAAAAGTAATACAGTAGCTTCTTATTCATACTATTCTTTTGAGAATGAAGTGAATACCCTAAAACTATTTCGCAATAAGCCCAATGAGGCAGACTTGTTTAAAAATCTTCTGGTACCGGAGTTTCCACATTATGACTATATAATTCTTACCCGAGGGGAGGAGCATCAGAGCAGCAATCGATTGCAGGAACTCTTGCGTAATAATCCTTCCATCGAATTGGTCGCTTTCATACCTTTGGACGCTTTAAAATCGAAGGATAACTTTATTTTCTAACTCAATTCAATGGAACGTATCTCGTACAACAAGACTAAAATCGTAGCCACTGTAGGCCCTGCTTCAAGTAATAAAGAAATGCTCCGCGCCCTCGTGAAAGAGGGCGTTGACGTTTTTCGACTCAATTTTTCGCACGGAAAGCACGAAGATCATCTTAAGGTGATCAATTTCGTACGGGAAATAAACGCAGAATTGGGCACTCATATTGCCCTTTTGCAGGATTTGCAAGGCCCCAAAATCCGGGTGAATGAAATGCAGCCTGGTATTGAGATCAAAGCGGGAGATACTATTACCATCACCACGAAGGAGGTTCTTGGAAACCAGGAATTGGTAAGTACCTCTTACGAAGGCCTGCCAAAAGATGTGAAAGTCGGGGATATGATTCTGATCGATGATGGAAAGATTGAATTAAAAGTAAAGGAAGTACGCGGTATTGAAGTGATTTGTACAATTGTGTATGGTGGACCATTGAAATCCAGAAAAGGTATTAATCTTCCTTTCTCAAAGGTTTCGGCTCCATCCCTTACCGACAAAGATTACGAGGATTTAGAGTTTGGATTAAAAAATAATGTGGATTGGGTGGCTCTTTCTTTCGTAAGGAAGTCAACTGACATTGAGATTCTGAGGGCAGTAATTGACCGCCATAAATCAACCACACGGATTGTAGCAAAAATTGAAAAGCCCGAAGCATTAGAAAATATTGATGCCATTATCGAAGCTACCGATGCAGTGATGGTAGCGCGGGGTGACCTCGGAGTTGAAATCTGGATGGAAGAAGTGCCCATGGTGCAGAAAATGTTGGTTGAAAAGTGTAACAAAGCCTCCAAGCCTGTAATAGTTGCCACTCAAATGATGGAGAGCATGATCGAGAACCCGCGACCAACACGGGCAGAGACTAATGACGTAGCAAACGCTGTAATGGATGGAGCTGATGCTTTGATGCTTTCTGCAGAGACTGCAGCCGGAAAATATCCTATTGAAGTTATCCGCAGTATGGTACGCACAATTGGATCCGTTGAAAAGCAAGGGAATATTTTCTATCGCTTCCGCGAAGTTGACCCTAAGTCGAGTAACTATTTTAACGATAGTTTAATTCTTACAGCGTGTAAGCTAGCGAAGGATGTAAATGCAAAAGCCATTGTGGGGATGACACAGATGGGGTATGCGGCCTACAAAGCTTCTTCACACAGGCCCAATGCAAATATTTTTGCATTCACCAGCAATGATGCAATTCTCAATACAATGAATCTCGTTTGGGCAACGAAAGCCTATCATTATGATAAGGCCGCTTCAACAGATGAGACGATCGCTGATGTTGAAAAAATTCTAAAGCGAGATGGACATGTTAAGAGTGGTGACATTTTCATCATCCTGGCCAGCATGCCTATTCAGGAACGTGGCCGTTCAAACATGATTAAGGTACACGTGGTAAGTTAACCTGAATGCTTGATCCTTGATACTGGCTGTTAGCATCCAGTATCAGGGAGCCTGTATCCATCATAATTTTGGCTCAACCATTATCACGTTCTCCTTTTCCACCACGACAGCTCCCGCAGGGTCGCCTTTGCGCTTACGTACAAATTTTTTAGGAGTGTAGCACACCGGACAAAGTGTTTCTGTTTTACGTTTTGAATTGTAGGCGGCCAATTGGGCAGCGCGTTCGATTACCTCTTTAGGAAAGTTTTTACCAGACTGATGTTTAATAATAACATGCGAACCGGCAACATCCTTGGCATGTAACCATAAATCTTCTTTATACGAATGTTTTAAAGTTAGTTCATCGTTCTTCTCTGCATTTTTCCCAACCCAAATTTTAAAGCCTTTATATTCAAATTCATGGTAGGGCAGGGGCTCGATTTTCTTATTGCCTTTAGAAGTTCGCTGCAAACTTTCATTTTTCCGTAACGATTTCAGATTTTCTGTTTCTTCAAGTGAAATGAGCGTTTCATTAAGTTTATTAAGTTCTGATTGTTTTATTTGAATGGATTCTTTCAGTTTGTTGATTTCGATCTGCTGGTTCTTGGCTTTGCGATAGAACACTTCAGCATTCTTCTGGGCATTGAGCTCTGGCTTCAATTTGATTTCAACTGGTTTCCCATCATAAAAACTTTCTAGGGTTATCGATTGCATTCCAATTTTTATTTCATGCATATGGGCCATGATCAAATCACCCCAGATCTGATAATGTTGATCGTTAACCAGTTCGTTTAATTTTTGCTGGTTTTTAGCAATGTAATTTTTTCCAGCCTTAACCTGATCCTGAAGTTGCTTTCTTAGAAAAGCCTTTTCGGAATGGAGGGCATTAGTAACAGAACTTATTGAGAAGAATTCATTGATCGCTGAAATAGGATCGGAAAAAGTTTGCGAAACTTTTTCAAAAGGCACCAGGGATAAGGCAATTGCACCATTCTTATCAATTATATAATAGGAGGGATTTTCTAATAGATTTCGGAGCTTTATTAATTCATTCCATTGAGCATCTGGTGATAACTGATCAAATCCTTTCTCATTCCAATATTCCCAAACAACTTTGCCAAACGTAACATACAAACCAGGCAGGTTGGTAAGATTTTTATCAAACTGTTCGCGACTAAAGTCAATGGTGCGATCAAGGGATTCGATCGATAACTCAAGATCCATCTTTAAATGATTCCGAAAAATTGTAATTGTCTTATTGTTTTGAAATAAAACCAGGTTCGATCTGTTTCCATGCATTTTGAACACGAGCTGGTAAGAGTCTTCCAGTTCAAGAGAAAAGCTTCGTTCGTTTGTAAACTGCCTGATGCCCGTAATTTTTTTCATCAGAATTTCGCTGAATAAGTCAACACTATTTTTGCGGGCCCTGTTAAAACTTTCCGGAAAGGCGAGACAGCAAAACTGTGACTGCATACTTGCCTTGATAAAAAACGATTTCTGGCTATTATTTAATTCTATGATGAGTTCTTCCTTATTCTGACTAAAGCAGGAAACTACTGTGTATCCGGTAATTTCTCGTTTCAGTTGACTGCTGAGTTGGCGGAGGAAATAATAATTGGTGTGCACGATCAGATCTCGATGGATAATCCATCGTAGGCCAAAGCTACAGAATTTGGTAACTCCTTTTCGATCGTTTTATGTCGACCGAGTTTATGACTAACATGAATCAGATAGGTTTGCTCGGCACCAATTTTTTTGGCAACAGCCAAAGCTTCTTCTAAGTTAAAGTGCGATAAATGTTTCTCTCTCTGTAGTGCATTGAGCACCATCACTTTTGTCCCATTAAGTCTTTCGTACGTGGATTCCGGTATTTGATTTGCATCGGTGATGTAACTAAAGTCGTTGATGCGAAATCCCATAACAGGTAATTTGAAATGGAGTACAGGTAATGGAATAACGGGCACACCCTGGGCAGAGAATTCCTCCTCATTAATTTCAATCAACTGTAATTGCGGAGTGCCTGGGTATTTAAATTTTTCAAAAGCATAGTAAAACTCAACCTCAAGTTGACGTAGCACTTGGGCGGTGCCGTAAACGGGCATGTCATCGTTTTGTATAAAGTTAAATGCCCGCACATCGTCCAGACCAGCAATATGATCTTTATGGGCATGGGTGAAAATAATTGCATCTAATTTTTGAATTCGTTCGCGTAGCATTTGCTGGCGAAAATCCGGACCGCTGTCAATTACAAAACTTTTCCCATCAACTTGAAGGTGAATGGAGGATCTTAATCTTTTATCACGATAATCAAGAGATCGGCAAACGTCACATTCGCATCCAATAACAGGCACGCCTTGTGAGGTTCCGGTGCCCAGGAAGGTGACTTTCATTGCCACCAGTTTATTGTTTTACTTCGGCCTGAACAAGTTCTTCGTATAATTTCAGGCTTTTTTCT
>ERZ795061.1276-NODE-1276-length-24756-cov-16.440266_pt1 | contig 24756 bp, 28 predicted proteins | sample MGYA00375145_ERZ795061 | MGnify/ENA primary metagenome ERZ795061 (study PRJEB30190, sample SAMN05720144) | anaerobic digester metagenome | isolation source: active sludge of municipal wastewater-treating anaerobic digesters | place: USA | collected 2014-12-22 ... | reverse complement strand
TGGTGGAATGCATGGTTTTTGCGCGGGCAGCCGCTCAGGATATTGTCAACACACCATTGCCTGTCCCACCTGTGTTACCCACATGGGATGACAGCCGCGTGACCGACGCCGATGAAGCGGTGGTGATTTCCCACAACTGGGATGAATTGCGCCGCTTCATGTGGGACTATGTAGGCATTGTGCGTACCAACAAACGTCTGGAGCGGGCGGCACATCGCATTGCCTTGCTGCAGCGGGAAATTGATGAGTTCTATGCGCACTTTCACGTCACGCGCGATCTGCTGGAACTGCGCAACCTGGTGCTGGTGGCCGACCTGATCGTGCGTTCGGCACAAGCCCGGCATGAAAGCCGGGGGCTGCATTTCAGCCTGGACTATCCCGAAATGGCCAAAGAGGCCCTCCCCACCATTCTTTTCCCTTATGGATTTGAATCATGAACGAACCCTCCCCCTCGCCACGTAAGCCACTGACCCTGCACCGCTTGCGGGACATGCACGCCACGGGTGAGAAGATCACCATGCTGACCTGCTACGACGCGACTTTCGCCCAACTGCTTGACGTGGCTGGCGTGGACTGCCTGCTGGTCGGCGATTCACTGGGCATGGTGCTGCAGGGGCAGCCCAGCACGGTACCGGTCACGCTGGAAGAGATGGGTTACCACACACGCTGTGTCACCCGTGGCAACCGCACAGCCTGGGTGATTGGCGATTTGCCCTTCGGCAGCTATCAGGAATCCAGGGAACAGGCCTTGCGCAGCGCCACGCTGCTGATGCAGGCCGGTGCCCAGATGGTCAAGCTCGAAGGCGGGGGCTGGACCGTGGACACCGTCCGCTTTCTGGTCGAACGTGGTATCCCCGTCTGCGCGCACCTGGGGCTGACGCCACAATCGGTTCACGCACTGGGCGGGTATCGCATTCAAGGCCGCACCGATGACAGTGCACACCTGCTGAAGCGTCAGGCCCTTGAATTGGCCGACGCCGGCGCATCCATGCTGGTGCTGGAGCTCATCCCCGCTGCGCTGGCGCAGGAAGTGACGGCGGCTTTGCCAATTCCCGTCATCGGGATCGGTGCCGGCGTGCAATGCAGTGGCCAGGTTCTGGTGCTGCACGACATGCTGAATATTTCCCGGGGAAAACTGCCACGCTTTGTGCGCAATTTCATGGAAGGCAGCATCAGTGTGGAAGAAGCTGTGCGGCGTTTCGTTGCCGCCGTGAAGGATCAGAGTTTTCCCGACCCCGCGGTGCACACCTACTGAAAAGCCATGCACATCGTCCGCACCATCGCAGAGCTGCGCGACCTTCTCGCGGCGTTCAAGCGCCCCGCGTTCGTACCCACCATGGGCAACCTGCATGACGGGCATATTGCATTGGTAGAACAGGCCAAACGGATGGGTGATGTGACCGTGGCCAGCATCTTCGTGAACCGTCTGCAGTTTCTGCCACACGAAGACTTCGACACCTATCCACGGACATGGGACTCGGACTGTTCGCGGCTCACTGCGGCGGGTTGTGATGTGCTGTTTTCGCCGAACGAAAGAGAACTCTACCCGGAGCCACAAACCTATAAAGTGCACCCACCTACCGAACTGGCGGACATATTGGAGGGGCATTTTCGCCCCGGTTTTTTTATTGGCGTCAGCACGGTGGTGATGAAACTGTTTGCCTGCGTACAACCCCGTATCGCGGTATTCGGCAAAAAAGACTACCAGCAGCTCATGATCATCCGTCGCATGGTGCAGCAGTTTGCGCTGCCCATCGACATCGTGGGGGGGGAAACCTGCCGGGCACGCGATGGGCTGGCGCTGTCATCACGCAACGGTTACCTCTCGCCATCCCAACGCGAAGAATCGACGCAACTCTATCGTGCGCTGGAAGCTATGGCTACTGAGTGGCGAACCGGCAACAAGGACATGGCGGCAATCGAAGCCCGGGCGATGAATACGCTGACCCAGCGGGGCTGGAAGCCGGATTACATGGTGGTGCGGCGCCAGGCGGACCTGTTGGCTCCGGCTGGCGATGAGCCACTGGTTGTGCTGGGTGCAGCCAAATTGGGAGACACGCGCCTGATCGACAACCTGGAGTTGTAGGTTTCAGGCTGCGCCAATATCCGGCACCAGCGCCCCGGCATTCTGTCCGCTCCTGAGTGCTGATGTGAAAGCCAGCATGCGGTCAATCGGCACACGGGCGCGAAGACCCAATGCGGGATCAACATGGATCTCATTGCTGCCCGACTCCAGAACATGGGCCAAACCCGCCAGGCCGTTCATGGCCATCCAGGGGCAGTGCGCGCAGCTTTTGCAGGTGGCGCTGTTGCCAGCGGTCGGCGCCTCCATGAAAACCTTGTCAGGATTCAGCGTGCGCAGCTTGTGCATCATGCCGTTATCGGTTGCCACGATGAACTCTGTCGCATCCATTTCGTGGGCGGCTTTGAGAATGCCGGAAGTGGAGCCCACAGCATCGGCCAGCGCCACCACGTCGGCAGGTGACTCGGGGTGAACCAGCACTTTGGCCCTGGGGTGCTCTTTCATGAGTGCTTGCAGTTCAAACGCCTTGAACTCGTCATGCACGATGCACGAGCCATTCCAGAGCACCATGTCTGCCCCGGTTTCGCGCTGAATGTAGCCACCCAGATGCCGGTCAGGCGCCCACAAAATCTTGTGCCCCTTGTCTTTGAGGGCACGCACAATATCGACCGCGCAACTCGACGTCACCAGCCAGTCTGACCGGGCTTTGACCGCCGCGCTGGTATTGGCATAAACCACGACCGTGCGGTCGGGATGCGCATCGCAAAAGGCTGAAAACTCGTCGACCGGGCAGCCCAGATCCAGCGAGCAATTGGCGTCCAGGTCGGGCATCAGGACTTTTTTCTCGGGTGAGAGGATTTTGGCGGTTTCCCCCATGAAGCGCACACCCGACACCACCAGGGTCTGCGCCGCATGATCCCGACCAAAACGCGCCATTTCCAGTGAGTCACTGACAATGCCGCCGGTCTCTTCGGCCAGGTCCTGCAGATCCGGATGCACGTAATAGTGCGACACCAACACGGCATTACGAGCCTTCAGCAACTGACGAATCTTGTCCTTGAGTGCCGCGCGCTCGGACGGACCAGGCTCCACCGGCACACGCGCCCAGGCATGCTTGGTCAGGCAGACCGGTGCACCCACCGTCGCAGGTTGCTCATACGCCACATCAATCACCGGGCTCGTGTCAGCGGATAGTCCAGCATTCATTCCAACTCCTTCAGGCGCATCGAGAAGTCCGTCGCTTTGACGTCTTTGGTCAACGCTCCAACGGAGATGCGGTCCACTCCCGTTTGTGCAAGGGCCTGAACGCTTTCCAGCGTCACGCCACCCGATATTTCGAGAATTGCCTGCCCGGCGTTGATGCGAACCGCTTCCCGCAGGATGGGCAGCTCCATGTTGTCGAGCAATACCATCCGGGCGCCGGCCTGCAAGGCCTCTTCCAACTGGGTCAGCGTTTCCACCTCAATCTCGATAAAGCTGGCCTGTGTGGCCACTTTGGCAGCAGCCTGCAACGCCTGGGTCACTCCGCCAGCGGCAGCAATGTGGTTTTCCTTGATCAACACGGCGTCATACAGACCGATTCGGTGGTTGGTACCTCCGCCGGTTTTCACCGCGTATTTCTGCGCCAGCCGCAGCCCCGGCAATGTCTTTCGGGTATCCACAATCTGCGCGCGCGTGCCGCGTACGGCTTCAACATACCGTGCCGTTTTGGTAGCCACGGCGCTGAGCAGCTGCAAAAAGTTCAGTGCTGTCCGCTCACCGGTCAGCAGTGCCCGGGCCGACCCCTCCAGTTCCAGCACCACCTGGTCGGCTTGGCAGGGCTGACCTTCGCTGACAAGCCAGTGAAGGCGAACATCGGGATCGAGTTGGCGCAAAGTGGCTTCAACCCAGGGTGCGCCACAGATGATGGCGGCCTCTCGTGCCAGCACGTGTGCCCTGGCACGCCGCGAGACATCAATCAAACCAGCCGTGAGATCGCCACCGCCCACATCTTCCAGCAGCGCGCGCGCGCAATCCGAAGCGGCCAGCCGGGCCAGTTCAGAACTGGTAAAGCCAAAGTACTCAGTCATCGTCATTGATCTTGAAATATCAGGTTTCTTCCCTGGCTTCCCGCCCCATCAGGACTGCAACGGCTTGCGCCGGGCTCATTTGACCATCGAGCAGCGCCACCACCGCGGAGGATATCGGCATTTCCACGCCCAGGTTTTGCGCACGCTGCACGACCGTACGGGCACAGTAGACTCCTTCTGCCACATGGCCCAACGACTCGACTGCCTGCACCAGGGTTTGCCCACCCGCCAGGGCCAACCCCACCTTTCGATTGCGTGACAGGTCTCCAGTAGCCGTCAGGACAAGATCGCCCAGGCCACTCAAGCCCATGAAGGTTTCGGCTCTGGCGCCCAGCGCCAGACCGAGCCGGGTCATTTCGCTCAAGCCCCGTGTGATGAGCGCCGCGCGGGCGTTGAGGCCAAGCTGAAGACCATCACACAGGCCCGTCGCAATGGCGAGCACGTTCTTGACAGCTCCGCCCACTTCCACGCCAACGATGTCATCATTGGCATAGACGCGCAGAGCCGGGCTGTGGAAGGCTTCCACCAACGCCTCGCGCACCGCAGCATGCTCGCTTGCAGCAACCAGCGCCGTTGGTTTGCCAAGCGCCACTTCCTGAGCAAAACTGGGGCCACTCAAGACACCCGCTATCAAATCAGGAGCTATCTGCGCTTGTATTTCATGGGCTAGAAGGCCAAAACCATTCGTCATAGCAGGCTCGAAGCCCTTGCACAGCCACGCCACAGGTTTCCTGCAATCCCGCAGCTGTTGCAACATGCTGCGTAGTCCTGCCATGGGTGTGCCCACTACCACCAGGTCCACTTCCAGCGGGCCAAGCGGACCCGTGCGAATCTCAAGCTGAGAGGGCAAGGCCACTCCGGACAGGTATCGGGCATTCTCCCGCTCGGCGAGCATCGCGGTGGTTTGCGCGGGATCGCGGGCCCACAGACGGACCTCATGACGGGCATTGGTGTTGTGACAGGCACTCACGGCCAGAGCCGTTCCCCAAGCACCAGCCCCCAGAATGGCAATCCTCATAACGCTACTTTATTCATAGCGACTTGCGCCCAATAGACGTGGGCTGAGGCTCAATAGCCTACTGCGTCACGATGCGTGGCGCATCGTCGTCAGCCTGTGCGCGCTGCTGCTCATACATCGCCTGGAAGTTGATTTCCGAGAGATGCACAGGCGGAAAACCACCGCGCTGGATCAGATCAGCCACATTGCCGCGCAGGTAGGGGTATACGATTTGCGGGCAGGCAATACCCATGATCTGGCTCATCTGCTCTTCAGGCAGGTTGCGGATCTCGAATATGCCAGCTTGCTGCGCTTCAATCAAAAACACGGTTTTGTCCTTGATTTTGGTCTGCACGGTGGCCGTGACGGTGACTTCAAAAATGCCGTCAGCCACTGGGGATGCATTGACGCCCAGCTGGATGTCCACCGAAGGTTGCTCCTGCTCCAGCAGAATGGCTGGTGAATTGGGTTGCTCCAGGGAGGCTCCCTTCAGGTAAACGCGCTGGATCTGGAAAACGGGGTCTTGCTGGTCAGACATGGGAACTCTTTCTGGTTAAAACAAAGCCGGCCCGGTTGCTGAAAACCAGCGGGGCCGGAACATCACGACCGGCATCGGCGGGAAGTAATTGGAATGAATTATCTCAGGCGCCATTGAGCAAGGGCAACAAAGCACCCCGCCCATCCAGCGCCATCAGATCATCGCAGCCACCGACATGCGTCTGCCCGATGAAGATCTGCGGCACCGTGCGGCGGCCGGTGAGCGCCATCATGCGGGAGCGCTCATCAGCCAGCAAATCCACGCGAATCTCTTCAATCTCGGAGACGCCACGAGCATTAAGCAATTGTTTGGCGCGAATGCAGTAGGGACAAACGGCGGTGGTATACATCTTGACGGCTTGCATGTAGAACCTCAAAAATTTATTTCAGGTCGATTCAAGCTTTTTCAATGGGCAGGCTGGCCGAGCGCCAGGCACCGAGCCCACCGCCGAGGGACTGGACTTGCTCGTAGCCCAGCTTCTTCGCCACCGCCACCGCACGCCCGGAGCGGGCGCCGCTTTGGCACACCAGAATGATGGGAACAGACTTGTTCTTGACCAGCCCCGGCAGTTTTTCTTCCAATTGACCCAGAGGAATATTCTTTGCTCCGCCCACGTGCCCGGCAGCATATTCCGAGGCCTCGCACACATCAATCACGACTGCTTTCTCGCGATTGATCAACTGAACGGCCCCTGCCGCGCTCAGACCTGCATTGGTAGCCCCCTGAACTACAGGCCATATCAGCATGGCGCCTGAAGCAAACGCAACGGCCAGCAGCATCCAGTTATCGATAATGAATTTCACACAGATTCCAATCTTGTAACCAACGGTAAAACCCATCATTTTATAGAATGGGGCCTTACGCTGCGCCTGCGGGCTCGCCTTCCCCCCCAAAATCAATCCAACCATGCACAAACTTGTTCTCGTCCGCCACGGCGAATCCACGTGGAACCTTGACAACCGCTTCACCGGCTGGACTGACGTGGATTTGACCCCCACCGGGGTTGAACAAGCCAAAAATGCAGGGCGGCTGCTGAAAAGCGAAGGGTATGACTTTGATCTGGCGTATACCAGCGTGCTCAAACGCGCGACGCGAACGCTGTGGCACTGCCTGGACGAAATGGACCGCACCTGGCTGCCGGTGGTTCACAGCTGGCGCCTGAACGAGCGCCATTACGGCGCCCTGCAGGGGCTCAACAAGGCCGACATAGCCCGGCAATACGGTGATGCGCAGGTGCTCGTCTGGCGGCGCAGCTACGATACACCGCCACCGGCGCTGGAGCCTGTTGACCCACGCAGCGAGCGCGGCGATGTCCGGTATGCGAAACTGCAGCCTGATCAGATACCGCTGACCGAATGCCTCAAGGATACGGTAGCAAGGGTACTTCCCTTCTGGAAAGAATCCATGGCGCCCGCCATCAAGGCTGGTAAACGCGTTCTGGTGGCCGCCCATGGCAATTCCATTCGCGCGCTGGTGAAATACTTGGACAACATCGCTGATAACGACATTGTGGGTCTCAACATTCCCAATGGCATACCATTGGTTTACGAGCTGGACGCGGATCTGAAGCCTATCCGGCATTACTACCTCGGCGACGCCGAGGCAGCGGCCAAAGCCGCCGCCGCCGTGGCGGCGCAAGGTAAAGCTTGAGTAAATCCAGTCAAATTTGGCGATTGCAACATGCGGTTGCCCTCAAAAGCCCATACGTTGGGGAACTGAGGGGCAATGCGTGTCTCCAAGGTGTATATTGAAGCGGCAGTTTTTGCTGCACAGGATGATTTATGGGTCAAAAACTGAAAATTGCTGGCTGGGTTTCTCTGGGCGTTGTGGCCGGGGCACTGACCACGGTATCGCTTCAAACGGTTGCGCGCGGGACGCTGGCTCCGCTGCCGCTGGAAGAATTGCAGCAGTTGGCCTCGGTGTTCGGCATTGTCAAGACCGATTACGTGGAGCCGGTAGATGAGAAAAAACTCATTACCGAAGCCATCACCGGCATGGTTGCCAGCCTGGACCCACACTCGCAGTATTTCGACAAAAAGTCTTTCAAGGAATTTCGCGAAGGCACATCAGGCCGCTTTGTCGGTGTGGGCATTGAGATCACCCAGGAAGACGGGCTGGTCAAGGTCGTGACACCTATCGAAGGCTCACCGGCATTCCGGGCTGGCCTCAAGACCAATGACCTGATCACCAAGATTGATGACACCGCAGTCAAGGGCCTGCCGCTGAACGAAGCCGTCAAACGCATGCGCGGCGAGCCCAATACCAAGGTCATCCTCACCATTTTCCGCAAGGATGAGAACCGCAGCTTCCCGGTCACGATCACGCGTGAGGAAATCCGTACGCAATCGGTACGCGGCAAGGTGATGGAGCCGGGTTACGCCTGGATTCGCCTGAGCCAGTTCCAGGAGCGCACGGTGGAAGACTTCGCGCGCAAGGTGGAGGAGATTTATAAACAGGACCCTAACCTGAAAGGGATGGTGCTGGATCTACGCAACGATCCGGGTGGTCTGCTGGATGCTGCGGTCGCGGTATCGGCAGCTTTCCTGCCGGAAAATGTCACGGTGGTCTCCACCAATGGGCAATTGGCTGACAGCAAATTCACCTACAAGGCATCGCCTGAGTTTTATCAGCGTCGAGGCGGGGCCGACCCCCTGAAGCGCATCCCTGCCAGCCTCAAAACCATCCCGCTGGTGGTTCTGGTCAACGAAGGCTCGGCGTCTGCCAGTGAAATCGTTGCAGGCGCTTTGCAGGACTACAAACGTGGCGTGATCATGGGTAACCAGACTTTTGGCAAGGGGTCTGTCCAGACCGTCCGCCCGCTGGGACCTGACACAGGACTCAAGATCACAACCGCGCGTTACTACACCCCAAGTGGACGCTCGATCCAGGCCAAGGGTATCGTGCCGGACGTCATGGTGGATGAAACCGAAGAGGGTAACCTGTTCGCGGCTCTGCGCACCCGTGAAGCGGACCTGGAAAAACACCTCAACAGCGGCCAGGGCATTGAGAAAAAAGATGTAGCTCGTGAAAAAGCGCGTGACGAAGCCCTGAAAAAGCTGGAAGAAGAAGCCAAAAAACCGGCAGCTGAACGTCGACTGCCTGAATTTGGCTCTGACAAGGATTTTCCACTGCTGCAAGCCATCAACAAACTCAAGGGCCGCCCCGTCATGGTCAGCAAGACACTGACCGAGCGCAAGGAAGAGGTCAAGGAAAACTAGAGCGGCAGGACTTACGCGGCGGCTCCATGACCGATGATCAGCTTCTGCGCTATTCGCGCCATATTCTGCTGAACGAGATTGGCATTGAGGGGCAGGAAAAAATCTCTGGTGGCAGGGCGCTGGTTATTGGCGCGGGAGGCTTGGGCTCGCCGGTAGCGCTTTACCTTGGGTCTGCGGGTGTCGGGCACATCACCCTCGTTGACGACGATACGGTCGATCTGACCAACCTGCAGCGGCAAATTGCGCACACGCTTTCCACCGTAGGCCAACCCAAGGTGACATCTGCCCAGACTGCTATTGCCGCAATCAACACCGAAGTTGTTGTATCAACCATTCAGGCTCGAGCCGATGCCCCTATGCTGGACGCACTGGTTGCCCAGGCCGATGTGGTTCTGGACTGCTGCGACAATTTTTCAACGCGACAGGCAGTCAATGCTGCTTGCGTGAAACATCGCAAACCTCTGGTATCGGGTGCGGCCATTCGTTTCGACGGACAAATCAGTGTGTATGACACCCGGGATACCGGGTCACCCTGTTACGCCTGCATTTTCCCGCCAGATGCCAACTTTGAAGAAGCCCGCTGCTCGACGATGGGCGTTTTTGCGCCGCTGGTTGGCATCATTGGGTCCATGCAGGCTGCAGAAGCACTGAAACTGCTCAGCGGTGCGGGCGAATCCATTGCTGGTCGCCTGCTGATGCTGGATGGCCGCTCCATGGAGTGGAACGACATCCGTCTGCCGCGCAACACCTCCTGCCCGGTTTGTGGCTCACGTCACTGACAGGGGCCGTGTTTTCTCCGAAATTCCCTGGGCCGGATTGCTGGCGAATGGGCAAACAGGCCACGACGTGCCGCCCTCGCCTGTGTCTCCTGTTCGGGATAGGGTCCAACCTGGCGCTGGTAGTGATAAGACCACGCGTAACCGCGGGACACCATCCAGTCGCCCATGTCTTCACCCCTGAACTTGAGGCTGGCCAACGTTCGGTCATAACTGTCCTTGCGGCGCCCCTGCACCAGCACCGTCTGATTCAGCACGCGGCTTGAGAGGGCTTCCCTGGACTTCACACCCCAAGTTTGGCATATCTCGGGCGCATCGATGCCATCTATCCGCAGCTTGCGGGGCTTGCCGCCGTTGACCGGACGCACCCAGAGCGTGTCGCCGTCGGCAACCCGGGTCACGACTCCCTGCCAGGGCCCTGCTGAACAGGCCGAGCACGCGGCGAAAGCGGCAGCGAATGCCAACAGGCAATTTCTCATGCGTTGAGAACCGAATGCACCAGCCAGTAAATGAAGGCAGCCAGCAGCATGAGCCAGATGGCCACGACGATCAACAACCCCCACATCATTTTGGGTAAACGACCCTGAAAACCGTCAGCACGCTGCCGCATTTCTGCCCATAACGGTGGGGGCACCAGTTTGACTGCCAGCGCCACGCCCAGCGGGACCAGGATGACATCGTCGAGCAGACCCAGCACCGGGATGAAATCCGGGATCAGGTCAATGGGGCTAAGCGCGTAGGCGACGACAACGCCAGCTACCAGTTTGGCGGCCAGCGGTGTGCGTGAATCTTTCAACAACAGCCAAAGCGCCGTCAAATAGTGAAACAGTTTTGCCTTGTTGGCAACCGCCATCAACTTGAGCGCTTTCATGCCGGCGCCCAGGACAACGTCCGGGAAACGTCCGGCACCGTGACAATCACCGCCGTGATCCAGTGATCGAGTGAACGTTCTTGCAGGTAATTCGCGATCCAGCGCGGTAACAATTGCATCAAAACTTCCAAATGCCAACCGGCAACACCCGGTCACGGCATAGCTCAAATAATGCCCGGGAAATAGACCTGATTTCCCGTACTAGGCGGCAGTACGTCCTGTTAGACTTTCCGCGATCCTATCCCAATTGCCCTGTGGCCGACTCAACTATCCCTTCTCCCGTCAGTCTGCATGATCTGCGACTGGGCGATGCGCTGGCCCTGCTGAAACACGGCGGCACGGTGGACAGTCTGGTGCCCCCGCAAGAGTCTTCCATTGAATATCTGCAGGGCGTCATCGATGGCCTGTGCGAGCTCTCGCTCAAGGATCCGCTCACGGGCCTGGCCAACCGGCGCCAGTTCCACACGGTGTTGGAGCGCGGCATTGAGGTTGTCGCCCGTTCCGGAGAATCCGCCTTGTTGCTGATGCTGGATATAGACCACTTCAAGAAAGTGAATGACACGCACGGCCATCAGGCCGGTGACCAGGTGCTACAAGCCATCGCCAAATGCCTGGAGGGTTGTGTGAGGCCCATGGATACCGTAGCCCGCTACGGTGGCGAAGAGTTTGCGGTAGTTTTGCCGAACTGCCAGGTGTCTTTTGGCGCAGCCGTCGCAGAACGAATTCGTCGTGCCGTCGAGGCATTGTCCATCAGTATTTCACCGTTGGTCACGCTCCACGTGACCGTCAGCATGGGTGGCGCCTATGCGCCCGAGTGGGTGAGGTCAACAACAACCTTGTGGACCGAACGGGCGGACTTGCAGCTGTATCGGGCCAAATCGGAAGGCCGTAACCGGGTATGTCTGGACCATCAGCAAGTCATTTCTGTCAGTGCTGAAGAGAAAAACATGTTGTTCGGTCACCTCGCATTGGGCGATCCTGCCTGGATCGAGGCAGTCAATGGTGATAGCACGCATAGCGCCGCGCAAAAGGTAAACCCATGAGTGAAATTCAGCCATCCAGCCCGGAAAACCCGAAACCATCCACATTGCCTGTGGCACCTTTTGGCAAAGTACTGGCCGTTACCAGCGGCAAGGGTGGTGTGGGCAAGACCTTTGTCTCGGCCAATCTGGCCGCTGCATTGGCCAAACGCGGCCAGCGCGTGTTGGTGCTGGACGCAGACCTGGGGCTGGCCAATCTGGACGTGGTGCTTAACCTGTATCCCAAGATCACCCTGCACGATGTGTTCACAGGCAAGGCCAAACTGGAACAGGCCATCATCAAGGCCCCTGGCGGGTTTTCAGTCTTGCTGGCCGGATCAGGGATGGTCGAGTATTCCCGCCTGACACCAGAAGTGCGTGACGATTTTCTTAAAATTGTGAGTGGACTGATACCCCACTACGACGTGCTGCTGCTGGATACCGGTGCCGGAATTTCTGACGTGGTTTTGTTTGCTGTATCACTGGCATCCGAGGTACTGGTTGTGGCAACACCGGAGCCAACTTCATTGACCGATGCCTATGCCACCATCAAGGTTCTGGTTGGACAACAGGCACGAAAAACCGTTCGCCTCATCGTCAATCAGACTGCGCGGTTGGGTGACGGCCGGGCCATCACGGCGCAACTGCAGCAAGTTCTTGACCGTTTTGTGACGCCGGAATCAGGACAGGGCGTCAAGCTGCTTCACCTTGGGGACATTCCCGCGGATCCCATGGTGCGCCAAGCCGTGATGCGGCGCCAGTTACTGATGCAAACCATGCCGGGTTGCCCTGCCGGTCTCGCGATATCGCAATTGGCAACCAAAGTGATGGACACTGTCATCCCGCGTTAGTCCATGAAACCTGCTCAATCAGGCAGTGACGATCCAGCCCTCCAGCGGATCCATCGTCTCTGGCAATCCGTACCAAGGCGCACCCAGGGCTTTGGCCCATGCCGCCTGCAGCAGGCACAACACCGCGTCGAGTGAATCACCACTGGCATCATCCACCAACGCGTCGTGCTGCGCAGGGGAGAGCTTCAGGCGAAGACCCAAACGCGTCTGCCCATGCTCCAGTGCGCCCAGCAGGTCTTTGCGCGCAATCAACCGCTCTGGTGTCTGTTTTGCCTTGTCATCGCTCTTGTAACTCCGGTTGCCCAGAACTTCCCGGGCCAGCAAACCGGGGTAGCCCTCCAGCGCCACGCGGCGTGTGTCACCCGGATGCAATCCCGGAAGGTGGGCTCCCGACTTCAGTAACAACGGAATACCAGCGTGCAACATGTAGGCAACGGGCGGGTTCACCCATTTCATTGACGGGCTGGAGCCAGCCGGGACGTCTGTGGCGCGATGCGCGAACTTTCCGCCTGCAGGTCGCGCATTACAAAATGCGGCGAATGTGGCACGAATATCAGCCCGGCTCTGGCCACTGTAGTGGCGAATGCATGCATCCCATTGCATTGGCCAGGCCAGCGCCTCGACCAGTTCTCGCGGCAAGCCAAACGGGAGATCCAGCGCGCCAAGCCAGTCTGCGTTCAGATTCAACCATGCCTCAAACGCTGTCAGGGAATTCAGGCGCTCCAATTTCGATAGCTGGACACGCCCATTTTGTGAGGCGCCAAGGGCCAAAACAATCGGTTTTTTGTTCGTTGGGCGGCTGGTGAAGTCACAGCCCATCAGTAGCGTCATGGCAAGCCCACCATCCGGCTGGACGCACGAATAGCGCTACGCCCGCCCGATGATGGAGGCGGTAGCCATCAACTCTTCGAGAAGCGCCAATGAAACCCTGCCAGACACCGCATAGGGGTCCAGTTCGGGCCTCTCAGCGTATTTCAGCAAGATAGAGGTATTGATCTTGGACATGTTGACCAATCCCATGGTCCAGCCACCAAAACGTCGCTCCGAGATCTCCTCGTAGTGCAGCAACACCACATCCTTGTGGCGGGGATCTTTCTGGATGTGACCATACAGCTCACTGACCGCCATGCGTCCGCCTTCAATGGCCTGCAAAAAGATGCCCCCGCCATAACAGAGGATGCCGGTAATGCCGCACGTCGGGTTGGACTGGCGCGACTGCGACAGGATGGTGTCGATTGCCTCGGCACTGGTATCCAGCGCACGGCTCGCGTAAAGAAGACGTACCAGCATGATTTCAGCCCCTTCCCGGAATGAGTGACAGGAATTCACGACGCAAATTGGAGTCCTTCAGGAAAGTACCCCGCATGACGGAGTTGATCATCTTGCTGTCCATGTCTTTCACCCCTCGCCATGCCATGCAATAGTGGCTTGCCTCCATGACGATGGCCAACCCATCCGGTTGGGTTTTCTGCTGGATCAGGTCTGCCAGCTGCACCACGGCCTCTTCCTGAATCTGGGGGCGCCCCATGATCCATTCGGCGAGGCGGGCATATTTGGACAGCCCGATCACATTGGTGTGTTCGTTGGGCAGCACGCCAATCCAGATCTTGCCGATCACCGGGCAAAAATGGTGGCTACAGGCACTGCGCACTGTGATAGGCCCCACGATCATGAGTTCATTGAGGTGCTCGGCATTGGGGAATTCGGTGATCTCTGGCGCTTTGGCATACCGCCCCTTGAAAACCTCGTTCACATACATCTTGGCAACACGCCGCGCCGTGTTGTCGGTGTTGTGATCCCGCTCGGTGTCGATGACCAGGCTGCTGAGCACGCCCTTCATCTTCTCTTCCACTTCGTCGAGCAGTTTTTCGAGCTCGCCCGGTTCGATGAATTCGGCGATATTGTCATTGGCATTGAAGCGCTTGCGGGACGCCACCAGCCGCTGACGTATCTTTACAGACACCGGTATACCAATGTCTTCATCGGTTGAGTTCATGGAATTGGGAGTTTTCATTAACATGGACGAATATTACCAGCGATTGGTTCATAGGGTTTTTACCCTTTAGACCACGTGGAATATGCGTAAGCAGCTATTATTTTAGTAGCGGCTACCATTCAGGAACAACGCCAGTCGCATCAGGGCGAAAGCCGCGCGGTCCCTTATTCGCATCTGCCATGGGCGGTTGGCATATTCTGCGGGATCGACACGGTGACCGTCCTGCGCAATCGCCCGCTCCAGTTTTTGATGCAAATCGGCAGCAAATGCCGTGTCCTCAACCTGCACATTGGCCTCGCGTGCCAGCAACAGGCTCAGGGGATCCAGATTGGATGAGCCCACCGTCGCCCACCGCCCATCAATCACCGCCACTTTGGCGTGAAGGAAGCTGGGGGCGTACTCGGTTATCTCCACACCGGCAGCCAGCAAAGCGCCATAAACCGGTCTGGCCGCGTGGTACTGCATGAAATATTCATAGCGACCCTGCAACAGCAGGCGCACCCTCACACCGCGCCCGGCTGCGTGAATCAGGGCTTTGCGCAGCTTGGCCCCCGGCAGAAAATAGGCATTGGCAATGACGATTTCCTGCCGCGCTTCCCCAATGGCTTGCCGGTAACTGCGCTCGATACGGGTCCGATTACGAACATTGTCACGCAGGACCAGACGGGCACGTGCTCTGGCCCCCCCGTGGGGTGTCGCCCCGGGCTCCATCGGTTTGTCATGCCTGTGGGCATGCCATTCCGTGGCAACAATCTCATGCAGGGACTGCCATGCCGCCTGCAGGTCTGGTTGCCGCACGGTTCGGCTGACCTCCATACGGGTCCAAAACAAAGTCAGGGCCTGATGCACATCCTGTACCAAAGGGCCCGTCACGCGCACCGCAAAATCAAACCTGGGCGCCGTCAGAGGCCCATGGTTGGGATCATGCCAATCATCCAGCACATTGATGCCGCCACAAAACGCCTGCAGCCCGTCTACCACGCACAATTTGCGATGCAGGCGCCGCCAGCGGCTGGGAATCAGCAAGCCCAGTCTGCCCAGCGGTGCAAAAATGCGCCACTTCACACCGGCCCGGTTAAAGCGTTCAGCCCATTGGGGTGGCAAACGGGGGGTACCCACGCCGTCCATCACCAGAAATACGATCACCCCGCGCATGGCCGCGCGCTCCAGCGCCAGCGCGACGTCAATTCCTGCACCCGTGAAATCGAAAATGTAGGTCTCCAGCCGGACTTCACGTTTTGCCTGATCGATGGCCAGGATCAACGCCGGGAAAAACTCACCCCCGCTCTCAAGCAATTGCAGCTGATGGCCACCCGACAATGAGGTCATCGGCCTTTGCCTTGTTTCGGGAAGCCAAATTCGGCAATCAATGGCAAGTGGTCAGACATTTGCCACCAGATACGCCCGCGCGGCACATGCACCGTGAGCGGGTTCAGTCCTCTGCCAAAAACATGATCCAGTTGCACGAGAGGCAGACGAGCTGGGAATGTCGGATGCTGGGAAGCCTGAAACGATGTCAGGCCCACCGTTGCAAAAGCAGTGTGCACAAGATTACCCCAATCGTTGAAGTCACCTGCGACAAGCAGAGGCGTTGTTTCAGGAATCTCCCGCGCGATGTAGCGCTGCAACTGCGCCACCTGCCGCGCCCGACTGGCTTTAATCAAGCCCAAATGAACCACCACCACATGAACTGACTGGCCGTCTACCAGAACTTCCGAGTGAAGCAGGCCACGCTGCTCAAACCGGTGATCCGACATGTCTTCGTGCTGGTGCATCATTACCGGCCAGCGCGACAACATGGCGTTGCCGTGTTCGCCATGGCGCGTCACCGCATTGGTGCGATAAACAGCTTCATAACCTTCGGGCGCAAGAAAATCAGCTTGAGGCATATCGGGCCAGCGCGTGAAATACTGCTCCTCGCGACGATGAACCTTGCGCACTTCCTGCAGGCAAATGATGTCAGCATCCAGTTGCTCCACCGCGTGGCCCAGGTTGTGAATCTCCAGCCGTCGCTTGGGGCCGAAACCCTGCACGCCTTTGTGGATGTTGTAGGTGGCAACACGAAGCGTCGTCATGGCGTCCAGTTTCTCTCAGATGCGCGTTAAGGGTTCCCTGCAAACCGGGGAAGCATCAGTATCGCCTCGGCGTTGGACGGTGAGAAGCATTTTTCTGCGGCTTGCCGGTACGGAAGCCACAAAAAGTCTGTGTGCTCACGCGGGCTAAGCCGTACTGCCACCGGCTCAGGCATCTCAAGGCCAAACAGATGCTCCGTGTTGCGAGTCACTCCGGGGGCATAGCGATGCAACCACTGCGGATAAATCTCATAGATGTTTTCAAGCTGCCAGTCCCGCAGGCCGGTGGCCAGCGGTTCTGTTGCACCGCAATTGATGCCGGTTTCCTCCATGACTTCCCGCACGGCCGTGCTGTGAAAATCTTCTGCCTCGCTGTCTTTGCTGCCAGTGACAGACTGCCAGAACTCATCTGCGTCCGCTCGACGGATCAGCAGCACCTCCAGTGCCGGTGTGTAAATCACCACCAGTACAGACTGGGGGATCTTGTAGCTGGTTGCGGGAGCCATTGCAGCACTCTCCCGGGAAGACCTCAGGTTGCCTTTTGCAGGTCCACGTTGCGAAGCTTGATATGCAACTCGCGAAGCTGCTTTTCGTCCACCATGCTGGGAGCCTGCGTCAGCAAGTCCTGGGCACGTTGCGTCTTGGGGAAGGCAATCACATCACGGATGGACTCGGCGCCAGTCATCAAGGTCACAATGCGATCCAGTCCAAACGCCAGTCCGCCGTGCGGAGGCGCACCATACTGCAACGCATCCAGCAGGAATCCAAACTTGTCCTGGGCTTCCTCTGGTGTGATTTTGAGCGCGTCAAACACCTTTTGCTGCACATCAGCCCGGTGAATACGCACAGAGCCGCCACCCATTTCCCAACCGTTGAGCACCATGTCGTAGCCCTTGGAAATGCATTTCTCGGGAGCATTAACCATCCAGTCTTCGTGCCCGTCCTTGGGCGCAGTAAACGGGTGGTGCGTGGCGGTGTAGCGCTGGGCCTCGTCGTCAAATTCGAACATCGGGAAATCGACCACCCACATCGGACGCCAGCCAGCCTCGAACAGGCCGTTCTTTTTGCCAAATTCGCTGTGACCAATCTTGATACGCAGGGCGCCGATGGCATCATTGACGATCTTGACCTTGTCTGCTCCAAAGAATATCAGATCACCATCCTGAGCACCTGTGCGCGTCAGCACCTCCGCGATGGCTTTGTCATGGATGTTCTTGACGATGGGCGACTGCAGGCCATCACGGCCCTTGGCAAGCTCATTGACCTTGATGTAGGCCAGCCCCTTGGCACCATAAATCTTGACAAACTCGGTGTAGGCGTCGATTTCGCTGCGGGTCAAGCCGCCAGCTTCCCTGGCACCACCTGGCACGCGAAGGGCCACCACACGACCGCCCTTCATGGTTGCGGCACCCGCGAAGACCTTGAAATCCACGTCGGTCATCACGTCGGTTACTTCAGTAAATTCGAGCTTGACACGCAAGTCAGGCTTGTCAGAACCATAACGCTGCATCGCCTCTGAATAAGCCATCACCGGAAACTCACCCAAGTCCACACTCATGGTGTTCTTGAATACCGTCTTGATCATGCCCTGGAACATGTCGCGAATTTCTTCTTCGGTGAGGAATGAGGTTTCAATATCAATCTGTGTGAACTCCGGTTGCCGATCAGCACGCAAGTCTTCGTCACGGAAACACTTGGTGATCTGGTAGTAGCGGTCATAACCCGCCACCATCAACAGCTGTTTGAACAGTTGGGGGCTCTGTGGCAAGGCAAAGAAGTGGCCATCATGGACACGGCTGGGCACCAGGTAATCGCGCGCGCCTTCGGGCGTGGACTTACCCAGCATCGGCGTCTCGATGTCGATGAACCCGTTGGCATCGAGAAATTTGCGCACTTCCATGGATACCCGATAACGCAGCATCAGGTTGTTTTGCATGTAGGGGCGACGCAAATCCAGCACTCGATGCGTGAGACGCGTAGTTTCACTGAGGTTATCGTCGTCAAGCTGGAAGGGTGGTGTAACTGAAGGGTTGAGCACAATCATTTCGTGGCACAGCACCTCTACCTTGCCGCTCTTCAGGCTATCGTTGGTGGTGCCTTCCGGCCGGGCACGAACCAGGCCTTTGACCTGTACGCAAAACTCATTGCGCAAACCTTCCGACACCTTGAACATCTCTGCACGGTCAGGATCACAAACCACCTGAACATAGCCTTCACGGTCGCGCAGGTCCACGAAGATCACGCCGCCATGATCCCGACGGCGATTGACCCAGCCGCACAGGGATACAGTTTGGCCTAACAGGGCTTCGGTTACCAGACCGCAATAATGGGAACGCATGGACATTCTTTTTCTCTTTTCAGAAGCTGCACTTCGTCAGGTTGAGTGCAAACAGGTTATTTATTCAGGGTTGGTACGTGGGCATAGGGAACCACGACGCCCATCGAAACGATGTATTTGAGCGCCTCGTCAACGCTCATTTTGAGTTCGATGCATTCGCTGGTCTTCAGCATCACGAAGTAGCCACCGGTAGGGTTGGGTGTTGTCGGGACGTAAACGCTCAGGTAGTCACCCTGCAAATGGTTGACAACGTCTCCACCCGGGCTGCCGGTTACGAAGGCAATGGTCCAGACATCTTCACGCGGCCACTGAACCAGCACGGCTTTGCGAAATGCATTACCTGACTCGGAAAACAATGTGTCTGACACCTGCTTGACGCCAGAATAGATCGATCGCACGATGGGAATGCGGTTCAACAGTGCATGCCACCAGTTCACCAGCTTGTTGCCAAAGAAGTTGCTGGCGGTTGCACCCAGCGCCAGCAAAATCGCCAGCGCCAGCAAAACACCAAAGCCAGGGATATGGAAGCCGATCAACTGGTCAGGATGCCAGCTGGCCGGGAGAATCAGCAACGTCTTGTCCAGCGTACTGATAACCCACTCCAGCACCCAGACCGTGATACCGATCGGGACAATGACCAGGAGGCCGGCCAGCAACCATTTCCGAAATGAATCCATGAATGTCTTCACTTGGCCGTATCGGATGAAGAAGAACCCACGCCGGGGGAGGCAGGTGTCGATTCCGTTTTGGCGGCCGGGGCTCCACTTTCTGATGTTTTTCCAGTAGCGCCGGAGTCGCCTTGACCGGCATTTTGGGTTGCTGCGCCAGACTCCATCTTGCCGCCTTCAGAACCTGAAGCGGGCGCAGTCGCGCCCGCCGCACCACCCTTGAAGTCCGTGACATACCAGCCCGAACCCTTCAGCTGAAAACCTGCAGCAGTAAGTTGTTTTTTGAACGTGGGCGCGCCACAACCGGGGCAATCGGTCAATGGCGTGTCAGACATCTTTTGCAGCACGTCCTTGGCGAGCCCGCATGACTCGCATTTATAAGCGTAAATTGGCATGGCGTTAGTAAGGGCGTTGGTGGGAGTGCAAAACCTTTAATTATAGGCTGGCAGCCTCCATTCAAGGCTGGCAAATCAGCCTACAGGCGCACGCGAATCAGGATTTGCATGGCAACCAACCCCAATGCAAAGCCAATGCCACCGTAAATCAGCCCTTGCAAGAGCTTGTTTGTCCGTTTTTGCTCGACGAGCAGGTCTTCCAGGCCCCGCTCATTTCCACGCCGCCGGTGACTCAGATACTCGTGCAACAGGCGGGGTAGTTCAGGCAGAAACCTGGCATAGGCTGATGACTCCTGTTTCATCTTGTCCATGAATTTTTGCGGTCCAACCTGCTCAAGCATCCATTTTTCAAGAAACGGCTTCGCCGTGCTCCACAAGTCAAGTTCGGGGTCCAAATCCCGTGCGAGCCCTTCAATATTCAGGAGCGTTTTTTGCAGCAACACCAGTTGTGGCTGGATCTCAACGTGAAATCGGCGTGACGTCTGAAACAACCGCATCAACACCATGCCCAGGGAAATCTCCTTTAACGGACGATCAAAATAGGGTTCACAGACTGAACGGATGGCTCCTTCGAGTTCATCCACGCGGGTGCCCGCCGGAACCCAGCCCGATTCGATGTGCAACTGGGCCACCCGCTTGTAGTCCCGCCTGAAGAAGGCTACAAAGTTGTGCGCCAGATACTCTTTGTCAGACTCGGTGAGCGTGCCCACAATGCCGAAATCCAGCGAGATATAGCGTCCGAAAGTCGCTGGCGCCACACTCACCTGAATGTTGCCGGGGTGCATGTCGGCGTGAAAAAAACCATCCCGAAAGACCTGCGTAAAAAACAGTGTGACACCGTCCCGTGCCAACTTGGGAATATCCACCCCCGCCTCCCGCAATCGGTCAACCTGATTGATGGAAATGCCTTCCATGCGTTCCATCACGATGACCTCGGTGGCGCAGTAGTCCCACAGCATTTCGGGAATCAGTACCAGGTCAAGACCTGCCATATTGCGCCGCAACTGGGCTGCGCTGGACGCTTCCCGCACCAGATCCAGCTCATCGTGAAGGTATTTGTCAAACTCGGCAACAACTTCACGCGGCTTGAGGCGCTTGCCGTCCGCCGAAAGACTCTCCACCCATCCGGCCATCATGCGCATCAGGCTCAGATCTTTCTCAATGGCCGGCAGCATGCCGGGGCGGAGCACCTTGACGGCCACATCGCGGTTGCGCCCGGAACGGTCCTTCAGAACGGCAAAATGTACCTGTGCAATGGATGCGCTGGCCACTGGCACCTGTTCGAACGATACAAATATCTCACTCAAGGGTTTGCGCAAAGCTCTTTCTATGGAGGCAACAGCGAGGTCAGACCGGAAAGGCGGAACACGATCCTGCAGACGCGCCAATTCATCTGCAATATCAACCGGCATCAGATCCCGCCGGGTAGACAACACCTGCCCGAATTTGACAAAAATGGGGCCCAGCCGCTCCAGGGCTTCACGCAGACGCTGCCCTCGGGGGGCCTGCAGATTGCGTCCTACTGAAACAATCCGTGCCAGCAATCGCAGCCACGGTTTCTGAAAACTGGTAAGGAACAGTTCATCCAGCCCGTACCGCAGGACGACCCAGACAATAAAAGCACCGCGGAATAGCCGTGTCATGTCTTGCTACCGCCGATAAATCCCCTCAATGCCTGAGCCATACCCCGAAACGCTTCCGCCGCGGCATGGGCGGGCGCATCACCGATAATTTTTGACAGATCCTCTTCCAGATCCCAGCGAACGTGATCAACCAGCCAGTTGACTTCGGCAGCCAGTTGAACGTCGCCCTCAATGCGCACGGCTGGCTTGTCTCCACGAAGAGCCGCCTGGACCAGCGCGACAGCCGACTCTTCGGTAACCGCCAAAGTCAAATCAGGTGCCGCCTGCGCCTCTGCCAGGTCCAGTAAGCCCGCTGGCGTAACCATCAACTTGAGATGAACAGACCGCCAGTTCACCATCACAGTCCGGCCTTTTTGACGAATCAGGCGGGCCATGGCCTCCGGCTCCTGCATCAGCACATGGTTCAGCAGCAGAACGATACGTCGCTGGGTCTCGTGAACGGCCCAGTCTGGAGGTTGAAAACTGGTGCTGAGTTTCTGCAGAAACTCCTCAAGCAAAGAAAAAGGGGACTGTGTTGCCATAGTCCCCGATTATCACCAGCTTGCAGCGGGGGTTTCTATTGCAGGGCTTGAACCCCTGCCACCAGCCAGCCGCTGGCGCCATCCTTGGGCTTCGTCATGTTCCAGACCTCGCGGAAGGGATTCGGGCTGGCTGAAGGTTCTTCGCGAATCATGCCGGAGAATTCCACGCTGGCCATGTAGTCATCACCCAAGTCTTCAATACCCAGCAATTTGGCATCAATCATGACGACATCTGTATGGTTCACCGGGCCGCCGGTGTGCGCCTCACGCTCAGCCAGCTGGGACTGGATCTCCTTGAGCATCTCATCGGTCATCATGGCCCGTAGCGAATGAATATCCGATTTATCCCAAGCCGCCTGTAGAGTCACAAAGTTGGTTTTGGCAGCCTTTAGAAAGCCTTCTGCATCAAATCCGGCGGGGATACCCCAAGTTTGCGACCCGGACAGTGCCGATCCAATCATTGACCCTGAGCTACCCGACATGCCAGGCGTCTCGAACGCCATCGCACTACTGCGCTCCCAAGGGCGTGCCGACGCGTCATTTCCCACGTTTTCGGGACGGTAAAGTTTGACGTCGGATACCGGCGCACCACCCGTGCCAGCACCCTGAAATGCAAAAGGTGCTGCATTCTGGTTCGATGCAGGTTTTCGGCTACGCATGAACCAGCCAATGACCATCACCACCACCATCGCCAGCAAAGCGAACATGATGATTTGGCCGAATGCCTCACCCAATCCGAGAGAATTGGCCAGCCATGCCAAACCCAGACCAGCGGCCAGACCGCCCAACATGGCCCCCCACGGCCGCTTCGGCGCCGCTGCTGCAGCGGGCGCAGCACCAGCTGGTTTGACTGCGGAGTTCGTGGCGTTTTGAGTTGGCGCAGCAGGCGACGCAGGGGTTGCTTCCCGCTGAGTGACGTTGCTGGACTGCTTGCCAAACGACCGGCCCCCACCCATGCGACGAGCGGCCTCGGCATCCAGGCTAGCCATGACCATCACCAGCGTCAAAATCAATGACCATATTTTCATAATGCCTCCGAAACCATCATCTAATCCTTCAGTGCCAAAAACATATCAGCACTTGATTCCAACATGCAATGCCACCATGCCGCCAGTGAGGTTGTGGTAATCCACATGACCAAAGCCATTATTTTTCATAAGGCCTTTGAGTTCCTCCTGCCCTGGATGCATGCGGATGGACTCCGCCAGGTAACGATAACTTGCATCATCTCCAGCAACCAGCTTGCCCAACCCGGGTAGCACTTTGAAGGAGTACCAGTCGTACGCCTTCTCCAGCGGTTTGGCTACTTTCGAGAATTCCAGCACCAGCAACCGACCGCCAGGTCTCAGCACCCGGTTCATTTCTGACAACGCCATGTCCTTGTCGGTCATGTTGCGCAGTCCAAAGGCTACGCTGACCAGATCGAAGTAATTGCTGGAAAAGGGCAGTTTTTCCGCATCACACACCACGGTTGGCAACGAAACGCCTTCATTCAGCAAACGATCTCGACCCGTGCGCAACATGGCCTCATTGATGTCCGTGTGCACCACCTGACCAGTTTTGCCCACCTTTCTGGAAAACGCCAAAGCCAGATCCCCTGTCCCGCCCGCGATGTCCAGTACGCGATCCCCTTCATGAAGATTGGCCACCTTCACGGTAAAAGCCTTCCAGACACGGTGCAACCCCACAGACATCAGGTCGTTCATCAAATCGTATTTGGACGCCACCGAGTCAAACACGCCACGCACGCGACGCGCCTTGTCGGCCTCGTCAACTGATTCAAATCCGAAATGGGTTGAAGACATGTTAGTGGCTCGCACATCCATGACTAGCCTTTTCAGGCATGACCGCATCCCGATCCACACCCGCTGCTGCCAGACGCGAAGCGTACTCATCCCAAAGCTTGTCTTGTTGTGAACCCAGAAAGTAGAGGTAATCCCAGGAAAAAATTCCGGAATCGTGTCCGTCCGAGAAGGTGGGTTGCACCGCGTAATTGCCAACCGGCTCCAATGCGGCCAGATCAACGTTGCGTTTACCGGTCTGCAGTACTTCCTGCCCCGGCCCATGCCCCTGAACCTCTGCGGACGGCGAATAAATACGCATAAGTTCAAACGGAATCCGAAACTCGGAGCCATCTGAAAAAGACACTTCCAGCACTTTGGACTGGCTGTGAACGACCAGTGATTGGGGCGTCGGTGCGCCGGATTGCAAACCTGCCATGAGGAACCTCTGCCGTAAGCGGCTATAAATCTGGAAACGCCATTGTGCCCTGCCCGCCTTAAACCAGCACGCGCTCAATGCCGCCTGAGTTGGCCGCTTCCACGTAGTCAGGCATCCACTGGTCACCCAGAATCTGGTTGGCCATTTCCACCACGATGTAGTCGGCTTCCAGCAAGCCGTTTTGCAGGTCGTTCCCGTAGCGGCTCAGGCCCTGCAAACAGCTCGGGCAGGAGGTAAGGATCTTCACCGGTCCCTTTTCAGGCACCGTGCCAGTCTTGCGCAACGCAGCTTCATCACTCTGCAATTCCTCTTCCTTGCGGAACCGGATTTGCGTCGAAATGTCGGGCCGCGTAACTCCCAATGTGCCACTTTCACCACAGCAGCGTTTGCTTTCCAGCACGCTGTCCGGGTTGGAACCACCCACCAGGGCCTTCACCGTCTTCATGGGGTCCTGCAACTTCATCGGGCTATGACAGGGGTCGTGGTACAGATAACCACCCGAGCCATTCAGCTTAGTGCCTTTTTCCAGCAGGTATTCGTG
>ERZ795061.1275-NODE-1275-length-24757-cov-8.093677_pt1 | contig 24757 bp, 23 predicted proteins | sample MGYA00375145_ERZ795061 | MGnify/ENA primary metagenome ERZ795061 (study PRJEB30190, sample SAMN05720144) | anaerobic digester metagenome | isolation source: active sludge of municipal wastewater-treating anaerobic digesters | place: USA | collected 2014-12-22 ... | reverse complement strand
GGTTTGTTCCAGGGACAAAAAGAATTGCGACTTCGTAACTGGGAAAGCTTGCCTGTGGACCCGGCCACTATTCAAACCGTGATCATTACACATGCCCACATAGACCATATTGGCTATCTTCCCCGCTTAGTGAAGGATGGATTTCATGGTCGCATTTTATGTACACATGCCACAGAAGATCTGATGAAGATCATGCTGAGAGATGCCGCTAAACTGCAGGAGGAAGAAGCTCAGTTTGCATTCAAAAAAGGGTATTCGAAACATGCTAAACCCCAACCCTTATTTACGATTGAAGATGCAGAGCGTGTACTTACGTTGGTTGACAGTATACGTTTTGAAAAGGAAACTAAGGTGCTGCAAAATGTATCTGTAACTTATTATAATGCTGGCCATATTCTGGGTTCGGCTATTGCTGAATTAAAACTTGTAACCAGCGATCACACAAAAAAAATTATATTTTCTGGTGATCTGGGCCGCTATGATGATCCAATCATGTATCCGCCAAAGGCCATTACGGAAGCTGATATATTAATAGTGGAATCTACCTATGGCGATCGGCTCAATCCCATGGAACAAGTAGAGGCTGACCTCACCCAAATAGTGAACGAAGCAGTTGCCCATGAAGGAACTATCCTCGTGCCTGCATTTGCGGTTGGTCGCACGCAGATACTTATTTATTATTTCCATCTACTGATGGAACAAAAGGTTATCCCAATGCTTCCCATTTATATTGATAGCCCCATGGCAATTGATGTTACGGATCTGTATGAGAAGCACAGTAACAATCACAAAATAAAAGTTGAGCATATAGAGGGCAGGCTTGTAAGCATTTTCGACACCCCTAATATTCACTTCTGCAATACTCGCGAAAGTTCGAAGGCATTGAATGAGATCAAAACACCGGCTATTATTATCTCTGCGAGCGGCATGGCCACAGGAGGTCGCGTACTGCATCATTTATTTCACCGATTGAGAAGAGAAAATGACACCGTACTCTTAGCGGGTTATCAGGCAGAAGGATCGCGTGGCAGGCGAATACAGGATGGAGAACCGATCGTTAAAATATTTGGAGAGGAAGTTCCAGTTCGTTGTCATGTAAAAACCATCCATGGGTTATCGGCCCATGCCGATCAGAACGAACTACTTCAATGGCTCAGTAATTTCAAACAAAGCCCAAAGCGGGTATTTATTACCCACGGTGAAATTGAAAGTGCCACAACGCTCGCTGGAAAAATTGAAGCCATGGGCTGGGAAACGATTATTCCTGAATATCTGGAGTCGTTTGATTTATTTAATGGCATCTGACGAATTCTGATCAGAACAATATTCAGCCTATAATCGTAAAAGAAAGGGATTTTCCCGGGTTACGGTCAGAATCAACCGCAAAACAACTTTTTGGATAAGATTCTTGGCGTAGACTACTGTGGATGCCTTATACTTCGACAAATATTTACAACCCGGTGCAACCTCCCAGACCCTATGTGCATCTTGGTTATGATTCAGTACTTAAATGGAATTTCAGATTTACCGCGCTAAAGACGTTGAATTGATTGAAGGCTGTAAGCGACAGGATCGCCAGGCACAAAAGCGCCTGTATGACCAGTATGCTTCAAAGTTCTATGCATTGTGCTGCCGGTATATCAAAAATAAGATGGAAGCTGAAGATGTCTTGATAGCAGCATTCACCAAAATTCTGAATCGGATAGATCAGTACACCGGAGAAGGAAACTTTGAAGGTTGGATGCGCAAAGTAGTTGTCAATGATGCGTTAAGCTACCTGAGGAAAAATAAAAACATGTATCTGGAAACAGACATTGCCGCAGCTGACTATGAACCTGACTATGAGAAGCTGGAAGATCATCTTGAAGCCGAAGACTTGCTGAAAATGATTGATTCGCTCCCTAGTGGGTACAGGATTGTTTTTAATCTCTATGCGATTGAAGGCTATTCGCACAAGGAAATTGGTGAACAGTTAGGGATCAGTGAAAATACCTCCAAGTCACAGCTGAGTCGCGCACGGGCAGTCTTGCAAAAAAGTTTAGTGGAAGCAGAACAGAAATTGATTCAAAAAATAACAGAGTATGAGCAACCGAATGGATCAACTATTTAAAAATAAACTGGGTGACCACCGGCTTCCTCCGTCACAGGAAGCGTGGGCTAAAATAGAATCTGGTTTATCAAAAAAAAATAACACAGTAATTCTGTGGCGTGCAGCCGCTGTGTTTGTTCTGTGTGGATTGCTTACCAGTGTTTGGTTTTACTGGCAATCAACCCAGGATCATACTCAGCAACTAATCGTGAAGCAAAACGATGGTATCAAAAACCCTACGCAAGTTCAGGAGTCATTGGTTGATCCTGTGGAGAAGAAAGAAAATAAAAATCAGGTAGCAATAATTAAAAGATCAACTCGCGGCCAAAGAGAAAAAATCACGCCTCCAAAAAATAATGAAGAGGTACAAGCAGCGGCCCCTATGAAAGAAACCGAAACGGAGTTGATAGAGAATTTAGAAACCGTAAGTATAGAAACGGTAGCAAAAGCTGAAAAACCGATCGTAATAGAATTTACACTTGACCCTATGCCATCAACTACACTTGTTACTAAAGTGACAGAAGCAGAAAAAAGCAATGGGTTTAAGAAAATTCTTGATAAAGCTATTGACCTGAAAAATGGCGAAGGCGAGTTGGGCAGTTTACGCGATGCAAAAAATGAACTATTCGCTTTCGATTTTAAAAAAGATAAACTAAAAAGAAATTAATTTATATGAACACGAAACTTATATATACTGGTGCACTGATGTTATTGGGTGTACTCAGCCATGCACAGACCAAATCAGCTGATACCGTTGTAATTAAAGTGGGAGAAGGCAGTAAGATCATTGTGGCTGTTCAGAAGGAAGATCTTGAAACGATGAAACAATACGACTTTCAGAAATTAATGACAGACCTGATTGTGAAATTAGAGCAAAAAGATACGGCAAGTCAGCAAGCGCCTTCGGCAGAGTATCTTAAAGAACCTATTAAAGAGGAAGTGGTAACCGTAAATGAAAACACAAACGAGAAAAGTGTTGATGAAAATTGGGAAAACAATTACAAGAAAGATAAATGGCATCATAGAAGAACCTATCATTCCATAAATTTTGATCTAGGAATGAACAACTACTTGTCGGACGGAAAATTTCCAGATGAAACCAATAGCTTATACACCGTTAAACCCTGGGGCTCATGGTATGTAGGAATTAACTCAAATCTAAGAACGCGGGTATCAAACAAGTTTTTTCTGGAGTGGGGCCTGGGTGTGAACTGGTATAACTTCAAATTCCAGAATGAGCAAACCATGATTTCCAAAGACGACAACTCAGTTATATTTTCGATAAATCCTCTGGATGTTGATTTTACTAAAAGCAAACTCACGGCCACGTACATCCAGGCTCAACTGGTACCGATGATTGATTTTGGCGGGAACCGTAGAAAACCCAGTTTCTTTGATGGCGGTGATTCAGATTCGTTTCGGTTTGGTGCCGGGCCCTATGTGGGATATCGGATCGATAGTTACAGTAAACAGGTTTACAAGGAAGATGGCGACAAAATAAAGCCTAAAGACCACGACAACTTTTACCTGAATAACCTTCGATATGGATTGCGCTTCCAGATAGGGTTTGAAGAACTGGATTTATTCTTCAATTACGATCTGAATGAACTGTTTATTGAAAACAAAGGACCCAAATTAAATGCCTTTAGTTTTGGAGTAACATTCTAAAAAATGATTCCACGGATTTACAGAATAAATTCTGTGAATCTGTGGCTTACTCATTTACTTAAAAGCTTCACCCTTACTAAGCACCATTTCACGTTCATCACCCCGTAACTTCAATAACTCAGAAACCCGACCTGGAGTTGGCCATTGCAGAAAAAACCAGGCCAGTGTTATACCGAACAGAACGCTGAATAATTGATTGCCTGTGACTACCAGCCCTATTGGCATCAATAAAGTAATTGCCGCTTTCCAAACCATCCTGGCAATCAAAACTGTTCCCAGCTTCTCCAGCTTAATTCCTAATCCAACTTCCGTAGCAATCCGGTTTGCTTTTTTAGCAGACTTTATCTGAACGATTGCTAGCACAGCTACACTTAATCCAATAAGGATCAGCAACAAATAATCTCCCATCGGTGGCTCGATCAAAGGCTGGCTATCCAAAAAGTAAGACTGCGTGTAAAAGTAAATGAAGAGAATCAGGGGTACCATCATGAGTTGATACCCGGTGTTGTTCAGCTTGAGAAAATATTCTTTAACGGAATTAAATTTCATTTTTTGCCAATCCGGATTTTTATCAAATTTAATTAATTAAATTAGCCTTCGATTTCGTTGACATATGGAAGCAGTAGGAAATTTATCCCGCAAAGAACAGGTAATCAGAAGTGCTGCAGAGTTATTTCGCGAAAAAGGTTATGCAGCGTCATCCATGCGAGACCTGGCCCAGAAACTGGGTATTGAAGCTGCCAGTCTCTATTCACACATCAAATCGAAAGAAGAAATCCTCCAGCAGCTCTGCTTCGACATGGCCATGGAGTTCCGTAAATCCCTGGCTGAAGTAGAAAAGAAAAACGTAACTGCCTCCGAAAAACTCCGCTTAGGTATTATCGGTCATATTCAGGTAATGGCGAAAGATCTTACCGCATCCGCTGTTTTCATGAATGAACATAGACATTTAAGCCAACCATACCTTCGCGATTTTCTATTGTTGAGAATCAATTACATTAACCGGTTTAAAGCCATTATCGAAGAAGGTGCCCGCCTGGGTGAATTCAAAGATTCTATTGACAAAAAATTGGCGGTGATGACTCTTTTTTCATCTCTAAACTGGATGCCGATGTGGTACGATCCCTCCAGCAAAATTGACCCCAGCGAATTAGGTCAGCAACTGGCCGATATGTTGGTAAACGGCTTGAAAAAAAGCTAGATCCACGGTTTCAATCTTATTTTTTGCCTTACGGGACTAACCTTCTTGTCTCTGGTAGTGTTATATTTGCAAACGATTGTTAGGAGAAAAATTCAACTATTATGTACGGAGGAGGAAATACATTCGAGGGAATAAAGACCGATAGCATTGCTCAGGAAGATCCATTAAAGTTGGCTGAATTTGAAGCCAGAATCGAACGAGGTGAAAAGATTGAACCTTCCGACTGGATGCCACAACTCTACCGCAAGCAACTCATCCGTATGATTGAGCAACACGCCCATAGCGAAATTATTGGAGCGTTGCCTGAAGGCACCTGGATTACCAGGGCCCCAGGATTTAAAAGAAAAATGGCTTTAATGGCCAAAGTACAGGACGAGGTCGGTCATGGGCAACTTTTGTACAGCGCTGCCGAAACTCTTGGTAAGCCGCGCGAACAAATGATCGAAGATCTGATCAATGGAAAATCAAAATATTCGAACATCTTCAACTACCCCACATTTACCTGGGCCGATTGCTGTTTTATCTCCTGGCTGGTTGATGCCGGTGCAATCGTAAACCAGCTTGCAAATGCCAAAGGTAGTTATGGTCCGTATTGCAGGGCATTAGATCGCATCTGTGCGGAAGAATCTTTTCACTTGAAATATGGACATCACTGTGTTATATATCTGGCTTCGGGTACTCCTAGGCAAAGGCAGATGTTTCAGGAAGCTTTGAATCGCTGGTGGGCACCCATGATGCACTTCTTTGGTCCCTCCGATAAAATTTCTGCCCATACTGAAGTGTTGATGCGCTGGAAAGTAAAAATGGGCACTAACGATGAGATGCGTAATCAGTTTCTCGACATGTACGTACCCAAGATCTGGGAACTTGGATTCACCATTCCTGATCCGAAGCTCAGGAAAAATGAAGCTACTGGTAAATGGGAATACACAGAACCTGACTGGGAAGAGTTTAAGCGAGTGATTAATGGTGATGGCCCTTGCAATAAAGAGCGTTTGGAAGTAAGAAGAATTGCTGAAGCCCGGGGCCGTTGGGTGCGCGAAGCCCTTAAATCTCCTAAGACAACTTATGTGACCCCGCTGGCTTGAAGAAGACTTTAGATTTGAGATATGAGTATTGAGAATTCTAGTCCCTTTTTAAGATTCACCGATTACATCAATCTCACATCATCTCACTACTCATATCTCATATTTTAACTTAAAAAATGGCCTCTCTTGATCCCCGAGTAAACCGCTTGCCAACCGTTACGGAATCTGTAAGTCCTAAAGCTCCGCTTGATCAGTTCGGTACATTTGAAGTTTTTGTACAACCTAAAGAAGGAAAGTCGTTTCAACACGAAGGAATTGTGCATGCACCTAATTTGGAAATGGCTTATGTGTTGGCTAAAGAAGCATTTACCCGCAGGTTCACATGTGTTTCATTGTATGTTGTGGACACGCGGAATGTTTACGTTTCTCCTATGACAGAAGGAGAAAAAAATTCCTATGATTTCATAGAAGATAATCCTGAAGCAGCTGGAGTAAAAGAGAGTTTTGAAATTTATCATCTCGCTAAAAGAGGAAAACAACACATTCATGTTGGAACCGTAACAGCAAGTAGTCCGCAGGAAGCGATGGTTTCTGCCAAAGCAAAATTTAATACCGGCAAAGTAGTTTATAATGTCTGGATTATTCCAACGGATGCGATACGATTCACCACTGAAGAAGAAAAGGAACTTTGGATAACTCTGCCTGAGAAAAAATTTCGCGATGCTTCGGATTATAAAGGGGGTGATAAACTCAAAGACTTTCTAGAGAAAGTAAAATAAGGAAACCATGAATGAATTAGCCCTGAAAGAACTTCTTTACAAAATGGCCGATGATCAATTGATCTTAGGACATCGCAATTCAGAATGGACCGGTATGGGGCCTTTGCTAGAGGAGGATATAGCATTCTCTTCCATGGCACAGGATAAAGTAGGGCAGAGTTTAGCACTGTATACATTACTTCATCAGTTAGGTGAAAACGAACCCGATACTGTAGCCTTCACGCGTAATGCCAATCAGTTTCATAATTGTGTTTTTGTTGAACTCCCTAACCAGGAATACGACTTCAGTTTAATTCGTCATTTTCTATTTGATACAGCCGAAGCACTTCGTTTTGACATGCTAACGCATTCTTCATATGAACCTCTCGCACAACTGGCAACCAAAATAAGGGGCGAGTTGCGATACCACACGCTCCATGCCAATACCTGGATCAAACAATTGGGTTCGGCAACCCCTGAAAGCATTGATCGGTTGCAAAAATCATTGGAGAAAGCCATGCCATATGCACTTGGAATTTTCGAGATATCTCCATACGAAACAGAATTGATAAGTGAGAGAATCTTTGAGGGTGAAGAAAAACTAATGGAAAAATGGATGACTAAAGTGGAATCAATAATCTCCCAAACCAGTTTGCAACTCCCCGATTGGAAACTTGTGCAACCAGTCATGGGCGGAAGGTTCGGAAAACACAGCGAACATCTTCAACCGTTGCTGGATGAAATGAGCGAAGTGTTTAAGATTGACCCAACAGCCGAGTGGTAATCTCCAAACAACAAATCCTTACCTGGCTTGAGGATGTAAAAGATCCGGAAATTCCGGTTCTATCACTCGTTGATCTTGGTGTGATCACCGATGTTACAGTTGATAAAAATCATGTGCGAGTAGAAATGACCCCAACGTTTGTAGGGTGTCCTGCTATGGACTATATGAAAATGGAAGTTGAGAATTTGCTGAAAGAAAAAGGAGTAATTCCGGATGTTCAGATCAGTTTTAAAAAACCCTGGAGTTCAGATTTGATCTCAGAAAAAGGCAAGGTCGCTTTGAAAAAATACGGGTTAGCTCCGCCCCCATCCAATAAAATTTTCACTGATCTGGAAATACTTGAAACGGCTATCTGCCCAAGGTGCGATGGCTCAAATACTGAATTGAAAAGTCCATTCGGCCCCACGCTGTGCCGCGCATTATACTATTGCCACGATTGCAAGGAAGCCTTCGAACAGTTTAAGCCCTTATAGAACAAAACCACATAGGCACATAATAAGCATAGATTCGACTTTTCTCTATGCTTAGAGATGTTCCTATATGGTCATTCAATCAATACCGCTTTGTTCTTTTGCGTGGAGCATCACCCCCCGAGCCGCTGCGCTCACGATAAGATCCTTGTGGTTTAGAACCGTAAAACCTTTCTTTCTTTTTCTCTGAATATTTTTCCTTGTGAGGCTCCGTCATTTCAAGACGCACTTTTCTTCCTCGCAACTCCACACCTTCAAACCCTTTCATCACTTGTGCTGTCTTATCTTTTTGAATTTCAAAAAAAGAATAAGCACCTTTCAAATCTATTTTGCCAATGGCCGCACTTGTTACCTCACCGAAGTCACAAATAAGTTCAAGCAGATTTCCCTTCTCAAGGCCATCCATTTTTCCAACGTTGATAAAGATGCGGTCGCCATCAGAATAACGCTCACTCTCTCCCTCCGATGATTCAAATGTCTTCGATCTGTCTGATTTATTGAGATCCCGTGCATCGCGATAGTATTCAAGAAACCGGTTAAACTCAATGGAAGCAAATCGCTTGATGATATCTTCCTTACTAAGATCTTTTAGTTCGTGATATACTTCCGGTAAGAATGAGTCGATTTCCTCTTCATTCACCTCCACCTGGCGAACCTTATGCACAAGATCCAATAATTTCTTCTGACATACCTCATCGCCTGTAGGCACGGGTATACGAGTAAACTTCCGCTTCAACCCACGCTCTACCTGTTGAATTTTCCCTACTTCCTTTTTGGAAACAATAGCGAGAGAAATTCCCTTCTTACCAGCCCTGGCCGTGCGACCGCTACGGTGCGTATAGTACTCCATTTCGTCAGGCATGTTCATGTGAATGACATGGGTTATGCCTGTTACATCAATCCCGCGTGCTGCCACATCAGTAGCTATCAATAATTGTAACGTTTTGCTCTTGAAGTTGCGCATAACGCGATCGCGCTGCTGCTGTGTAAGGTCTCCATGAAGCGAGTCGGCACTATAGCCATCCTTAATCAAATGCTCAGCAATTTTTTGCGTATCGATTTTTGTTCTGCAAAAGATTACACCAAAAATATCGGGTGCATAATCAACAAAACGTTTTAATGCGAGATACTTATCACGTTCATCCACCATGATATACTGGTGGTCAATATTTTCGTTTCCCTGATTACGCTCGCCCATGGTAACTTCTTCGGGATTGCGCATGTAGTTCTTGGCAATCTCGCGTACTTCACGGGGCATGGTGGCTGAGAAAAGCCAAACATTCTTTTCTTTGGGCGTTGTAGAAAGAATCTCATCGATATCTTCCTTAAAACCCATGTTCAGCATTTCATCCGCTTCATCCAACACCACATACTTTACGGTGGTTAGGTCAACTACCTTGCGGGACAATAAATCGATTAAACGGCCCGGAGTTGCAACAATAATTTGTGCTCCGCGTCTGATTTTTTTAATCTGGTCACTGATACTGGCACCGCCATAAACGGTAACAATATTCAATTTCATTATCGAAGCAGAGAATCGTTCCAGATCGCTGGTGATCTGAACACTTAGTTCGCGCGTAGGCGCTACAATAAGGGCCTGCGTTGACCGGTCCGATTCATTTACTAATTGCAACAAGGGCAAGCCAAATGCGGCTGTTTTACCAGTACCTGTCTGTGCCAGACCAACCAGATCAACATTTCCTTTTAAAAGTATCGGGATCGCCTTTTCCTGAATCGGTGTGGGTGATTCAAAACCCATTTGGCGGATAACTTCCACCAGTTGCCCGGAGAGTCCCAGGCCATCAAATGATTCCATTAATTGTGTTATATAATAAGTAACAAAGGTAGCCTAATTAATTGAAAGTGATATTATTGGGTTATTGCAATAGCCACTACCAATTGAAGGGGTATAATCAATAAGCACTTCATTTTTCTTTGGTGAATTAACCCAATCACAAGTCATTTTGTAAATTCGAAGAATGAAATTCATCAAGAAGATTGGTTTTTTTACTGCATTTATCCTTCCAGTTCTGGTCATCATAGGCTTTTATCAAGGTGGGTGGTGGAATTTTATCCCCCTTGGCTTCGTATTCATTATTATCACCAGTATCGACTACCTAACAGGGCTGGACACTACAAATGTTTCAGACCAGGAAGCCAAAATAATTGGGGAAGAAGTATACTACCGTTTGGTCACGTATGTATGGACCTATGTTCAATTTATCTTTTTGCTGTGGGCCTTTTACGCAGTCAGCACGGGACTACTTAATACAACCTATGAATGGATTGGATTTGTAATTAGTACCGGACTTGTTACCGGAGGTATCGGCATAACGGTGGCTCATGAACTAGGGCATAAAAAGTCCAGGCTGGAGAGATTTTATAGCAAAATGCTACTAATGACAGTTTGCTACATGCACTTTTACATTGAACACAATCGGGGCCATCATGTAAACGTAGCAACACCCGAAGATCCAGCTACCGCAAGGAAAAATGAAGACTTTTATTCCTTCTGGGTGCGATCTGTGTTTCATGGATATGCGCATGCATGGAAACTCGAAACGGAAAGACTTAAGAGAAAAGGAACTTCCTGGTTTGCGCGTAAGAACGAGATGCTATGGTATATCCTCTTGCCAATTATTTTTTGTAGTTTAATAACACTGACATTTAGTCTAGTTAAAGGAAAATTTTCATGGGAGATCCCGGTCTTCTTCTTTGCGCAAAGTGTAGTTGCTTTCACTTTACTAGAACTTGTAAACTATGTGGAGCATTATGGTATTGTACGTAAACAAACAGCATCAGGAATTTATGAAAGAGTGAATCCTCTTCACTCTTGGAACGCAAGTCATCTGATCAGTAACTTTTTTCTCTTTCAATTACAAAGACACTCAGATCATCATGCTAATGCCATAAAACGCTACCAGGTGCTTAAGCATTATGATGAAAGCCCACAGCTGCCATTCGGATACCCAACCATGATATTAGTTGCCCTCCTCCCTCCCCTATGGTTTGCGACAATGAATCCGCGGTTACTGGAATGGGAAAATAAGGTTTATCAGCATACACAGCTTGATTGGTACCCTACACACTAATTGATGGCCAAAAAAATCAAGGACATTTTTCAGTTCAAGAAATTTTCTGTGAAGCATGACAGGTGCACCCATAAAGTGGGTACCGATGGCGTTTTACTTGGCGCATGGGCAGACACCCAAAATGTGACCCGGGTTCTGGATGTTGGCACCGGCTCTGGTGTAATTGCATTAATGTTAGCTCAACGTACGCTACCTGACGTCAGTATTGATGCCATCGATATATCCATTAAAGACTGTGAACAAGCAACTGAAAATATTAATGCTTCGCCCTGGCCAGAAAAAGTAAGAATCATAAATCAGGCAATTCAAACTTACGAATCAGAACCTTATGATCTCATTGTAACTAACCCACCCTACTTCATCGATAGCACTAAACCACCGGCCGAAGAAAGAACAAGAGCGAGGCATACCGAAACCTTGTCTCCCTATGAGCTTTTGCTTCACGCAAAACGCTTACTGTCTCCGTATGGAAAGTTCTGTATTATTCTTCCTAATGTTGAGGCACAAAGCTTAGTCAGTTTGGCCTTAAAGCAAGGGTGGTATTGCACACGACTTTGTGAGTTTCGCGCCCGCATTAATAAAACCACAGAACGAGTACTATTTCAACTTCAGCAACAAAAACAAGAAACGGCAAAAGAGTCGTTAATTCTTTATGAACAAGATGAAGAGTGGACGGTAGCCTACAAAAACTTAACCCGTGATTTCTACGTAAAAATCTGACTTTAAAAGCGTCACGCCATCTATCAAATTTCTTTACCCGGCTTTTAAACGCCCCCTATCTTTGGGCACTTAATTTCTAATAGGGTGCGTAGTGTTATTTTCCTGATTTTCATATTGGCGACTGCTGCGGATTCTGTTGGGCAATCTGCTATCACAATCAGAAGAAGTACTGGTGCCATCATTTTAGATGGCATACTCGATGAAGCTGACTGGCAAACTACCGAAGTAGCATCTCAGTTTCACCAATACTTTCCATACGATTCTTCACTTGCCAATGCCCAGACAGAAATAAGGCTCGCGTATGACGATCAGTTTATCTATTTGGCAGCAAAAATGTACAATCTGGGCCCACGTAAATACGTAACCCCTTCGCTGCGCAGGGACTATCGAGGAGAAGCCAACGATGGTATTTCGGTTGTGTTTGACACTTTTAAAGATCGAACCAATGGCTTTATGTTTGGGGTAAACCCCTTTGGTGTCCAGCGAGAAGGTTTAATCTCGAATGGCGGAGGTGTGGGGAGCGATGATTTTACACTAAGCTGGGATAATAAATGGTATTCAGAAGTTAAAATTTATGATGAGTACTGGATTGCTGAAATGGCTATTCCGTTTAAAACTCTCCGGTTCAAAGAAAACTTGTCCAGCTGGAATATTAATTTCTATCGAATTGACAGCCAATATGCCGAGCGCTCAACCTGGTCGCCTATTCCTAGAAATTTTGATATTGTAAGTTTAGCCTTCAACAAAGAGTTAATTTGGGATAAGCCACTTGAAAAACCAGGTGGAAATATTTCTGTTATTCCTTACGTAGCAACTAACACGCAAGAAAATTTTGAAGAAGGAACCCCGCGTAATACTAACGTGCAGGCGGGGGGTGATGCTAAAATTGGAGTGGGGCCAGCGTTGAATCTTGATTTAACTGTAAACCCTGATTTTTCGCAAGTAGAAGTTGACGAACAAGTTACCAATCTCGATCGTTTCGAAATTTTTTTTCCTGAACGCAGACAATTCTTTCTTGAAAACGCAGACTTGTTTGCCAGTTTTGGATTAGAGGGTACCCGTCCATTTTTCTCACGAAGAATTGGGGTGGCTCGTGATTCATCCACAGGTCAGAATGTTCAGAACCCTATATATGGTGGCGTTCGCCTAAGTGGAAAAATAAATAACAACACCCGGATTGGTATCTTAAACATGCAAGCCGGTGAAGATGATGAGATCAATTTACCCTCAACCAACTATACGGTAGCTACCCTTCAGCAAAAAGTATTTAGTCGATCAAACATCGGAATGATCTTAATCAATAAACAAGCCTTTCAAGATTCAATCGGTGGTGATTTTACCTTCAATCCAAATAATTATTCAAGAACAGCGGGGTTAGATTTTAATTTGCTTTCCAAGGATAACCGATGGAATGGTAAAGCTTTTTATCATCACACATTTGATGAAGAAAAGAAAGATTCAGCCTTTGCCTTTGGGGCAACCATGACCTATGCTACACTTAAATGGAACATCAATGTTTTAGCCCGAAGCGTAGGAGCTAACTATAACCCCGAAGTTGGATTTGTAAGAAGACAGGATATTAAACAGTTGGCATCCACGGTCTGGTACAATTTTTACCCATCCAGTGGTAAAATTCAGAGCCATGGACCCGGATTTGATTTCGATATGGTTGGTAACCAAATCTATGGATTTTTAGACTGGGATTACAATTTCATGTATCGGATGCGTTTTAAAAATACTGCTCAGTTCACAATGCGATTACGAGAGGAGTATACCTATTTATTTGATCCATTTGACCCTAGTGGATCGGGGGGACCGGAACTAAACGAAAATACTTCCTATCAAAATTATCTGATTATCGCAAGTTACTTCTCGGATGCGAGAAAACGATTTGCCTTCGATTTGAGTACCCGATCGGGGGGCTATTTTAATGGTAGTCGAATAAATCTTACTGGATCTTTAACCTATCGGTATCAACCCTGGGGATTTACCTCACTCAATTTTAGTTACAATCGAATTCGCCTGCCAGACCCATACAATGATTCTAATCTTATACTGGTTGGACCACGTTTTGATTTTACATTTTCGAGAAAAGTTTTCTGGACCACTTTCGTGCAATACAATAGCCAAATCAATAACCTGAATATTAATAGCCGTTTTCAATGGCGGTTTAAACCCGTCTCAGATTTGTTCATCGTATACACCGATAACTATTTCGCTGAATCTTTTCAAAATGGCGAGGTATTCCAAATTGGACAGCCCAAAACCCGGGCATTGGTACTTAAGCTCACTTATTGGCTGAATTTGTAGGCCCTTTTTAAGCAGGGTTCAGAATTTTAAAAATTCTTTTTGCCTGATTAACAAATATTTAACACAATAAATATAGATGTTTAAACATCTATTATTGAAACTGGTGTTATACTTGCACAGCAAACAAAAACTAACTTAAAAACTAACACAATGAAAAAATTGAACGCATTGGTTGCCTTCTTACTGGTGGCCGGAGTAGCAAGTGCTCAAACAAGCTGGAAAATTGACAAGGGTCACTCTAAGGTAGGCTTTAGCGTAGTTCACATGATGGTATCGGATGTCGAAGGTAAGTTCAATGACTTTGATGGTACAGTAATCAGCAAGTCTGATGATTTCAGCGGAGCAGATGTTGAATTCTCAGCAAAAGTAGCTTCTATTGACACCGATAGCGAAAGACGCGATGGTCACCTTAAGTCTGCTGACTTCTTCGATGCTGAAAAATTTACCGACATTAAATTCAAGGGTAAACTTGAAAAACAAGGTGGTAAGTACGTTCTGAAAGGACAGTTCACCATGAAAGAAGTTACCAAAGATGTAACTTTTGACGTAACCTATGGTGGCACTATAAACACTGGCCGTGGCTTTAAAGCTGGTTTTAAACTAAGTGGTGTTATTAACCGTCAGGATTATGGTGTGAAGTGGGCTAACAAATTACAAGACGGTGGAGCCGTAGTAAGTGATGATGTTAACATTATTGTGAAAATTGAATTAGATAAGCAAGCCTAATTTATTAATACTATTTATATTGAGGGGAGTTTAGCGACTCCCTTCTTTTTTTATGACCATTGAAGAAGAAATCAAACAGTCAAAATTTAAAAGCCCCCATCAGAAGGCGGTGCTTAATCTCCTCTTTACTGCCAACTGGATTCAGAACAAACAGAGAGAACTTTTTGAACCCTACGGCATAACTAATCAGCAATACAACATACTCAGAATCTTACGGGGGCAGCACCCAAACAGCATCTCGGGTGCCGAGATCAAAAGCCGAATGCTTGATAAAAACTCAGATGTTTCACGCTTACTCGATCGCTTGATTGGGAAAAAACTTGCCATTAAGACCCAATGCCCGGAAGACAAGCGCGCCTCCAACGTAAGTATTTCTTCTACTGGTCTTGATCTTCTCCAAAAGTTAGATATCGACATAAATAATATGGATAAGCAGTTAATATCGCTCTCCAGAGAAGAAGCGATTCAACTAAGCTCTTTGTTGGATAAATGCCGCGATTAGATCTTTCTAAACTCGTCTTTTACGAAATTCATTAGCTCCTCGATATACTCCCTGCTAAAATCAAACCTGATATCTGCTGCCTTGTATATTTCAGGTATGGTAGTCAGGTTACCCAGTTTCAAGGCGTTCATATATCCCTGAAGTCCTTTTTGTTTATCTCTTTTATAGTTACGCCAAAGTGCAATCGCACCAAGCTGAGCCATGCCATATTCTATATAATAGAACGGCACCTCGTACAAGTGAAGTTGCCGTTGCCACAGGTAATCACGGTTCTCCTCAAGACCGCTCCAATCAGTTACTGTATCTGAGAATCGATTGAAGACTTTATTCCAATGCTGGATTCGATCTGCTGATGAATGATTTGGATTTTCATACAACCAGTGTTGAAACTGATCAATGGTTGCGACCCAGGGCAGGGTTTCAATTATATCTTCAAGTTGTTCGCGTTTGGCGCGTTTCAAATCCTCTTCGTTTGGAAAGAAAATATCCCAGGTATCCATAGAAATTAGCTCCATAGACATAGATGCCAGTTCGGCTACCTCCATCGGTGGAGATTTAAATTCAGCCAGCAGCAAGTCTTTAGTAAGAAAATTATGTACTGCATGGCCGCCCTCATGCATAATTGTTGTCATGTCGCGCATGGTTGAGGTTGCATTCATAAAAATGAACGGCACTCCAATCTCGGCCAGTGGGTAATTATAACCACCCGGGGCCTTTCCCTTGCGGGATTCAAGATCAAGATGTCCCATCGATTTCATGATCGACAGGCATTGCCCCAGGAAAGGATCAAGTCTCTTAAAAGATTCAATTGATTTCTCAGTTAAGTCTTTACCATTTTCAAAGGCTTTCAATGGCTCTCTTCCTTCCGGATCTACAGCCTTATCCCAGGGCCGAAGAGTGGGAACATTTAATTTATCCTTTCTCTCTTTACTAAGCTCATTCAAAATGGGAACTACCTCACTGGCAATGGCATCATGAAACTGAAAACAATCCTGAGGCGTATAGTCAAACCTTCCGTAGGACTTAAACATATAATCGCGAAACGTTTCAAAGTTCGCATTCTTTGCAACCTGATGTCGTAATGAAATTAATTTTGAAAACAACTCATCGAGTACTGCCTTATCTTTAAGTCTGCGCTCAGCAATTTTTCGATATGCTACTTCCCGCTTAGCGCGATCCGTTGATTGCAAAATTACTCCGGCTTGTTGTAAGGTTAGTTCTTTTCCATCGATCTCAACGGTCATGGCACCGGACAGCTGTCCATACTTTTGGCTTTCCGTGTTGATCTGTGTGTATAGAGGAATATTTTCCTCACGAAATAATTCAATATCCTTTTTAAGGTTACGGATTAATATTTTGAAGCCTTGCTCCTTTTCCAGTTGCTGCAGGTAAGTACAGGCTGCTAATTTTTTATTAAGCTGATCGGCTAGCGGAGCAATCGCAGGTTGAATGTTTTCGATAAAATCCTGGTAACTCTTGGTATAGATTTCATTATCTGTATAACACGTCATCTTGATATATCGCCACCCTAAATCTTCGCTAATGGCCGACTCAAGTTCGCTTCGGTCGGATAACCATTTTCGTAAGGATTCAAGATTTTGCAACTCTCGCGATAGTAGGTTATCAAAGTAAGGCTTTAGGGAAACCCAGTCAGAGATAGTAAACTCTTCGGGTAAAAATTGTCGTTTTGGCCGGGTGATTTTCTCTTCCACTGACATACGGAATAATTAAAATGAGTTAACTTGAGCGAGTTGTAAAAATAGTGTTTTTGTGAATAGAGTTACAATGGCATGAAAGTATTCCCTATCAAGTTTGGCCCCACATGGCTCTGGAATTAAAGGTGGTAAACACCAAAGCACTTTTACGGCAGTATATCTTCCTGTGTGAAAATATTTATAAAACTGTTGATCGATGGGTTCCACCATTTTACGATGATGAATGGGCCTTTCATGATCCAAAGAAAAACAAAACCCTGCAGCATTGCGATGTGGTCCGCGTGCTTGCAATAATGGATGGTCAAGCGGTGGGCCGGATCATGGGTATCATTCATCACCCTTATAATCAGTTGCATCAGGAAAAGACCGGACGCTTCTTCAATCTGGATTGTATCAACAACCAGGGGGTAGCGCATGCATTGATCGAATTTATTGAACAATGGGCGTTAGACAAAGGCATGAATAAGCTGATCGGTCCGTTTGGCTTTTCAGATAAGGACCCACAAGGATTGCAAATTGAAGGATTTAACTTTCTGCCAGTACTTGCAACACCGGCCAATCCGACCTACTTGCCTGAGTTTGTAGTAAACGAAGGATATACCAAAGAAGTTGATTGTGTTTCCTATCAGATGAGCATCCCCAGAAAAATTCCTGAGTTGTATGAACGTATTCATCAGCGAATCAGCAGGAATCAGAATCTAAAATTAAGAGAGTTCCGATCCAAACACCAGATAAAGCCCTACATCGTCCCGGTTCTGCAACTCGTAAACGAGACCTATGCGCCCTTGTTTGGTTTTGCACCTATGAGTGAGGAAGAAATGAAAAAATTTGCCAACCAATATCTGCCGGTGCTTGATCCTGAATTTGTTAAGGTAGTGCTTGACAAAGACAACACCGTGGTAGCGTTTGTGGTTGGTATACCCGACATGAGTGCAGGAATCCAGAAAGCGAAGGGAAGAATTTTTCCTTTTGGATTTATCTATATTCTGAATGCAATGAAAAAAAGCAAACAACTTAACCTGATGTTAGGGGCCATTAAAAACGGTTATCGGGGCACGGGGATCAGTGCATTCATGGGTAAAGCTATGATTGAGTCATGCATACATCGTGGCATTGAGGTTATGGATAGTCATTTAATTCTTGAACATAACTTACCTATGCGCGGAGAGTGTGAAAAACTTCATGGCAAGGTTTGTAAGCGGTATCGGATTTTTTCAAAAAAACTAATCTAAGGTCTGGTATTTTTAAATTTTGTAACTTCATAATCAAGTCCCTCACAAGGCATAAGATTCCCACGTAAATTCAAGGTCTTACAGTTTTACTAACCCGAAAACTATGTACCTACTTGCTTCTATCGGATTCCCACTACTTACTCTTGCTTTCTATTTTCTGTTATTCAGAAATTTGAAATCTGCCATACGTCAAACGTCCTGGACAGAGCTAAAGAAAAAAAAAGATCAGTAATAGTATTCTGTGGGGGCTAATCATATGGGCAGCAATGGTTAGTGCACTTTCTCTATCCGGCTTTTCCGGAAATTTTAAAAACTTCCCGTTTAATGCTATGCCATTAGTAGGAGTGCCTTTAATTACAACAATAATCCTGCTCTTTACTTCCGAAATGAAAACTCTGCTTAGCTATCTTTCATTAAGAGCCCTTACTCAACTTCAGGTCTTTCGGATTTTTGTTGAGGTGCTTCTATGGCTCCTCTTTATTCAAAATCTATTGCCCGAACAAATGACTTTCGAAGGTCGTAACTGGGACATCCTCTCCGGCATAACCGCCTTGTTGGCTGGCCGTTTTCTGCTCACCTCAAAACATTGGATGATTGTGTGGAATATTCTTGGTTTAGGATTGCTGATTAATATTGTGACCATTGCAATTCTTTCCATGCCCACGCCTATTCGGGTTTTCAATAATGAGCCAGCTAATACCATTGTAACTCAATTTCCATTTGTATTTCTCCCCACCTTTCTTGTACCGCTGGCATACATACTGCACCTTATGTCACTGCGAAAATTATTGATAAAATCATAATCGATTTTTTTTATACCTTCCATCGGAAAAAACAAAGACGATGAGAATCCTATTTCTGGCAACTCTTTTTCTTACTGCCTGCGGCACGAAAGAAATCAAAACATTGGGAACCATTGAACGCCTGGATCCAGCTCTTGACAACATCCTGTCATCCCAGGCAAAGGCTGAAATAATAGCTGAAGGATATACCTGGAGTGAAGGTCCTGTTTGGATTGAAAAAGAAAATATGCTTCTCTTTTCTGACGTTCCTGAAAACAAGGTTTATAAATGGACAGAGTCTAAAGGAGCAAAACTCTATTTGACCCCTTCTGGTTTTGCCGGAGATTCCACCCGGAGTCCTGAACGCGGATCCAATGGACTCCTGCTACACAACGATTCCCTTATCCTTTGTCAGCATGGCAACCGACAAATTGCAAAAATGAATGCTGCTGTGAGTAATCCAAGCCCAACCTATATCACCCTAGCAGGATCCTACCAGGGCAAACGACTAAATAGTCCAAATGACGCTGCTTACAGAAGCAACGGAGATTTGTTCTTTACGGATCCTCCTTATGGACTGGCTGATCAGGATCAGGATTTTGAAAAAGAAGCTCCGGTAAATGGAGTGTACAAAATATCCCCAAAGGGAGTTGTGTCGTTACTGATGGATTCTTTAACCCGCCCCAATGGGATTGCTTTCTTTCCTGAAGAGAAAAAATTTGTAGTAGCAAACTCCGATGTTTCGAAAGCTATTTGGTACGAATTCGAGATGGGATCAGATTCAATCAAGTCGGCCAGAATATTCTATGATGCAACCTCAAACACGGCCACAGAAAAAGGACTTCCGGACGGATTAAAAATCGATAGCAAAGGTAATGTGTTTGCTACTGGCCCCGGTGGTGTTTGGATATTTGATTCCACTGGAAAAGTATTAGGCCGGATTAAGTTACCAGAAGCTTCAGCCAACTGCGCCTTCTCTCCTGACGAAAAGACTCTTTACATAACTGCAGACATGTATTTGTTAAGGGTTAAAATGAGGGACTAATCAGCATGGAGTTACTTATAAATATTCTTGGCTGGGTTGGCTCCATTGAAGTGGTTACAGCGTATGCACTTAACAGTTCACAAAAGATTAAATCAGATTCAATCACATTTCAATCACTAAATTTAACAGGGGCTATTTTCCTCATTATCAATAGCCTTTACAAAGAAGCATACCCTTTTACTTTCATAAATACAGTTTGGGCGGTTATTGCAGTAGTAGCCATTGTGGGAATCATTAGAAAGAAATAGCGAGGTGGAAGCCAACAAAAATATCCGAATTCAGCGCATTGTAGTAGTGGTCGCTTTTGTATTGTTGGCCATTAAATTGACTGCCTACTTTTTAACACATTCGGTGGCAATTCTTACCGATGCCTTGGAGAGTATCGTGAATGTGGTAGCCGGTCTGTTAGGCCTATACAGTCTTACTGTATCAGCCAGACCACGCGATGCCGACCATCCCTATGGCCACGGTAAAGTAGAATTTATTTCCTCCGCTATTGAAGGTACAATGATCTTAATAGCTGGCACATTAATTATCTATGAATCGGTAAATGCCCTGCTACATCCTATGATGCTACATCAATTGGATTACGGGGTGCTATTGGTTTCTATTACTGCAGCGATTAATTACTTCATGGGTAGTATCTGTGTACGGGCCGGAAGGAAAAGTAATTCGCATGCACTCATTGCCAGTGGTAAACATCTTCAAACAGATACTTACTCTACCTTGGGTATTATTGTTGGTCTTGTGCTGATTTACTTTACTCATCAGCAATGGCTGGATAGCGCAGTAGCGATTCTTTTTGCGGGGATCATTATCATAACCGGATATAAAATCATCCGCCAATCAATAGCTGGCATTATGGATGAAACAGACAATGAATTGCTAATAAAATTGGTAGCCACCCTGAATGCCAACCGAAAAGAAAATTGGATTGATCTTCACAACTTGCGGATCATCAAGTTCGGACCTATTCTTCATCTTGACGCGCACCTTACTCAGCCGTGGTACTTAAACCTGCACGAAGCTCATAAGGATATTGATGATTTGGCCGATTTAGTTCGAAATGAGTTTGGCGAATCGCTTGAGCTATTTATACACTCCGATGGTTGCCTCGACTTTTCGTGTAAAATTTGTACCAAGCAAAATTGTAATGTTAGAAAGCATCCATTCGAAAAACGCATTGAGTGGACAATGCAAAACATTTCATCAAATCAAAAACATGAAGTTAATACTCAATCAAAATTATAAATGAAGATAAAACATGAATAAATGTATTCTGTTACTATTGGTTGCTTTGGTAGTTTCATGTAACCAAAAGCCAACCTTTAATGATAAAATCGATGCTGTCTTTTCCGAATCCTTTAGTTCGGATGGTCCCGGGGGTGCGGTACTCATTATGAAAGGTAAAAAAATCGTTTTTGAAAAGGGCTATGGATTGGCGGATATCAATACCAGGGAGAAAATTACTCCACAAACTTTATTTAACACCGGGTCTATTTCAAAGACTTTTGTTTCTAATGTAATTCTGGATTTAGCCAGAGAAGGAAAACTATCCCTAAATGATTCGTTAGTTAAATACTTTTCAGATTTCAAAAATCCAGCCATAGCACAAAAGGTTCGCATCCATCACTTACTTACCCACACATCCGGATTACCAGACAACCGGAGAACTTTTCTTGACAGTGTATTTCTTTTGACTGCTAAAGACGAAGAGAATTTTGCTCCCATTAAATTAAATGATTCCTTATTATTTGAACCCGGCTCGAGGCATGAATATTCCAATCCGGCATTTAATGCCTTAGCGTTAATAATAGAAAAAGTTACCGGAAGAAAATGGCAGGATGTAGTAAAAGAAAAAATATTTACTCCAGCCAACATGAAAACGAGTGTGATCACGGATGGACCCTATCCCACCACAGGAGTTTCACATGCTTACTTAAAAACTAAAGAAGGATACATCGAAAAAGATTATGGAGAAGAACCTACCTTTGCTGCTGCCGGCAATGGCGGTGTATGGAGTTCAGTAGAAGAACTGGCGAATTATGAGTTAGCTATACGCGATGCTTCCTTTTTAAGCAAAGAAATAATTGATGATTCCAGAGTTATAAAAGAATATCCCACCTGGAATAGCGACTCGCATGCTTTCATTGGATACAGCTGGTTTATAGGACAAACTCCAGAGGGTTATAAAATGGTCTATCATACCGGAACACAAGGTGGCTTTTATGGTGACTTCGTTAGTATTCCGGAAAAAGATATCACTTACATTATGCTCTGCAACATCCCAACACCACAGGAAGAAAAACGCGAATTAGTTCTTACTTTATTAAACGAATTTAACTGGCTCGATTAACTCTACTTTAAAATTATACTTCTATGAAGAAATTACTTTTTGCCTTGATCCTTCTCATTGCCGGAATAACCCAGGCACAAAATCTCGATCAACAAATAAAAGCGTTCGATACTTATGTTGAAGGCGCCCGTATACTATATCAGGTACCAGGACTAGCTATCACGGTAGTTAAAGACGGCAAAGTAATTTTTAAGAAAGGTTATGGAGTGCGGGAGTTAGGCACCACGAATTCCGTAGATACACAAACCCTATTTGCGTGCGCCTCTACCACTAAAGCAATGACAGCAACGTGTATGGCCATGCTGGTTGATGAAGGGAAAGTAAAATGGGATGATGCAGTAATTAATTACTTACCCGATTTTCAATTGTATGATCCCTATGTAACCCGCGAACTAAAGATCAGAGACTTGTTTACCCATAACTCTGGTGTTGGTAATGCAGATTTCTTTTGGAGCATCATGAGCATCCCAAGTGATGAAGTGTTATCAAAAATGAAAATGGTGAAGCCAAGCTATTCGTTGCGTTCCAGCTTTATCTATCAAAATATTTTCTATCTCGCAGCTGGTAAAGTAATTGAAAAAGTAAGCGGCCAACCCTGGGAGGAATTCATTCAGAAAAGAATATTCCAACCGCTGAACATGACACGTACCTACCCCATGCTGAAGATGGTAAACGATCCGAATCAATCGAATCCACATTATCTGATCGAAGACAAAATCACTGTAATCAAAAGAACCAATGCGGATGTTATCGGCCCTGCTGGTAGTGTGTGGTCATGTGCAGATGATATGAGTAAATGGGCCTTGTGTATGCTCGATAGTAGCAAATATGCAGGTGGACGTTTGGTAAAACCTGCCACCTGGGTTGAACTGTTCAAACCACAAGTAATGGTAACGGCTAGTCAGTTTTATCCCACCGCTCAACTAACAAAACCCAACTGGACTACTTACAGCCTCGGCTGGTTTCAACAAGATTACAAAGGAAGAAAAGTGAATTTCCATACCGGAAGCCTTGCAGGAGAAACGGCTATTCATGGACAATTGCCGTCTGAGAAATTAGCTGTTTATGTTTTCGGGAACTACGATCACGCAGAAGTTAGACATGCACTGATGTTTAAAGCCTTTGATCATTTTGCACTTGGTGGCACGCGCGATTGGAGTGGTGAGTTTCATACCCTCTATAGCAATATTCAGGCGGGTGCAGATAAAGAAGAAAAAGCATTTGAAGCTGCTCGCAGGGTTGATACAAAACCTTCCCTGGCGCTTGACGAATATACTGGTAAATACACCGACCCACTTTATGGAGAAGTTATAATCACCCGTGAAAATGAGGACTTGATTTTAGTTGCAAACCAGTATTTAAAAGCCAGAGTAAGTCATTGGCATTACGATACCTTCCGGGGGTGGTATGACAAACGCTGGAATGGAAAAATCAATACCAGCTTTACATTGGACGAAAAGGGGAAAGTCTCAAAGGTGAGTTTCGATGGAATACAACTTACTAAGACCGGGAAGTAGAAAATAGATACTGGATTCTGAGTGCTAGTAACTAGTATCCAGAATCCAGTAGCTACAATTATCCTATCTCAATCACCACATCATCGGTCATCGGGTGACCAACACAGGTAAGTACGTAGCCTTCGGCACGCTCTGATTTTGATAAACCCTCTTCTTCATCGAGTTTTACCTGACCTGATAAAGCTTTTCCGCGACAAGCAGTACAAAGCCCACTCTGGCAAGAATAGGGTAAGTCAATTCCGGCATCGAGGGCTGTTTCTAAAATAGTCCGGTTAGGTTCAACCTTAAATTTATATTCCTGACCATCATATCGAATGGTTACTTCGTGAGCTTTCTTTTCATCGGCCGATTTTACCTCTGCCTTTTTCTCCTCCTTATCAATAGTGCCCTGAACAAAACTTTCTTTAAATATTTTTTCCCTGGCAATGTTTCTTTCAGACAAAAGCGCCTCCACATTCTTCATCATGCCCTCCGGGCCACACATCAGGTACGTTGTTTTATCAATTCCCCAATCTGGTATCCGCTCAAACAATTTTGTAAGCATATCGTGATTTAGCAACCCGGAATAACCTTGCCAATTCATAGGTGCATTGTCAAGCACATGAATCACGTGCAAACGACCAGCATGTGTGATCTGGAGTTTCTCAAACTCATCTTTAAAAATAATACTGTCAATATCGCGGTTACAATAAATAAGTGAACAAATACTTTCCGGTTCCTGGGTGAGTGTACTTTTAATCAACGACATCATGGGCGTAATTC
>ERZ795061.1274-NODE-1274-length-24761-cov-68.932284_pt1 | contig 24761 bp, 22 predicted proteins | sample MGYA00375145_ERZ795061 | MGnify/ENA primary metagenome ERZ795061 (study PRJEB30190, sample SAMN05720144) | anaerobic digester metagenome | isolation source: active sludge of municipal wastewater-treating anaerobic digesters | place: USA | collected 2014-12-22 ... | reverse complement strand
CTATACGGACCCCGTTTAGCACCCAATTCCGCCTTTGCCAAAATCGCTCAAGGCGCTCATTTTACCGTCCCAAAGAGCCGTGTACAAGGGGTGTACAACGGATGCTCACCGGATGTACAAGGATTTTTCAGCTGTTCATCCGGTGAGCATCCGTTGTACACCCCTTGTACACGGCGTATTGATAGCCACCCTGAAGCCTGTAAGTGGCTTAAAATACGGAGGTTTTTGTGAGGACGGGACTTGATGATGGAGGTGCGAGGGCTGAAGCAGGGTTTTATCGCAAAGTGTCCAATAATTGGACAGTTTGGGGAGGTGTCTTGGAGCGCGGGTCGGGGGCGTCTGGTTGAGCGTTAAGGGGAGGATAAGCGTTCTTGTGGAGCTTTGCTCCCCGGTGCCTTGAAATGGAGGAGGGCACGGGGGTTCGCTCTTTCCGTTTGGGGGTGCCGGACGATTTGTGGCTTTCCAAGTAGCGGGAGGCGATTACCTTGTTGGCCGCAGTGAATGCCAACGCTCAGGCAAAAACGTTCGGCCCGGCAGACTTCCTCAACCGGGAGTTAAGCTGGCTGGAGTTCAATCATCGCGTGCTGGAGGAGGCGCTGGACGCGCAGAACCCGCTGCTGGAGCGGGTGAAGTTCTTTTGCATTGTCAGCTCGAACCTGGATGAGTTCTTCGAGGTGCGGGTGGCAAGCCTCAAGCAGCAGGTCGAGAGCGTGGTGGTGGAGCGTTCGGTGGACGGGTTGACGGCGAGCGAAACGTTCCGGGCGATCGTCAAACGGGTGCGGCGGATGGTGGCGGAGCAATATGCCTGCTGGCGCGAGGAATTGGCCCCGGCACTGACGGCCAGCGGCATCCGCCTGCTGGAGCTGGCGGAGCTGGAGCCGGCTGACCGGGCGTGGGTGCGGGAGTATTACCGGACGCAAGCGCATCCGGTGCTGACCCCGCTGGCAGTTGACCTGACCCATCCATTTCCGCAGGTGCTCAACAAGTCGCTCAATCTGATTGTGCGGCTGGTGAAGGCGCAGAACGGGGCGGAGCGCGAGCACATGGCCGTGGTGCAGATTCCGGCCATCCTGCCGCGCGTGGTGCGGCTGCCGCGCGCGGACGGGCGCCAGGATTATGTTTACCTGGATCGGCTGATCGGGCATTACCTGGCGGACTTGTTTCCGGGCACCCGGCTGCTCGGTTACTGGCCTTTCCGCGTCACGCGCAACAGCGAGCTGTATATTGACCAGGAGGAGACGGCCAACCTGCTCCGGGCCGTCGAGAACGAGCTGCATAAGCGGCGCAAGGAGGACGCCGTGCGGCTGGAAATAGACGCCCACTGCCCGGCGGCCATCCGCGAAACCCTGCTGCGGACGTTGCGCCTGACCGAGGAGGATCTTTACCTGGTGGATGGCCCGTTGAACCCGACGCGCCTGATGGCGCTGGCCGAAGGGGATCATTCCCCCGAGTTGCGCGACCCGCCGTTCGTGGCGCCGGTGGCGGCGGGGTTGCGCCGGCGGACCGATTTGTTCGCGGCCATTCGGGAGCGGGACCTCCTGGTGCATCACCCCTACGACAGCTTTGACAGCGTCGTGGAGTTTTTGCAGCAGGCGGCGGCGGACCCCGATGTGCTGGCCATCAAGCAGACGCTCTACCGCACGGGCGGCGACCCGCGCATCATCGGCGCGCTGGAGAGCGCCGTTCGCCATAATAAGCAGGTGACGGCGGTGGTGGAATTGCGCGCCCGCTTCGACGAGGCCAACAACATCCACTGGGCGCGGCAGCTTGACGAGGCCGGGGTGCATGTGGTGTACGGGCTGGTGGGCTATAAGATTCACGCCAAGATCAGCCTGGTCGTGCGGCGCGAGGGGCTCAATATCCGCCGCTACGTGCACCTGGCCACGGGCAATTACAATCCGACCACGGCGAAGATTTATACCGACCTGGGCCTGTTCACCTGCCGCCCGGACTTTGGCGAGGACGCCACCAATGTTTTCAATTTGCTGACGGGCATCTGCCAGTTCCAGGCGCAGCGCAAGCTGGTGGTGGCGCCGTTCGATTTGCATGAGCGTCTGCTGGCGCTGGTCGAGCGGGAGGCGTGCCACGCCCGCCAGGGTCTGCCGGCGCGCATCATTCTGAAGATGAACTCGCTGGCGGAGCCGCAGGCGATCGCGGCCTTGTACCGGGCGTCGCAGGCGGGGGTGAAGATTGACCTGATTGTGCGCGGCATTTGCTGCCTGCGCCCCGGGGTGCCGGGGCTCAGCGAGAACATCACCGTGCGGAGCATTGTGGACCGGTTCCTGGAGCACAGCCGCATCTTTTATTTTGAGAACGCCTGCCAGCCGCAGGTGTTCATCAGCAGCGCCGACTGGCTGCCGCGCAACTTCTTCCGGCGCATCGAACTGGCCATTCCCGTGGAGGACGGCGTGCTGCGCGAGCGGCTCATCCACGAGGTGCTGGCGGTCTCCCTTGCCGATACGGTCAAAGCCCGCGCATTGCGCGCCGATGGTTCCTATCACCGCGTGCGGATGGCTTCGGGCGCGGCGGCCGTCCGCAGCCAGGCCCGGTTTATCGCGCTGGCCGCCGGGGAGGATCCGGCGGCCCGTCCGTCGGCGAAAGGCAAGCCTCGTTATCCCCGCGTGACGCTGGCCCCGCCGCCCTTTGCGCCGCGGCGGCAAAAGAAATGAACCCGGCGCGCGCGCAGCAGTCCCGGCGGGCATGGGCGGCCCGCCCGGCCTTTGGCCGATGAATCTCCGGTCCCGCCAGTCCACGCGCGGCGCCCGGCTCATGGTGGGGCTGATGTCGGGGACATCGGCGGATGGCATTGACGCGGTGGTTGCGGAGCTTTCCGGAGGTGGGCGGCGCCTGCGGGCGCGGGTGCGGGCGCATGTGCACCAGCCCTTCCGGCCGGCCTTGCAGCGGCGCATTCTCGCAGCCTGCCAGCAGGGAACGGTGGCGGAACTCTGCGAGCTGAACTTTCTGCTGGGCGAGCATTTCGCCCGCGCCGCGCTGCGGGCGGTTCGGCGGGCGCAACTCCGGCCGGCGGACATCGCGGCCATCGGCTCGCATGGGCAGACGGTGCATCATTTGCCCAACGCACGGACGCCTTCGACCTTGCAGATTGGCGAGGCGGCGGTCATCGCGGAGCGCACCGGGATTGCCACGATTGCGGATTTCCGGGTGCGTGATATGGCGGCGGGCGGGCAAGGCGCGCCGCTGGTGCCGTATGCGGACTGGGCGCTGTTCACCGACGAGCGGCGCCCGCGCATCGTGCAGAACCTCGGCGGCATCGGCAACCTGACTTTCCTGCCGCCGCGCGCGCGGCTGGGCGATGTGATGGCGTTCGATACCGGGCCGGGCAATATGGTGATGGATGGTCTGATGACCGAGTTGACCCGGGGGCGGCAGACGTTTGACCGCGACGGGCGCTGGGCGGCGCGCGGGCAGGTCTCGGAGGAATTGCTGGCGGAGTTGATGGCGCATCCTTTCCTGCAGCGGCGTCCGCCCAAGACCACGGGCCGCGAGGAGTTCGGCGAGGCGTTTTTGCGGCGGCTGCTCGGGGCGGCGCGCCAGCGGCGCTTGCGCCCGGAGGATTTGCTCGCGACGGCCACCGCCTTCACGGCGGCCAGCGTGGCGGCGGCCTACCGGCGTTTCGTTTTCCCGCGGCTGACGGATCGCGAGCGGGGCCGGTTGCAGATCATTCTGGGCGGCGGCGGAGCCCGGAACCCGACTTTGCGGAGCATGCTGGCCCAGCGCATTGGCGCGGGCGAATTGCTGACGCACGAGGATTTCGGCGTCGCCAACGCCGCCAAGGAAGCGCTGGCATTTGCGATTCTGGCGTACGAAACATGGCGCGGGAAACCGGGCAATGTGCCGCCGGCGACCGGGGCGCGGCGGGCGGTGGTGCTGGGAAAAATCGTGCCGGGCGCGGCTTAGCGGCGGGCCCGGGGGAGTTGGGACAATCGCGATCCGGAAGGGCGGGCGTCCGCGCGAGCCGCGGCTTTTTTGCCTTCTCCCGGGGCTTTGCGCTCGCGGAGAAGCGCGCCTGCCCCGGCGGGCGGAGGCGGGGCCGTATTAAAGCGGCTTGATTCCGCCGCCGCGTCGGGCGTAATGAGAAGCTTATGGCCATCCTGAATATCAAACCGGAAGGTTCGGGCAAATACGATCTGATCGCGTTGGGTGAAGTCATGCTGCGGCTGGACCCGGGCGAAGGGCGCGTGCGCACGGCGCGGCAGTTCAAAGTGTGGGAAGGCGGCGGCGAGTATAACGTCGCGCGCGGGCTGCGGCGCTGCTTTGGCCTCCGGACCGCCATCTGCACCGCCTTTGCCGATAATGACGTGGGGCGGTTGCTGGAGGATTTTATCCTGCAGGGCGGGGTGGGCACCGAGTTTATCAAGTGGGTGCCGTTTGACGGCGTGGGGCGCGCCGTGCGTAACGGGCTGAACTTCACCGAGCGCGGTTTCGGCGTGCGGGGCGCGGTGGGGATTTCCGACCGCGGCCACAGCGCCGCCAGCCAGCTCCGGCCGGGCGACTTTGACTGGGACGGCCTTTTTGGGCAACTCGGCGTGCGCTGGCTGCATACCGGGGGCATTTTCGCAGCCCTGAGCGATACCACGGCGGAATTGGTTTTAGAGGGAGTGCAGGCCGCCCGGCGGCACGGAGTCATTGTTTCCTATGACCTGAACTATCGGCCCTCGCTCTGGAAGAGCAGCGGCGGACTTCAACGCGCGCGGGAGGTCAATCGGAGGATTGCCCGGAATGTGGATGTGATGCTGGGCAACGAGGAAGACTTCACCGCGTGCCTGGGGTTCGAGGTTGCCGGCGCGGACGAACACCTTTGCCGGCTGGAGGCGGCGGCCTTCCAGCAGATGATCGAGGAGGCGGTGAAGGCGTATCCGAACTTCCGCGTGGTGGCCACCACGCTGCGGGCGGTGAAGACTGCCACGCGGAATGACTGGGGGGCGATTTGCTGGGCGGATGGGCGGTTCTACCAGGCCCCGAACCGGGAGGATTTAGAGATTCTGGACCGCGTGGGCGGTGGCGATAGTTTTGCCAGCGGCTTGATTTATGGCTTGCTCAAGTTTAACGACCCCCAGCGGGCCGTTGCGTATGGCGCGGCGCACGGCGCCCTGGCCATGACCACGCCGGGAGATACTTCGATGGCCTCGCTGCCGGAAGTGGAGGCGCTTGTCAAAGGCGGCAGCGCGCGCGTGCAGCGGTGACGAAAGCGGATTGGCGCGCCGCCCCGGGGTGGTTTCAGCGCCGCGCCTGGATCAGCAGCAGCCAGTCGCCCGGGGCTGGCGTGGTGAACCGCCCGCCCCGGGCGACTGCGGCCTGGCGGCTGCCGGTGCGGGGGTTGAACCAACTCGCCGCCGGCGAGGCGGGCAGGGCGTCGGGGCGGAGTTGGACGGAGCGGTCTTCCGGCACATAGACCACGGTCAAGGTGTTGGCCTCCGTGCTGGCGGCGGCGATAAATCGTTGCGGCGAGCGGCGCCCGGGTTGCGCGGCGACCCGGTGGGTTTGCGGGCGGAGCGCTTCGTAGTTGAGCGAGTTCATGAATGTTGCCAGGTGCGACATTTGCTTTGCGCCGGACAGGGTTAGCGCCTCACGCCACAGCGTCCCGCCGCCTCGCTTGGGTTTCCCGTCAATTCCAGCCCAGGGGATCAATTCCTCGGCGCCGTAGCTGACGCCGGCCGGCGGGGCCAGGAGCAAACCCCAATACGCGGCGCGCCGCACATCGTCGGCGGTGAATCGCCGGGCCGACCGTGGGGCGATGCTGCTCTCATGCGGCGCGAACACAATCAATGGCCGGGCCGGGGCTCGCTGCCACTCCGCCGTGAACGGCCCGGACACTGCCCACATCAGGGCGTCGTCCGTGACATCCGTGACGTTTTGATAGCCGAAGGCATCCACCCACTCCTGGTCACGGAATTCGTCGAACAGCCAATGCGTCCGGCCGGGAAATAGCACCACCGGCGCGTGCGGGCGGTCGCCAAACACCGTCTGTCCAATGCGTTTCCAGCGCTCAAGGCCATGGGTGGCTGCGTCGCTTTTGATGGCCAGCAGCCAAACCACCGGCTCGGCGCTCCAGCGCGCGACCATATAGCGCACGAGGCATTCGGCCTGGTCGTCAGGCAATGGAACGGCGTTGGTTGGCCATGGCTGCTCCCATAGCGGGACGATTGCGCTTACCAGGCCCGCCTGGGCCAGGGCGGTGATTTTCGCGTCGAGCCGCTGGAAAAAGGCGGGGTTGATGGTGATACGCTCGGGGGAACTGCCCCAGGCGGACTGGGCTCGGGCATCCTCGCCCGGAGCCGCGGCCCATTGGACGACCGTGAAATCCTGGCGCGCGCGGGTGCTGGCGTAGTAATCCCAGTCCCGGGATTCGGCTAAGCGGGCGCCGTCCCAAACGGTGTCCGCCAGCCAGAAGAAGGGGGTGCCGTCGGTGTGTTCGAAATGGCGGCGATCGCGCGCGACGCGCACGGGTCCGTGCCGATGCCACGGGGTTGCGCCGGTGGCCGCCGTGCAGAGGAATTCGCCGGCCTGGTCGTGCAGGCCGGGATTGGTGGGGTCGGAGCAAGCCGTGCGGAAGCGCCAGGGGCCGGGTTGATCCGGCGCAAATCGCACCCGCCAGGTCTTGCCTCCATCCCAAAAGGCGTCCACTTCGGCCGTTTCGCCCAGCGGCGAGGTGAATGTGACTTTCAGGGAGACGTCCTGCACCGGGTGGGCATAGGCGACGCTGCTCTTGAAAGCCCGTTCGCAACGATTCCATTTGGGAACCAGTTCCATGCGGTCGGCAGCCGGCGCGGCAGGAAGCGCCGCCGCCAGCATCCACGCGAAAACAACCCGCCGCGGCCCGTTCGAGATCCAGTTGCGCATCATGTGAATTCCCTTTTTCTCGTTCTGCCATCATCAGACAGCAATCGCATTGTCCTGTCAAACCCCGGGTGGCGCCGGGCCGGGGGAAAGTGTCTCGCGCGAAATGATTCTATTGGCGAAAGCGCCGGATTGGCTTATGGTTCTGCATTCCTGAACCTAAACACACTTATGGAACCTAGAGCTGACATCGCTGTGATCGGGCTGGCTGTGATGGGCCAGAATCTGATTTTGAATATGAACGACCGCGGGTTTACCGTGGCCGCCTACAACCGCACTGTTTCGAAAGTGGACGACTTCCTCAATCAGGAAGCCCGGGGCACCAAAGTCATCGGCGTTCGCTCCATCGCGGAAATGGTCTCGGTGCTGAAGAAACCCCGCCGCGTCATGCTCATGGTCAAGGCCGGCAAAGCGGTGGACGAGTTCATTGACCAGGTCATCCCGCATCTCGAAGCGGGGGACATCATTATTGACGGCGGCAATTCGCTGTTCCAGGACACGATCCGCCGCACCCGCTACGTCGAGTCCCGGGGCCTGCTCTATATTGGCACTGGCGTTTCCGGGGGCGAGGAGGGCGCGCGCCGCGGCCCGAGCATCATGCCCGGCGGCTCACCGGCCGCCTGGCCGCACGTGAAGGACATCTTCCAGCAAATCGCCGCCAGGGTGGACGACGGCACGCCCTGTTGCGACTGGGTGGGCGAAAACGGCGCCGGCCATTACGTCAAGATGGTGCATAACGGCATCGAGTACGGCGATATGCAGCTTATTTGCGAAGCCTACCACCTCATGAAGGCCGGTCTCGGCCTGGGCGCCGATGAATTACACCGGGTATTCGCCGAATGGTACCAGGGCGAACTGAACTCTTATTTGATAGAGATCACGCGCGACATCTTCGGCGTCAAGGACGCCGATGGCCAGCCGCTGGTGGACAAGATACTCGATACGGCCGGCCAGAAGGGCACCGGCAAATGGACGGTCATCTCCTCGCAGGATCTGGGAATCCCCATTACGCTCATCGCCGAGGCCGTCTATGCGCGCTGCATTTCGGCGCTCAAGGATGACCGCGTGGCGGCGGCGCGGAAGCTCAAGGGGCCGCGGCCCGCGATCAAGGGTGACGCGAAGCGGCTGGTGGAAGACATCCGGCGGGCGTTGTATGCCTCGAAGATCATTTCCTACGCGCAAGGCTACCTGCTCATGCGCGCCGCCGCCAGGGAATACAACTGGAATCTCAACTACGGCGGCATCGCCCTGATGTGGCGCGGCGGGTGCATTATCCGCAGCGTTTTCCTGGGCAAGATCAAGGAAGCGTTCGACCGCAAGCCAGACCTCACGAACTTGCTGCTCGACCCGTTCTTCCGGCAGGCGATCAAGGATTGCCAGCGGTCATGGCGCAAGGTGGTGTCCCTGGCCGCCCGCAAAGGCATTCCGGTGCCCGCCTTCAGCACCGCGCTGGCGTTCTACGATTCCTACCGCAGCGCCTGGCTGCCGGCCAACCTGCTCCAGGCCCAGCGCGATTACTTCGGCGCGCACACCTACGAGCGTGTGGACCAGCCGCGCGGGCAGTTCTTCCATACCAACTGGACGGGCCGCGGCGGCACCACCGCCTCGAGCACCTACACGGTCTAGCGCCGCGCGGCGGGCACTAATCCTCTTTGTCCGCCGCCGCGTCCAGCCGCCGGAACTTGATCTCGCGCAGGGCGGTGGTGGTCTGCCAGGCCGCCAGCCCGAGCGGTTGCGAAAGCTCGATGTCGCCCGGCCGGACCGAGAACTTTCGGCCCGCCGTGGCCAAATCCACCAGCTTTTCCTCGTCAATCCAGGCCGTGATCCGTTGCTCCGTCACCCGAAGCCGGATGCGGTACCAGCGTCCGGACTCGAAGTTCCGGAACTTGGTCGTCTCGTTCTCTGCGGCGTCCAGGCCATCCACACACGAAAGCCCCACCAGCGAGCCGCCCCAGCCTCCCACGATCAGGCTGCAGCAGTTCGTCCCGACCGGCACGGTCAGCCCGCAGAAGAAATCCGAACCCGTCACGCGCATGGCGTCGAGCGCGATCTCGTAGTTCCGTTGGGGAAAGTCGTTCGTCCAATTAATCCCGGTAAACGGGTTGCCCATGTGCAGGATGATTGCCCCGGGCTGGCTCTGTATTTCGCCGCGGCCGGTAAACGGCGTTTCGCGCCAGCCCGCCAGCGTCCGCCCGTCGGACATCCCCTGCCAACCCCGCCCGGCAAAAGGCGCGGGCGGCCGGGCTGCGCCCGGCGGCAGTGTCAGCGGGGGGGCTTCGTCCTCCGCAGGAGGCGGAACCGCCGGGGAGGGTGGCGGCGCCGGATCGGGCGGGAGCGAGATTATTTCGGAGGCGCATCCCGCCGCCAGGATTAAGGCGGCTGAAAGCGCCAAGGGCCACATCCATTTAATGCGCGTGTTGCTCATGCTGCTTTGTCGGGCTTACACTAGCTTTTCGCGCGGTTTTGAGCCAGAATTGATTTGCGCCTTATGAACTTGCCAGCTTTTCTACGCGCCCAACCGGACGGCGTGCTTCTTTCGGTCAAAGTCCAGCCGCGCGCCTCGGCCAATGAAATCGGCGAAGCGCTCGGCAACGAACTGCGCGTCAAAGTCACCGCCCCGCCCGTCGAGGCCGCCGCCAATGAAGCCCTGTTGAAATTACTGGCGCAGCAACTGCGCTGCCCTCGCAACCGGGTGGACATCGTCCGCGGCCATACCTCCCGCCATAAAACCGTGAAGCTTTACGGCCTGAGTCCGGAAAAAGTCCTTGCCCAGTTAGGCCAGGCCTGAACCCCGCCCGGAATGCCGGGCACTGCCCGCCCCGCGAGCCGGCCCTTCAACCCCAGCCTCTCTCCGGACACCGCCCCTCCGGCCAGCATCGTCATTCCGGGCTACCCCCGTCATTTATCCGGTCTCCCGCGCCGTGTACAAGGGGTGTACATCGGATGCACCACGGATGAACAAGGGATTTTCCGTTGTATATCCGCTGAGCATCCCTGGTACACCCCTTGTACACCCCTTGTACACGGCTTACGGATAGCTATGGAAGAGCCTGAAATGAGCTGAGTTGCGTAAAATTCGGCTTGAGGGCGGCTGAAACGGTCAATGGGGTGCCCGAAAGGGTGTTTTGGGAGGGGGCCAATACTTGGGCGTCTTTGGCGGGAGAGGCGAGGAAAGGGTTGGCGGGGGATTGCAGCTTGCAAGTTCATTGGGGCCGATTATGCTGGTGGCCGCAGACGCAGCCTAAACTTGGAAATGAGCACGAAGTCGGGCAAAACGAAGAAAGTCACCGTTCTACTTGCCGATGACCATATTGTGGTCCGGCAAGGATTGCGTGCTTTGCTGGAAGCTGAGGGTGACATCGAGGTGGTGGGGGAGGCCAAGGATGGCCGCGAGGCGGTATCTTTGGCTCGGCAGACCCAACCGGAGGTCGTCCTTATGGATGTGGCCATGCCGGAGTTGAATGGGCTTGAGGCGACCCGGCAGATTGTCAGGGAGCTTCCGGGGACCAAGGTGCTGGCGTTGAGCTCGTATGGGAACGATGATTACGTGACGCAATTGCTGGAAGCGGGCGGGGTTGGTTACCTGGTGAAGCAAACGGCGGCGGCGGACTTGCTGAAGGCCATCCGCCAGGTGCGGAAGGGGCAGGTGTTTTTCAGCCCGATGATTGCCCAGCGCCTGCAGGCGGGAAGGCCGGGGACGCCCGGCGGCGGGCGGCCGGGCAATAAGCATGCCAGCCTGTCTTCGCGTGAAGCGGAAGTGCTGCAGTTGGTCGCGGAGGGGTTTGCCAACAAGCAAATAGCGGCCAAACTCTCCATCAGCATCAAGACGGTGGAAAAGCATCGGCAGCAGGCGATGAACAAACTCAACATTCACGACACGGCCGGCCTGACCCGCTATGCCATTTCGCGCGGCTGGGTGGAATCGGGTGTTTAACCGGAAATCCGCGAAAGGAGCACCCCATGTTTTTTGAACAAATCGAGCTGCGCGGCCACATTATAGATTCCCTGCTGCTGCCGAAAGTGCTGGACGAGATCCTCACGCGCGGCGGCAACTTCACCATCCGGGAGATTCAGGTCGGCAAGCAGCGGGACGACGCGAGTTATGCGCGCATCGAGGTTTACGGGCACTCGCCCGAAGTGGTGGATGATATAGTGCGGCACGTGCGCCAGCAGGGCGCGGAGGTGGTCGAGCAGGAATCTGTGAGGCTGGTGGAGGCGCCCGCGGACGGGGTGTTTCCCCCGGATTTCTACGTGACGACCAACCAGAAGACGTTCGTGCATTATCGCGGCCAATGGCTCGAGGTGCGGCCCGTGACGATGGATTGCGCGATTGCCGTGGATGAACAGCGTTTGCAGGCGGAGGCGGTGAAATTCGCGCAGGTGCAAAAAGGCAGGTTGATCGCCGTGGGGCATCATGGGATCCGGGTTGCCCCCCGGGAGCGGCCGGGCGAGCGGCGGAGCGTGTTCGAGTTCATGGGCAGCAGCGTGTCGAGTGAGAAGCCCAAGAGCGCGATTGTCCGCGAGGTGGCGGCGGAAATGCGGCGGGCCCGGGAATCGGGGGGGCGGATCCTGGTGGTGGCCGGGCCGGCGATTGTGCATACGGGCGCCGGGGAGCATTTCGAGAAGTTGGTTGCGCAAGGCTACGTGAACCGGCTGTTTGCCGGAAATGCCCTGGCGGTGCATGACATCGAGAACGCGCTGTTCGGGACCTCCCTGGGCGTTTACCTGGAGCGCGGCTCGCTGGCGGAGAAGGGGCATGAGAATCATATGCGGGCCATCAACGCGATTCGCGGGGCGGGGGGCATTGCCGCGGCGGTCGCGGGGGGAATCCTCCGGCGGGGCATCTTTTATCAATGCGTAAAGCATAACGTGGATTTTGTCCTGGCGGGCTCGATTCGCGATGATGGGCCGCTGCCGGAAGTGATTACGGATACGCTGGCCGCCCAAAAGCTGATGCGCGCCCGGCTGGAAGGGGTCACGATGGTGCTGATGATGTGCACCATGCTGCACTCGATCGCCGTTGGCAACCTGTTGCCGGCGCACGTCAAAACCATTTGCGTGGACATCAATCCGGCGGTGGTCACCAAACTGAGTGACCGGGGCACGTTTCAGGCCGTAGGGCTCGTGACGGATATCGAGCCGTTCCTGCGCGAATTAACCGAATTTCTGGCGGCTGGCGAAAGCCCGGCTGGCCCGGTTTAAGGGGAAGACTCCGGGAACAGCGGCGAGCGGGGGATGGTAATGGGCGTCCCTGGCTTGAGCCGGTGGAAGTCCACCCGGGGATTGGCCGCGCGGATGGCGCTCTCCGGCAGCCCGTACATCAGGGCAATGGTCGCCGCGCTGTCTCCCGGACCGAGGACGTACACCCGCCGGGGCTGCGGCGCGGGCGGCAGCGGGGGCAGGTCGGGCGGGACGAGTTGATCCTCCAGCGCCCGTTGCTGAGTTGCGGTCAGGCGGTTGGTTTCCGCGGCGTGGTAGGCCGCCAGGTAGGAGGCGTAGAGCGCACGGGCGACCTCCGGGTCGCCGTCAGCGTCTTCGAGTTTTTCCTGATAAAGCGGGTCGTGGAGCAGCCGGTATTCCTCGTACCGTTTGGGGCCGAGCGCGATTTTGATGGCGTTTTCGCGCTGATCTTCCAGCGCCTTTCGCGTCGCGAGGCTGGCGGGATCCCGGGCATCGGCCAGCAAGTGGAGTTGCTGATCCAAAGCGTCGGTGGCGCGGAAAACGGCGCGGAACTCGTCGGGTGAGGGATCGAAGAGGCGGAGCTGGCCGAATTGCGCGCGGAGGTCATTGGCGTTCTGGGAATAGCGCAGCAGATATTCTTCGAGCTCGGGCGGAGCGAGCAGGTGGGCGAGGTCGGCGCGGGTTTGCTGGCGGAGCTTGGCCAGTTCGCGCGGGTCGGGGCTCAGGCCCTGGCGGCTTTGGGCGTCGAGGTAGGCCTGCAAGCGCTCTTGCGAGCGGGCGTTGATTTCCTGGATGTTCTTTTTGGTTTCGTCGGGCAGATTCCCCAGCACGGGGCCATCCAGCGTGACGCTCAGGCGGGAGGGGCGGGGGAGGCTGACCAGGTCGCCGGTTTCCCAACTGTTGCCCAGGAGGCTGGTCAGCAGGGCGCGTCGTTCTTCCTCCAGTTCCTGGGCCTTTTGGGCGGCGGCGCGGAGGACGTTGAGATCCGGCTCGCTGCGCCACCATTGCTGCTCGCCGGTCACCAGTTCGGTGGCCCGCTTGCGCGCATAAACCGCGTTCACGTCCGCGATGATGATATCGCGGATGGTTTGCTCGGGGCAGCCGATATCGCGCAGGTTCGCAATATAATTCGTGTAGTTGGGGGACTCGATGTCCCGCCAGTAGAAGAGTTGGCGGCGCAGAATGATGTTGGTGCGCGCCGGCGGGGGCGGAGGCTGCTCCGCGGCCAGCGCCGAGGCGGTGGCGCGTTGAGCCGCGTTTTCCCGGATGACAGACCACCACGCCGCCGCCAATAGGACATTGACGCCGAGCGACACCCACGCAATTACTCGCCAGCGCATACTGGTATTTATCGGCAAATCACGGCGGCTGTAAATTGAAAACCGCCGCAGGAGAAAAGTTTTGGGCCGGCGCGATTGGCTTTTGCCAGGGGGAAAGGTTTTTGGTATGTCTGCGGGCGATTGATCCATTGCCCGCGATACCCGCTATGACCACGACCGCTTCGACCCGGGAAGCCGGCGGCGCCACGCGCGCCCAATGGCTGGTGCTGGCCGCGGCCTTTTTGGGCTGGATGTTTGACGGGGTGGAGATGGGAATCTTTCCGTTGGTGGCGCGGCCGGCGCTCCAAAGCATGCTCCCGGTTTCCACGCCGGGACAGGATGCCCTGGTGGGGCTGTGGATGGGGCGTATCACCGCCTTGTTTCTGGTGGGGGCGGCATTCGGGGGGCTGGGGTTTGGCTGGCTGGGAGACCGCGTGGGGCGGGTCCGGGCCATGGTGCTGAGCATTCTGACGTATTCAATTTTTACCGGCCTTTGCTTTTTTGCGCGGGCGCCCTGGGAGTTGGGCGCCTTGCGTTTTATCGCCGCATTTGGCATGGGCGGGGAATGGTCGCTGGGTGTGGCGCTGGTGATGGAGGCCTGGCCGGCGCCGAGGCGCGCGTTGCTGGCGGGGATTATCGGCACGGCGTCCAACGCGGGATATTTGCTCATCGCGCTGGTCGGGCTTTGCTTTCAGGTCACCCGGGAGTCATGGCGCTGGATTATGATCGCCGGGGCGGCGCCCGCGTTTTTGGCGCTGGGGATTCAGTGGGTGGTGCCGGAATCGGAACGTTGGAAGGCGGCGATGCAGCAAGGGGCGGCTCGTCCGCTCCGGGAGATCCTGTCCGCGGGCCTGCTGGGCAAGACCTTGCTGGGGGTCGCCCTGGCGGCGGTGGCGCTGATCGGGACCTGGGGATCGGTGCAGTGGCTGCCGCTCTGGGCGGATCAAATGACCGGCGGGCAGAACCCCGCCGCCAAGGCCGTGGCGCAAATCCTGGTCAGCGCGGGGGCAATCCTGGGATCGCTGGCCGGGGCGCTGGTGGCGGGGCGCCTCGGGCGGCGGCCGGCCTATTTTGTTTTGAGCTTGCTGTCGTTGCTGCTCTGCGGCGGGCTTTTCCGCGGGGTGAATCACTACGGCGCGGTGTTTTGGGTGATGGTGACGCTGGTAGGGGCGGCGACGGCGGCGTTTTACGGCTGGCTGCCGCTCTATCTTCCGGAGTTGTTTCCCACTCGCGCGCGCGCGACCGGCCAGGGCGTTTGCTATAACGCCGGGCGGCTTCTGGCGGCGGCGGGCGCGTTGACGCAGGGGCAATTGGTCGCCGCCTATGGCGGCAGCTACGCCCGTGCGGGAGCGACAATTACGCTCATTTATCTGCTGGGCCTGGGGCTTATTTGGCTGGGGCCGGAGACCCGGGACCAGCCGTTGCCGGAGTAGGCCCGGGATGCTGGCGCAGCGTGGCGGGCGCAAGGCCGGTTTTCCCGAGAGATCGCTTAAGCTTGGACAGCGGCCCGCGACGCGCTACCTTGCCGCGCATGAAATCAAAGGCATACGCACGCGCGGGTGTGGATATAGACCTGGGCAACCGGGTCAAGGCCGATCTGCCGCGGATGCTCCAGGCCACGCACCGTCCCGGAGTGCTGGGCAAGATCGGCGGGTTCGGCGGCCTGTTTGAGTTGGAGGTGCGCAAGTATCGCCAGCCGGTGCTTGTCTCCAGCGTGGACGGCGTCGGCACCAAGCTCAAACTGGCGTTTGCGCTGGACCGCCATGATACGATTGGCCAGGACCTGGTTAATCATTGTGTGAACGACATCGCGGTGGTGGGGGCGGAGCCGCTCTTCTTTCTGGACTACCTGGGCACCGGCCGGCTGGAGCCGCGGGTGTTCCGGGATATTATCAAGGGCTTCGCCAAGGCCTGCGCGGAGAACCGCTGCGCGCTCATCGGCGGGGAGACGGCGCAAATGCCGGGGTTTTATGCGCCGGGGGAATACGATGTAAGCGGCACGATTGTGGGGGTGGTGGAGAAGTCCAGGATGCTTGATGGCCGGACGATTCGGCCGGGTGATGCCGTGATCGGCCTGGCTTCCAGCGGTTTGCATACCAATGGTTATTCGCTGGCCCGCAAGATCTTCTTCGAGCGGCTGCGCTTCAAGCCCAGGACCTACGTGCCCGAATTGCGCAATACCATCGGCGACGAATTGCTCAAGGTGCACATGAGCTACGGGCCGCTGATTCAGAAACTATTGAAGACATCTGCCGGGCGGCAGGGAATCCGGGGCCTGGCCCACATCACCGGGGGGGGATTCGTGGACAATATACCCCGAGTGCTGCCCAAAGGCTGCGAGGTTATCATCACGAAGGGAACGTGGGAGATGCCGCCCCTCTTTCAGCTCATTCAAGCGAAGGGCGGCGTGGCGGAGGCGGAGCTGTACCAGGTGTTCAATATGGGCATTGGCATGGTTCTCCTGGTGGCGGCTGACCAAGCCGACCGGACGTTGCGGGCCGTCCATGCACAAAACCATCGCGCCTGGCTTATTGGCCAGGTCGCGAAAGGCAGGGGGCAGGTGCGGGTGGTTTGACCCGCGAACGTTACTCTTTTTTCGGCTGCCCTTTTGCGGCCGGGGCATTGGTGTATTTCTCCATGTCCTCCGGCTTAATGACTTCGATCTTGGCACCCTTCTTGAGTTCTTCGGCGGAAGGAACGCGAATAATGTCGCTGGTAAGCGGTTGCGGAGGCGGCGGCGGGGCCGGGCTTTCCGTGCCGAGCAGCTCCATCTCGAAGATCAAGGTTGAGCCGGGCTCGATGTTGGGACCCGCGCCACGATCTTCGTATGCCAGGGTCGAGGGCAGATACAGTTCCCATTTCGACCCGGATTTCATCATCTGCAACGCTTCGGTCCAGCCGCGCACGACGCGGTTGACCTGGAACTTGGCCGGCTGGCCGCCGTGTTTGGCGGAGCTGTCGAACTCTTTGCCGTTAATGAGCGTGCCTTTGTAATTTACGGTAACGGTGTCATTACTCCGGGGGATGGCGCCCGTGCCTTCGGTGATGACTTTGTATTGCATTTCGGCGGTCGTTCCGTTGGCCAGCGTCACGGTATGCGTCTTGACGCCGGGCTTCTTCTTGTTTTCAGCCAGGAACGCTTCCCCTTCCCGCTTGTTCTTTTCCGCCTGTTGCTTCCGCATTTCTTCCTGCTTATGGCGGGATTCCATTTGATAGGCGCGCCAGGAGTCCTGCGCCTGCTGTTCCGTCAGCTTCAAATCGCGGCCGGCCAGCACATCTTTGATGGCATTTGCCAGGACATCCACGTCCAGGTCCACGCCGCCGCGTTTGATTCCGTTGCCAATGTTCATGCCAATGGCGTAACTCCACTGCTCTATTTGCTCCTTGGGGGAAAGTTTGGGCGCGTCCGTCGTCGCATTCGCCGGGGCCGGCTGGTTATCCGCCGCCACCGTCATGGGTATTACCGCCAACCCGCATCCCAGCGCCAAGGCCAGTCGTAGTCCAGTCTTCATAGTCACTCGATGAATGATTGTTTATTCAGCGTTGTTTCGTTTACACCAATGGGGCCAAATGTCCAGCAGGAATATTCCGGATTCTGCTTTACAGACCGGGGCGCTTTGGCGAGGCTCATCCTCCGCCGCAAGGCCGGGCGTCCAAAGCCGCAGGCGCGGGTTGATGGGGTTTTCGTGGGCAGTCCGTGGCGCGAACTGCCGAAGGCCGGGGCGCGGGAAGCTCGCATTGCGAAACGGAAGTGAATTTTAACAGGTTGCGCGCAAGTGGCCGCCATTCAAGAGTTGAAACAGCGACGCGTGAAGCGCCCTTCGTGGTGCGGGCCGTTGGCTGCCGCCGGGGCACTCTGGCTGGCGGGGTGCGTCGTTTCCGCGCCGGCGCAGGAAGCCGTGCGCATGTCAATGGCCAGTGCGCAGGCCGCGGAGGGGCGGCGCCGGGCGGCTACGACCGAGGGGTATTACAATGTCAAGCTCGGCCCCATGGCTTGGAATTTCGGCGCCGGGTTGGGGCTGGAGTATAGCGACAATGTTGGCTACACGCAGTATCGGGGCGAAGCAGACTTCAGCTTGCGCCCGCAAATTAACGCGCGAATGCGCTGGCCGGTTTCGGAGTGGAACAGCATCAACCTGTCGCTGGGGGCGGGTTATGTGGCCTACCTCGAACAAACGCAACTAAACCGGTTCTTCATCTCGGCCGATTCGGATTCCGGGTTGTCGCTGGATATCTATGCCGGCGATTTCTATCTCGAACTGCATGATCGTATCTCGATTACGGAAGATCCCTATCGGGACCCGACTGTGGCTGGCGACGGACGCTATTCCCGATTGCAGAATGCCGCGGGGATAACGACGATCTGGGATTTGAACAAGGTCATCCTGCAACTCAACTACGATCATGTAAACAGCGTCACCTTGTCGGGGCGGCAGGGTTACGGCGATTTGCAATCGGAGGTTGTCTCTTTTTCCGCGGGCTATGCGCCCAAGGCCGGGATTCGCTACGGGGTAGAGGTGGGCGGATCCTGGCAGCAATACGAGGGCGGTAACACCTACGCCGACAATGCCTGGCAATGGAACGTCGGGGGTTTTGGCGAAGCGCAGATCAGCGAGTATATCAGCTTTGCGGGCCATGCCGGCTATACCGTGTACACGCCCCAAACCCACGGAGCCTTGACCCGGGAACGCGAATACAGCACCCCCTACGTGGCTTTGTCTCTCCGGCATCGCGTCAATGCCTACGTGGATTATTCGCTGAGCGGGGGGCGAACGCTTCCCACCTCGCTTACGGGCGGGGCGGTTGATATGTACACGGCCAATTGGAGTGCGAACTGGCGAGTCATCCGCAAGACGAGTCTTTCCACAGGATTCTCTTATTATCATGGTTCGAGTGTGTCTTCCGGCGGCGAAACATTTGATCAGTATGGCCCGCAAATCACGCTGGGCTGGCGTCTGGCCAGGAAGCTGTCCAGCAATCTGAGCTATCGGCTCTACTGGCGCACCTCGGATCAGGCGGGCCGGGATTATTCCGTTAATGTGGTGAGCTTGAACTTCAACTATGCATTTTAGCGATGCTCTTGGGCGCTCGTGAAAGAAGCTGGCATTTATTTCGGAAACTGGTATAAGGGAAAGGCACTAAGAATTTGAAGAGCTACATCGCAAGAGCCTGTATCACGTTTCTGGCCGTAGGGAGTCTGGCTGCCGGGGCCCTGACTTCGTCGGTCGCCAAGGCATCTCCGCCCCGGGCCCCAGAGGTTAGAGACCTGCAGGGGCTGCAGCAGAACTTCCCGGCGTCCGAATCGGTTCCTGCGATGATCATCGCCCAAACAAGCGCGACGGCCAACAGCGGGGGTTCTGTGGTAAGCAACGCCGCCTCCGCTACTCTGCCCATCCTGGCTGGTTATGTCCCGGACGATAAGTACAAGCTTCGGGTCGGAGATAAAGTCAGTTTCCAGATAATTGAGGACCGCGACGCGCCGAGGAGCTTGGTTGTGGCGGATTCCGGTGAGTTGGACGTGCCTTACCTTGGCCGGGTGCTGGTGGCCGACAAGACCTGCAAACAATTGGCCGATGAGCTGAAAGCGCAACTGGAAAAGGAGTATTATTACCGGGCCACCGTGATTATCGCGCTGGATGTCGCGAACAAGCTTTTGGGCCGGATTTATGTGTGGGGCCAGGTGCGCTCCCAGGGGCCGATGGACATTGGCGTCAATGAGAATTTGACTGTGGGCAAGGCTATTTTGCGCGCCGGCGGTTTCGCGGATTTTGCGAACAAGAAAAAGGTGAAACTGGTGCGGGCAGCGGGCGTGGACGGTGCTCCCCGGCTGACGATGGAGTTAAACATGGTGGATATTCTGGAAAAGGGCGCCGCCGAAAAGGACATCATCCTGCAGCCGGACGATTTCATCATTGTTCCTTCCCGGTTGATCAGTTTTTGAAGCCCCGAGCGCTCGCATGAATGATCAACCTGTCCAAAGTTTTCATGACCGGCCCAACACGGCGGCTCGCCTTCATGCCCGGCTGAGCCGTTTCCGGAATCTCCTGCGTGAGAAATGGTGGGTATTGGTTCTGGGCGCAATGGCGGGGGCGATAATCAAGATTGTTCTGCTGTGGAATGCGCCTCCGTCTTACGTCTCGGTCGGGCGGATGATTGTCAGCATGAAGCTGGCCATTCAGCCGGCATCCCTCTATTCGGAGGAATTAAGCAATTTCCTGGGAACCCAGGCCGCCCTGATGCAGTGCGGCGTGGTGGTTAACCGCGCGCATGAGCGGGTGAGCGCGCAGAAGCCCGAGATCGGGCGGCATGCGGTAGCACTCAATGTTTCGGTGTTGCCCAAGACGACGATTTTCGTATTGCAGGCCACGGGCCGCGACCGGGACTACACGCAGGCATTCCTGCAGGCGTGCATGGACGAATACATCGCGCTGAAGAAGGAAATGCGGAGCCAGACTTCCGACACGACGGTGGCCGGCCTGACCGAGCAGGTGATGCGGCTTGAGAAGGATCTACGCCGTGCCGAGGCGGAGATGGTGCAGTTCCAAAGCACTAACAGCATGATGCTGACCCAGGAGCAGGGCAACAGCCCGGCTCATTACCTGACCACGCTGTATCAACGGTTGGTGACGTTAAAGTCAGAATACGCATTGCTGCAAAGGTTGACCTTGGATCAGAACCTGGCACGGCGGCAGGCGGCGGGCGGCACTTTTTCTCTGGGGAATGAGCCGCTGGCGGAAGGAAACGATTCTCTGCCTGATACTAATGCCGTTGCATTAACGGCAGGCGGAACACCTGGCCAGAGTTCAACAGCCGCCGGAGATCGGGGAGACACCGCCTACCTCCAGGCGCAGCAGCAATTATTGCTGTTGCGAGTCGAGCAGCAGGAGCTTGGGCGTTATCTGCGCCCCAATCATCCCAAAATGATCGCCATGCAGGAGGACATCGCCCGCCGGGAAGAATTGCTGAAGATTTTGCGCACGCAAAGCGAGGAACAATTGAAGAACCGCAAGGAACTGCTGGCCGTGGAGATTGAGATACTGGAGAAAGATTTGAAAGCCTGGGATGCCAGGAACCAGGAGTTTCAGCATAAGAATGCGGAATACCAGGCACTGAAGGCCAATGTGCAGAGAATCCGGGCGCTCTACGACCAGTTGCTGGCCACCATGCAGACGCTGGATGTCAACAAAGAAATAAGCCCGGAGAGCGTCGAAACTATCGAGGCGGCGTCGCCAGCCTATGCGGCGCGGCTCGATTTGTGGAAGGGTGCGGTGAACGGCGCCCTGTTGGGGCTGGCGCTGGGCCTTGGGTTGTTGCTGGTGCTGGACCGGCTGGATGATCGCGTGGGCTCATTCACGGAGCTGCAGGACCTGTTTGATGAAAATGTTTTGGGGCAGGTTCCCCGAGAAAAACTGGTTGCTTCCAAGAGGCAGCCCAGCCTGATCTTGCCAGAGGATACACGCCATTCATTCGTCGAAGCGTACCGAAATCTTCGTTCCTCGCTGTTGTATATGACCGAGGCGGGAAACCGCCCCAAAACCATATTGGTAACCAGTTCGGTGCCGAACGATGGCAAATCTATCACCGCAGCAAACCTGGCAATCACCATGGCCAATGCCGGTTCCCGCGTGCTGTTGGTTGACGCCGATTTGCGCAAAGGCACGCTGCACCGGCTTTTTGGCGTTTCGCCCGAGCCGGGCTTGTCGGATGTGCTGGCCAAAGGCACTGCCTGGGAAACGACGGTAAGCGCCACGAAGATTGCTAATTTGCACATTCTTCCCGCGGGCACCTTCACAGCCCGCTCGAGCGAATTGTTTATCAGCGAAGCAACCCAACGGTTCCTGCGGGACGCCGCCAGCCGGTACGACTATGTGATATTCGATACCGTGCCGGTGATGGCGGCGGACGACGTAACCTGCCTGGCGCCGCAGATAGACGGCGTGATTTTCGTGCTCCGGGCAGCTTTTACCTCGGCCCGCGTGGCTCGCGCCTCCCTTGAATCGCTGTATCAACGCCAGGTCCGGTTGCTCGGGCTTGTATTCAATGCAGTCCGCCCAAGTTCCGAGGACTACTATTATTATCGCTATAAGGATTATTATCGGCCGTATCCGTCCGGCGGAACCAAAACCGCGGAATCAGCGCGGACAGGGCAAGCCTGACCCGGGCGCGCTGCGCGGCATGAAACATGAACGGAGGTTCGCCCAGTGACGCCATGGCCCGAGTCCCCTTTAGTAGACCGCATCCACTCGGGATGAGGCCGGTGAGGGCTAAAGCCACGAGGCGCGTTCTTGCCTGCAGGGCATGGGCCGGCCTGTTGACTATGGTGCTGTTGGCGGGGGCTGAAGCCGAAGCGGCAGCCAAGCCCGCCGGCGCCAAGTCGGCGCTGACTTCGCGGACCGCGTTCGACTTGGGAGTCGAGGCTTATGTGTTCGGCTACCCGCTGGTGGCCATGGATTTGACCCGGCGGCTGATGTGCAACGTGCAGGAACCCGCGGGCCTGCGTGCCCCGATGGGGCAGTTTGCGCGCGTTCGGGCTTTCCCGCCCGCCTCGAATCGCGACGTGACCTTTCCCAATGCCGACACCTTGTATGCGGGCGTTTGGCTGGACGTTGCCCGCGAACCCTGGGTGCTGGAACTTCCGCTGGCGAAGGAGCGCTACACCCAGTTTGCCATGCTCGATGGGTGGAATACGGTGTTTGGAGTCTGCGGCGCGCGGACAACCGGCGACGGGGGGCAGAAATATCTCCTTACCGGCCCCGAGTGGAAGGGCAAGTTGCCAGCCGGGATGAAGGCATACCGCTCGCCCACCAGCATCGTCTGGGTGCTGGGGCGCATTCACTGCACGGGCACGCCGGAGGACTACCGGACGGTGTATGCGCTGCAAGACCAATGCCGGGCCGTCCCGCTCAGTTCGCATGGCCAGCCTTATACCCCGCCCCTGGGCCAGATTGATCCCCGCCTCGACGTGCTGAAGACCGTGAACGAACAAATCAGCCTCCTGAGCGTCGGCGCCTACTTTAACCAGCTTGCCTTGCTGATGAAGGAAAATCCGCCCACCCGCGGCGATGTTCCCATGATTAAGAAGATGGCGCGCCTGGGCATCGTGCCTGGGCAAGCGTTCGATCTCGGCAGCCTCGGCCCGGATGTGGCCCAGGCTCTCCAACACGTCCCCCAGTCGGCCCTGGCGCGGATCATGGGCTGGTTTAAGGAAGGAGCCCGGAGCGGCGATTGGGTCAGTCAGGACGGTTGGACGTGGACGCTGAAGACCGGCGCCTATGGCACTGACTACACTCAGCGGGCGCTGGTGGCGGCAACCGGCCTTGGCGCCAACGGCCCCGAGGATATGGTTCAGGCGACCTCGACCGTGGATGGCGCCGGCCAGCCTTACAGCGGGAATTTCCGCTACACAATGCACTTTGCCCCGGGGCAGGCCCCGAGCGCCAATGGCTTTTGGTCGCTGACGCTGTATGACAGCGAGGGCTTCCTGGTCAGCAATCCGCTCGGCCGCCATACCCTCAGTTCGCGCGATTCATTCAGCTTTAATCCCGACAACTCGCTGGATTTCTACATCCAAAAACATCCTCCCGGCGCGGACCGGGAAGCCAACTGGTTGCCGGCTCCGGAAGGCCGGTTCATGCTCATGCTGCGGTTCTATTGGCCGAAGGAGTCGCTGCTCAAGCGCGCCTGGAAAATCCCGCCAGTCAAGCGGGCGGATTAGCCCGAAAACTTCACTAAAAAAAGTCGCAACGGAGGTCTCGCCCCAATATCTATTGGGTAATGATCAACGAGAACCACACCGCTGCGACTGGGACAGTTTGTAACTCTGAAGTCTTCACTTTTCCAGCCGTAAAAAAGTGTGCCGTCCAGGCCAGTTTCACCGGCGGGGAGGTGAGCAGCGATGGCGGCATCGCACTCTTGCGCCAGACCGACCGGCGGATTGGCCTGACGCGTGCGCTGGCCCAAGTGCTGCCCGATCCACGTGATCCCGGCCGGATCAAGCATCCGCTGCTTTCGCTGATTCGCCAGCGCCTCTACGGATTGGCCGCCGGTTACGAAGACCTCAATGATCACGACACCTTGCGCCACGATCTGGCTTGGCAAACCGCCGTGGAACGTGACCACGCATTGGCCTCCAGTCCCACGTTGTGCCGGCTGGAAAACCGGGCGAACCGGCAGGTCGCCTGGGCGGTGCATGCGGGGTTGATCAACCAGTTTATCGCTTCGTTTCCTCAAACGCCCGCCGAGTTGATTCTGGATTTCGACACGACCGACGACCGGGTGCATGGCCGGCAGGCTGGCGCGTTCTTTCACGGTTACTACGGGGATTATTGTTTCCTGCCGCTTTAGGTGTTTTGCGGGGAGCAATTGCTGGTGTCGTATTTGCGCCCGGGCAACGTGGGCGCGGCCCATCACGCCTGGGCGGTGTTGAAGCTGTTGGTTCAACGCCTCCGCCAAGTCTGGCCGCGGGTGAAGATCATTGTTCGGGGGGATGCGGGGTTCTGCTGCTGGCGTAGGTTGCGGTGGTGCGAACAAAACAAGGTTCATTACCTCATCGGGCTGGTCAAAAACGCGCGGCTGCAGGCACTGGCCCAACCGCTCATCGAGCAAGCGGAACAGGCGTTCCTGCAAACGCAGGAGAAGCAACGACACTTGGGCGAAGTCAATTATGCCGCGACACCTGGGACAAGGAGCGGCGGGTGTTGGTCAAGGCCGAGCACACTGCCCGGGGGAGCTATCCGCGTTTTGTGGTGACCAATCTTGAAGGGGCAGCGCAGACCCTCTATGACGAGGGGTATTGCGCACGGGGTGAGATGGAAAACCGGATCAAAGAACCGCCATTGGGATTGTTTGCCGACCGGACCCGTTGCGGCGGCTGGTGGGCCAATCAGTTCCGGCTGCTCTTGAGCCGTTGCGGCTACGTGCTGCTGGAGCGGTTGCGGGCACTGGGCTTGGCGGGGACGGAACTGGCGCGGGCGCAAGCGGGCACGATTCGCTTGAAACTCTTGAAGATTGGCGCGGTGGTGCTGCGCAACACCCGGCGGGTGAAACTGCTGCTCTCCAGCGCCTATCCGTATCAGAAAATCTTCGGCCAGGTGTTCCGCGCCTTGGGCAGTGGTTGAAGGGCCGGGAGTGCTGTCCCCGGCACGCTGGCCAACCACGGGGGTAAGGGGGACTGTGCCCACGCAGGGAAATAATCAGCATTTTGAGGGCTTCCGCCCCATCCCGTTTCCATTTTGCCCCTCAAATCCGCCGCGCCCTACGCTGATGAAATATTCGGGCTAGGCCAAGAGGCACGCAGCGACTCGGAACGGATCGGGGCAATAGCCTCAGCTTTGAAGACTATCCCACGTCAGGATGCAACAAACTGGTTTGCCCATTGCGGCACAGTTTTATTAATGTACTCTA
>ERZ795061.1261-NODE-1261-length-24942-cov-8.229718_pt1 | contig 24942 bp, 16 predicted proteins | sample MGYA00375145_ERZ795061 | MGnify/ENA primary metagenome ERZ795061 (study PRJEB30190, sample SAMN05720144) | anaerobic digester metagenome | isolation source: active sludge of municipal wastewater-treating anaerobic digesters | place: USA | collected 2014-12-22 ... | reverse complement strand
TGGGACAACGTGATCCAGAAGATGACCGACGAGCAGTGGGACGCGATCATGGACGTGCACCTCAAGGCGCCGTTCCGCATCCTGCGTGCGGCGAGCGAGGTGATTCGCGCCAACGCCAAGCGAGAGGCCGAGGCCGGGACCCCCGTGTATCGCAAGGTGGTGAACATCTCGTCGGTCTCGGGGACCAACGGCAACCCGGGGCAGGCCAACTACTCGTCGGCCAAGGCGGGGATCATCGGCCTCACCAAGGCGATGGCCAAGGAGTGGGGGCGCTACAAGGTCACCGTGAACGCGGTCGCCTTCGGCGTCATCGAAACACGCCTCACCTCGGCGCCTGCGCACGGCGGGGCCACGATCGACATCGAGGGACGGCACATCCCGGTCGGGCTCAATCCGGAGGCGTTCAAGAAGCTCGAGGCCATCATCCCGTTAGGCAGGCCCGGGACGGTGGAGGAGGCGGCCGGTGCGGTGTACCTGTTCTGCATCCCGGAGTCCAACTACATCACCGGCGAGGTCGTCACGTGTGGCGGCGGCTACAAGATGGCATGAGGCGCCCATGACGATGAACCGGCACTCCGCTCGCCTGACCCAGGCACGCGCGCAGGTTGCGTCGCGTGCCATGCTCTTTGCCACCGGGCTCACCGAAGACGACCTCCCCAAGGCGCAGGTCGGCATCGCCAGCATGTGGTACGATGGCAATCCCTGCAACATGCACCTGCTCGAGCTGGGGACGGCGGCGCGCGACGGGGTACAGGCGGCCGGGATGGTGGGGATGCGCTTCAACACCATCGGGGTGAGCGATGGCATCTCGATGGGGACGGACGGGATGAGCTACTCGCTTCCGTCGCGCGACCTCATCGCCGACTCGATCGAGACGGTGATGGGGGCCCAGTGGTACGACGGGCTCATCGCCGTCCCCGGCTGTGACAAGAACATGCCGGGCGCCCTCATGGCCATGGCGCGCCTGGACCGTCCGGCGCTCATGATCTTCGGCGGGACGATCCGCCCGGGGCACCACGACGGCGAGACGCTGGACATCGTCTCGGTCTTCCAAAGCTATGGCGAGTTCGTCGCCGGGCGGCGCAGCGAGGCCTCGATGAACGCGGTAGTGCGCCATGCCTGCCCGGGCGCGGGCGCCTGCGGCGGGATGTACACGGCCAACACGATGGCGTCGGCGGCGGAGGCGTTAGGCATGACGCTGCCCTACAGTTCGTCCACGCCGGCCACCGACCCGCGCAAGCGTGAGGAATGCGTGCGCGCGGGGGCGGCCATGCGCGTGCTCCTCGAGCGGGGCATCACGCCGCGCCAGGTGATGACGCGCGCGGCGTTCGAGAACGCGATCACCGTGGTCATGGCGCTGGGCGGGTCGACGAATGCCGTCTTGCATCTGCTGGCCGTTGCGCGCTCCGCTGGCGTCCTTCTCACCATCGACGACTTCCAGGCCATCAGCGCCCGCGTCCCGTACATCGCCGACCTCAAGCCGAGCGGGCGGTACGTGATGGAGGACCTCGATCGGGTGGGGGGGACGCCGGCGGTGATGAAGTACCTCCTGGCCCAGGGGCTGCTGCACGGCGACTGCCTGACGGTGACCGGGAAGACGGTGGCCGAGAACCTGGCCGCGCTGCCGGGGCTCGCCGAGGGGCAGGACGTGATCCGGCCGCTCGGCAACCCGTTCAAGGCGACCGGCCACCTGGAGATCCTGCGCGGCAATCTTGCGCCTGACGGTGCCGTGGCGAAGATCACGGGCAAGGAAGGGATGCGCTTCTCCGGCCCGGCGCGCGTCTTCGAGCAGGAGGAGGCGGCGCTCGCCGCGCTCGAGCAGCGCCAGGTGCAACCCGGTGACGTGGTGGTGATTCGCTACGAGGGGCCGCGCGGTGGCCCCGGGATGCCGGAGATGCTGACGATTACCGGCGCAATCATGGGAGCGGGGCTCGGTGCGAGCGTGGCCCTGATCACCGACGGGCGATTCAGCGGCGGGACGCATGGCTTCGTGGTGGGACACGTGACGCCGGAGGCGCAGGACGGCGGGGCGCTGGCGCTCGTGCGCGATGGCGATCGCATCACCATCGACGCCACAGCACGCACCCTCACCGTCGACGTGAGCGACGCCGAGCTGGCCGCGCGTCGCGCCGCCTGGATCGCGCCACCGCTGCGTGCAAAGCAGGGCGTCCTGCTCAAGTACATCCGATCGGTGAGCAACGCCTCGCTGGGGTGCGTGACCGATGGCTGACGACGCGCTTCCCATCGTCGGGGTGGTGGGCGTGGGGAAGATGGGTGGGCCCATGGTCCGGCGCCTCCTGGCGGCAGGGCATCGGGTCCTGGTCTTCAATCGGACCGAGGCGCGCCTGGCACCGTACCTGTCGTCGGGGGCCGTGGCCACGCGCTCCGTGGGGGCACTCGCCGCTGCGGCCGACGTGGTCATCACCTGCGTCGACACGGTGGCTGCGTCGGAGCGGCTCTACCTGGACGCCGACGGCATCGTGGACCATGCCCGCACGGATGCCCTCCTCATCGAGCACGGGACCATCACCCCGGCGCTCGCGCGGCGGGTGGCCGAACGGTCGGCGCAGCGCGGGGTGCACTTCGTCGACGCGCCGGTGAGTGGCGGTCCCGAAGGGGCAGAGCAGGGGACGCTGGCCATCATGGCCGGTGGCAGTGCGGTGGCGTTCGAGCGGGCGCGGGCGGTGGTGCAGGCCTACGGACGCACCATCGTGCACATGGGGCCACCCGGGGCCGGGACGCACGCCAAGCTCGTGAACCAGCTGCTCACCTTCGTGCACGGGGCGGCGGCCGCGGAGGCGATTGCTCTGGCGCAGCGCGTGGGGCTCGACCTCGAGGCGCTGGCGGAGGTGCTGCGCGCCGGCTTCGGGCAGTCGCGCATGCTCGACCGCACGCTCGCGCGGGTGCAGGGTGGCCAGTATGATGCAGGCGCCGCGCTGGTGCTCTACGAGAAGGACCTGGGCATCGTCGCGGGCGTCGGCGCCGAACGGGGGTTGCAGCTGCCGGTAACCGAGGCGGCGCGCGCGGTCCTGGCGTCGGCGATGGACGAGGGGCTGGGGGCGCGCGACATCGCCGCGCTCCGGCTGCGATATCCGGACGGTGACTCCCCCGGCGGGAGCGCCTGACCTTCACCCAGGGAGAGCGAGCATGCGCGGCGTCCAGGTTCGGCAGTTGCAACGATTGATGCATGTCCTGGCGACCGTGGCAGTCGCGCTCCCCGTCCTTGCGTCAGCCGCGGCCGCGCAGCCTCGGCAACGCTCCGCTGTCCCCTCGGCGACGGTGCCTCCCTACGACGTCGTGATCCACGGCGGGCGCATCGTCGATGGGACGGGGGCGCCGTGGTACGGCGGCGACATCGCCATCACCAACGGGCGCATCGCCGCCATTGGGCGTTTCAGCCCCACACAGGGAAAGCGGGCGATCGATGCCACCGGGCACATCGTCGCCCCCGGCTTCATCGACATGATGGGGCAGACGGCCACGCCGTTTCTCACCAATCCCAACAGCGCCTTCAACCTGCTGTCGCAGGGGATCACGACCATCAACGCCGGCGAGGGAGTGTCGAGCGCCCCGCTCGAAGGCGAGCAGGCGACGCGCGCCGGCTGGTCGACGATGCGCCAGCTCTTCGCCAAGCTCGACTCGGCGGGGATGCCGATGAACGCGGTGCAGACCGTGGGGCACACGCAGCTGCGGCGCCTGGTCATCGGCGACAAGGACCGACAGGCCACCCCCGAAGAGCTCGAGCGCATGCGCGGCTACGTGCGCGAGGCGATGGAGGCCGGGGCCATCGGTGTGTCGACCTCGCTCATCTATCCGCCGGCCATCTACGGCTCGGAGTCAGAGATTGCCGAACTGACCAAGGTCGCGGGGACGTATGGCGGGTCGTACTTCACGCACATGCGCAACGAAGGCGACCGCCTGCTCGAGGCGATCGACGAGGCGTTGCGCATCGGCGCCGCCGCGGGGACACCGGTGCACATCTTCCACCTCAAGACCGCCGGGCAGGGGAACTGGGGGAAGATGGACCTCGCGATTGCCCGCATCAGGGCGGCGCGCGCGTCGGGGCAACAGGTGGGGGTCGATATCTACCCGTACATCAACAACGGGCTCGGGATTCGTGCCCTGCTGCACCCACGGCATGCGGCCGACGGACAGGACGCGTTGTTGCGGAAGCTCGGGGATCCTGCGGTGCGCACCGAGATGCGCCGGGAGATGGAAACGTTAGGCGGCTGGGAGAACTGGTACGCGCACGCCGGGAAGAACTGGGACCGCGTGATCGTCTCCGGCCTGGCGGAGCCGTATGCGCAGTACTCGGGGATGAGCGTGGGCGACATCGCCCGCAAGGTTGGGAAGGAGGCGTGGGACCTCTTCTTCGAGATCGCCCCCACGTCGGCCTCCGCCATGCCGCAGTCGATGTCGGACGCCAACAAGATCAAGGCGATGCGTGAGGAGTTCACCTCGTTCGACACCGACGCCGGCCCCATGATGCCCGAGGAGAAGGAAGGGCACCCGCGCGGGTACGGATCGTTTCCTCGCCTGCTCTCGCGCTATGTGCGCGAGTTGGGGGTGCTGTCGCTCGAGGGGATGGTGCATCGCATGAGCGCCGTGGCGGCCAACGAGATTCGCGCCTACGATCGCGGGCGACTGGCCCCGGGGCTCGCCGCCGACATCGTGGTCTTCGACGCCGCGACCATTCGCGATCGCTCGACGTTTGCCGAACCGACGCTCCCTTCGGAGGGGATGCGCTACGTCCTCGTGAATGGCGGGGTAGTGTTCGAGGACGGGAAGTACACGGGGGCCAGGCCCGGGCGCGTGATCCGAGGGCCGGGCTACAAGCCGGCCCCCGCTGCTCGTTAGGTCGCCGCGCTATCGCTTCTCGAGGAAGGCGCGGAAGATCGACCGCGCCTCGTCGGACTGGAGCAGCCGCTCGAAGTGGGGGTACTCCTCCTCGATGGCCTCGCGCACGGAGCGCCCCAACGGGCGCTTGAGTAGCGCCTTGGTGGTGGCCAGCGCATCCGGCGGCTGCTTGGCCAATCGCTCGGCCAGCGAGGTCGAGACGTCGAGCAGCGTATCGGCGGCCACGACGTGATTGACGATGCCGGCGCGCTGCGCCGTGTGCGCGTCGAAGTAGTCGCCGAGCAGCATGAGTTCCGCCGCCAGGCGGTGACCGGCCATCTGCGGCAGCAGCATGCTCGACCCGGCCTCCGGGCAGAGCCCGAGGTTGACGAAGGGGAGCTGGAAGCGCGCCGCGTCGGCGGCGATCACCAGGTCGCAGTGCATCAGCATCGTGGTCCCGATGCCGATGGCCAGCCCGCCCACCGCTGCTACGATCGGCTTGGGGAACGACGAGATCGCGACCAGGAAACGATGGCCCTGCGCCTCCGCGCGCGCCGTTCCCGTGAGGAAGTCGCCGACGTCGTTACCCGCGGTGAAGAGGTCGGCCTGCCCCCGCAGCAACACGGCGCGCACCTCGGCGTCGCGCGCGGCCTCGTCGAGCGCGTCGCTCATCCCCCGGTACATCGCCGTGGTGATCGCGTTCTTCTTCTCGCGGCGCGACAGCTCGATGGTGACGACGCCGTTGGCCGTGGCGGTGAGGATGTGCGGAGTGGTCACGGGGTGCTCGAGGGAGGAGGACGGGGAGAAGATACGCGGGCTGGATGCGTTTGCGGGGGGGCGATAGCTTCGCGCATGCCATTCGCCCCCGAAGGCGTTACCTCCCGAGTACGCACGGCGCCCCAAGGCGTCCTAACGCGCGGAGCGGGTCATGCTGTGTGGCTCGCGCACCTGACCGCGTGGAAGACCGCGCTCAAGACCGCGTCGAATCTCGTGCTGAAGGCCGCGTGGATGGCGGTGATCGTCGCGACGCCGACCGAGCTTGCGGCGCAGCGTCCTGCCGTGCTGCAGCTCGACCCGTCCGATGTCTTGGGCGGTGCGCTGCCGGCCGATCGTGGTGCCGCCGGGCTACGCCAGCGCCTCCTGGAGTTGAGCACCCTGGCGAGCGTGATGCAGATAACCGCGCACCCTGACGACGAACAGGCAGGGCTGCTCACGTACCTCTCGCGTGGAACGGGTGCGCGTACGGCGCTGCTCACGCTCAATCGCGGCGAGGCAGGAGCCAACGCCGCGGGGAGTGAGCTCTTCGATGCGCTGGGGCTCGTTCGCACCGAGGAGTTGCTGCTCGCCGGCCGCTTCTACGGTCTCGACGACCAGTACTTCACGTCGGCGGTCGACTACGGCTTCTCGAAGACGATGGCGGAGGCGGCGCGGAGCTGGGACACCACCGCGGTGCTGCGCGACATGGTGCGGGTGATTCGTCAGAACCAGCCGCTGGTCGTGGTCGGGCGGTGGTTCGGCGGCAGTCGCGATGGTCATGGGCATCACCAGCTGGCCGGTGTGCTCGCCCCGCTTGCCGTGGCAGCGGCGGCCGACCCGGCGCGGTTCCCCGAGCAGCTGTCGAAGGAAGGGTTGCGCCCGTGGCGCGTGCGCCGCCTCTTCCGCGCCAACGTACGCGCGGGAGAGCCCGCCGAGGTGATCGTCGATGCGGGGCGATACGATCCGTGGCTGGGGGAGTCGTACCAGTCGTTAGGTGCCGATGGGTACGCGCGCCAACGGTCGCAGACCGCGGGGCGGCGGAGCCTGGCGACCGGCGCGGCACCGCAACGCTTGCAGCAACTCGCCGGCGATCCCACCCCGGCAGGCGACGACATGTTCGCCGGCATGGATGTGTCGCTCGCGGCGCTCTTTGCGATGGCCGACGAGCGAGCACCCACCGGCGCACCCGAACTGCTCCGCCAAGCCGAGGATGCCGCACGGCAGGCGTTGGCCAGCTGGCGGCCCGATGCGCCATGGACCGTGGTACCGGTCCTCGTCGCAGGACTCCGCACTGTGCGAGCAGTACAGGGGATGACGCCCGGCACGGCGCCTCACGCGACGCAGCTCCTCGACCTCAAGCGGCGCCAGTTCGAACGGGCAATCGCCGCGGCGCTCGCGTTGCAGGTGACGGCGCTCGCCGGACCGGCCAGTGGCGATGGCCGACCGGTCGTCCCGGGCGAGACGGTCGGCGTGCAGCTCGAGGTCTCGCGAGGCGCGCCGGAGCCGGTCGTGCTCGAACGGGTGGAACTGCTGACCCCCGAGGGGTGGGTACGGCCGGCGCCGCTCGTGCCGGCCCAGCTGCTGCGCGCCGATACGTCGTGGAGATCGACGCTCGACCTCACCGTGCCGCCCTCGGCCGAGCCGAGCCGCCCCCCCGTCGTGCGCGACCTCATCTCGGAGCAGCACTATCGGTGGCGCGACGGGAGCCCGGATCATTCGCCGCGTGGCGCCGATCCGGTGCGCGTGCGGGCCACCGTGCGCGTGGCGGGCGAGCTGATCACCATCGAGCGCGTCGTGCGATATCGGCGCTCGCGCGAGCCCGAGGGGGTCACGTATCCGCGGCTGGTGGTCGTGCCACCTGTATCGTTGCGCGCGCTGCCGGCAGTGCGCGTGGTGACCGTCAACGGCGAGGACCGCGAGCAGGTCAGCGTGGAGGTCACCGGGTACAGCCTAACGCCGGTCGAGGCGGCGGTCACGCTGACGTCGTCCGCCGGCGCGCGCGTCACCTCGCCCAGCATCGTTCGCGTGGGTATGGGAGAGCGGCAGTCGGTCACCTTCGACGTGACGCTCCCCGCGGGGCGCGACTCGCTGACGCTTACGGCGTCCGCGCGCGTGCACGACCGCGATTGGCGTGATGCCGTCACGGTGAGCGAGCATCGGGAACTCGAACCGGTACGCCTCTACGCCTCGCCCACGGTGCAACTGCGGCGCGTGCCGGTGACGCTCGCCGCCGGGCTCAGGGTGGGCTACATCATGGGCGTGGGCGACCTGGTCCCCGAGGCCATCACGCAGCTCGGTGCCGCGGTGACCATGCTCGACGCCACGGCCGTTGCGGCTGGCGACTTCGGGACGTTCGACGCCTTGGTCATCGGAACGCGGGCATATGCGGTGCGCCCGGAACTGGCGGCAGCTACGCCCGCACTGGTCGCGTACGCGAAGCAAGGAGGCAACGTCGTCATCCTGTACCAGACGCAGGAGTTCCGCCCCGAGACGATGGCCCCGTTTCCCGCCGCACTCCCGAACGACGCCGAGGAGACGACCGAGGAGGACGCGCCAGTTCGAGTGCTCGCGCCCGAACACCCGCTGCTGACCTCGCCCAACCGCATCACGCCGCGCGACTTCGACGGATGGATCGAGCAGCGGGGGTCGAAGTTCCTCACGCAGCTCGCGCCGGAGTACACCCCGTTGGTGGAGATGCACGATATGGGGCAGGCGGCGCAGTCCGGCGTGTGGGTGACGGCGCGCGTGGGGGCCGGGCAGTGGAGCTACGTGGCGCTGGCGCTGCACCGGCAGCTGCCGTACGGTGTGCCGGGGGCGTATCGCATCCTGGCGAATCTGCTGGCGCGCCGGGTGCCATAGCGCGCCGCGCACGATAGCGCGCCGTGCAACACGGGCGCTCGGGGGATGGTCTCGGTCTCGTGTCCGCTTTACCTAACGACGCGCAGACTCCGGCTTCAGGTACCGCCCCAGGAACTCCACCGTCGCCGTCCATACGCGCAACGCGTTGGCGTGCCGCATCCAGTGGTGCGTGTCGTCGGGGATGATCAATTCCTCGTAGGGCACGCCACGGACCTCGAGTCGCCTGACGAGGTCGATCGTGTGATAGAAGCGCGTGTTCCGGTCGTCGTCGCCGTGGATGAAGAGCACCGGCGAGCGCCAGCCATCGACGTATGCAACGGGCGAGGCATTGAACGCGACGTCGGCCGCGCGCGCGCGGTCGCCCTTTTCATAGTCCCACGCCAACCCGCCAATGCGCGAGGCGTTGTCGGCGGTCCAGTCGGAGGGGCCATGGATGTCGACCCCGACGGCGAACAGGTCGGAGTCCTTGCCCAGCGCCATCGCGGTGAGGAAGCCGCCGTAGGAGCCGCCGTAGATGCCGGTGCGCCCCGCGTCCACCTGCGGGAGCGTGCGCAGGTACTCCCCCGCCGCCTTGATGTCCTGGTACTCCGACGCCCCGCGCGACCAGCCGTCGACGATGCGATGGAAGTCGAAGCCGTACCCGAGTCCCAGCCGGAAGTTCACCGAGAGGACGACGTACCCTAACGATGCCAGGTACTGGTTGAGCGCGTACGTGCCGGCGTAGTAGTCCATGGAGTGCCAGCCCAGCAGCATCTGGCGCTCCGGGCCGCCGTGGGCGAAGACCACCGCCGGCTTCCTGGAGGGGCCGCCGGGGCGCTCGAAGAGCTGTGCACGAATGAGCAGTCCGTCAGGCGCACGAAAGGTGACGGGGCGTGGGACGACCAGCTGGTCGCGCGGAAACGTGGCAGGAAGGCGCGATGCCGCGATGCCGCGCGCAGCGCCCCCACCGGCCGGCATCACCATCGGCATCGCTGGCTGCGTCGCGGTGGCGCCGAGGAAGGCGATCGTCGTCCCATCCGAGGTCACGACCGGCGAGAACTCGAGCCCGGTGCCCGGCGTGAGCACGCGCGCGTCACTGCGATCGATCGAGACGCGCCCAAGGTGACGGCGATCGATGTCGTCGCCGCCCGTTCCCGCATTGGCCGAGTAGACGAGGAACCGTCCGTCAGGACTCGGGCGCACGGTCTCGACCATGTAGTCGCCCGGTGTGAGGAGTAGCGGGGCGCCTCCTGCGTCGCTCACCGAGTACAGGTGCGGCCATCCGTCTTCGTACGACAGGTAGGCAATGCGCCCACCGGCACCGTACATGAGGTTCGCCCCAAAGCTCCGCGGATAGCCGCCCGGCACGGTGTTGGGGCTCTTCCAGACGACCCGGCCCGCCCCCGTCGCCACGTCGGCGACCACGATCTTCCACGGCTGCAACGAAAACGTGAGGATTGAATCGGGGGGACCGCCCAGGCCCGGGCGCCGGACGAAGGCGATGCGCTTCCCGTCGGGCGACCAGCGCGGCATGAGATCGCGGCTCGTGCTGGGGGCGAGCCACTGAATCGCCGTGCTGTCGTTCTCGTAGACGCCGATGAATGCGTGATCGCCGCGGTCGGCGACAAAGGCGAGCTTGCGGCCGTCGGGCGACCAGGCCGGCTCGCGCAGCTCGCCGCGCGCGGCGAACAGCCGGCGTGGCGCGGCGGAACCGTCGAGCGGGGCGACCCAGATCTGCCGGTCGCGCACGTACGCCACCACGTCGCCCGTCGGCGAAATCGCCGGCGTGTCGCCATCCCCGATCGCGCGCGGCGCGCTCCCGTCGAACGGCGCGATCCACACCGACACGACCGGCGCAATCGGCGACGACGTCGGGTTGACGGCGACGGTGCAGTCCCAGTTGCAGTCGTGGTCGCCACCTCGCACGAAGACGACGTAACGCCCGTCGGCCGAGATGCTGACGCTGGAGAGTTCCTGCCCATCGTCGCGGTCGAAGTGCGTCAGCTGGCGGGCGTCGTACGAGGGGGCCTCGCCCACCCAGATGTTGCGGCGGCCCTGCTCGTTGAAGGCCCAGGCGAGGCGGGGGGCGCGCCTGGCGGCGACCAACTCCCCGGCAAACGGGTACGAGCGCACCTGTTCCAGGGTGAACCCCTGCTGCCCCGTCGTTCGCCTCGTCTCCCCGGCACCGACCTGGGCGCGAGACGACGACGCGGTCGCGAAGAGGAGCGTGGCGATCGCGAGCGGGATGGACCAACGTGACCGTGGATCGAGACGCATGGCGGAGACACTCCCGGAGAAGGCGCGCTACTCCGGAGTACGCCCCACTTGCCCGTGCATACCAACACACCCGTTGGTACCGACGCCTTCCGCCGACGTATGTCGAGTACGGCACCTCGGTTGCCCGTGCCCAACCCCGTCACGCGACCCATGGCCATGCGTCACCTCCCCGCTGCCTGCCGGCGCTTCACCTTCGCCGTGCTCGCCTGCGTCCCGTCCTTGATCGGCGCGCAGGTGGTCCAGGAAGAGCTCGACCTCGGCGCGCTCGCGCGCATCCGCGACGAGGCCTACAACCGCTCGCAGGTGATGGAGACGGCGGGGTACCTCACCGACGTCATCGGCCCTCGCCCGCAGGGGTCGCGCGCGGTGAAGCAGGCCAACCAGTGGACCGCCGAGCAGCTGACGCGTTGGGGATTGCGCAACGCGACCGTGGAGCCGTGGGGGACGTGGGGACGTGGCTGGGAGCGCGTGCGCTACGTGGGGAACATCCTCACGCCGTACCCGCAGCCGTTGGTCGCGCAGGCCATGGCCTGGAGCGGGAGTACCGTCGGGCTCGTGAAGTCGCAGGTGGTGGCCGTCGAAGCCTCCGACTCGGCGACGCTCGTGCAGAAGTACGGCGGAAAGCTCAAGGGGAAGGTCGTGCTCTGGGGGGAGCCTCCAAAGACCCAGAGCAGCTACTACTACGAGCCGTGGGACTACCTGCAGATGGAGTATCCCACACGCACGCGCCGCTACACGCAAGCCGAGCTGGACGACCCGAAGTTGCGCCCGGACTTCCAGTGGTCACCCCAGCAGGTGCGTCTCGATCGCCGCAAGCTCGGCGATCGTTTTGAGGATGCCATGCGCGCGCTCAAGGGCGAGGGGATCGCCGCACTGCTCGCGCCATCGCCCATCGCGTATGGCATCATTCGCGTCGCCGCCATTCCCGGGTGGCACAACATCCGGCAGCAGAAGTCGGGTGAGCCGATCCCGGCGCTGGTGGTGTCGTACGAGCAGTACGGGCAGATGTGGCGCAACGTGAAGCGCGGACTCCCGGTGGAGGTGGAGGTGGAGAGCCGCACTCGCTGGGTGACCGATGATTCGTTAGGCTACAACACGCTGGCCGACCTGCCGGGAACCGACAAGGGCGACGAGTACGTGATGTTCGGGGGGCACCTCGACAGCTGGCACGCCGGGACCGGGGCCACGGACAACGCCTCGGGGATCGCCGTCGTCATGGAGGCGATGCGCATCCTCAAGGCGCTCGACCTCAAGCCGCGCCGCACCATCCGTGTCGGGATCTGGACGTCGGAAGAAGGGCGCCACCTCGGCGTCGCCGGCTGGATTGCCCGCCATCCCGAGCTGTGGCCGAAGATCTCCGTCTACCTCAACCTCGACAACGGCGCCGGGAAGTTGCGCGGACTCTGGGACCAGTCGCACCCCACCATGCGCCCCGTCTTCGAGCAGATCTTCACCCCGCTGCGCGAACTTGGCGTGCAGGCCATCCCCAAGGGGAACGTCGGCGGCAACGAGCACCAGGACTTCGACGACGTCGGGATCCCCGGCTTCACCTTCCTGCAGGACCCGCTCGAGTACACGATCCGTTCCCACCACTCCAGCGCGGACACGTTCGAGCGCCTGATCCCTGATGACCTGAAGCAGGCGGCAACTGTGATGGCGTGGACGGCGTACACGCTGGCCAACCGCGACGAGCTGTTTCCGAGAAAGCCAGGCAAGTGAGCGCGCGGCGTGCAGCTGGCGATCGGCGTTCGGGATGCCCTCGGGCCCTCGCGCCAGCGCTGACCGCCCCTACGCCAGCTTCACCAGCTGCTTCCCGAAGTTCTTCCCCTTCAGCAGCCCGAAGAACGCCTCGGGGGCGGAGGCCAGCCCCTCGGCGATCGTCTCGCGGTACGTGAGGCGTTTGGTGGCGACGAGCGTGCCGAGCTCCGTGAGCGCCTCGGGCCACACCTCCATGTGCTCACTCACGATGAACCCTTCCACCTTCATCCGGTTTGTCAGGATGAGTTGTGGATAGGTCATCGGAATGGGCTCGCCGTTGTAGCCGGCGATCATTCCGCAGATGGCCACGCGCGCGAAGGCGTTGGCGCGCAGCATCACGGCGTCGAGGATCATGCCGCCCACGTTCTCGAAGTGTCCGTCGATGCCGTCGGGGCACGCCGCCTTGAGCGCCTTGGACAGCGCTCCCAGGTCGCGGTGCTCCTTGTAGTCGATGCAGGCATCGAAGCCGAGGCCCTCGGTGACGTAGCGGCACTTCTCGGCCCCTCCCGCGATACCGACCGCGCGCGCGCCATGCACCTTGGCCAGTTGCCCGACCGCGCTCCCGACGGCGCCGCTCGCCGCGCTCACCACGACGGTGCTCCCGGGCTTCGGGGCGATGATCTTCATCAACCCGTACCAGGCGGTGACGCCGGGCATCCCTACCGCGCCGAGGTAAGCGGAGAGCGGGATGTGCGTCGTGTCCACCTTGCGCAGCATGGAGGGCCCGGTGGCGTCGACGACGGAGTACTCCTGCCAGCCGCCCATCCCCACCACCTGGTCGCCAGGCGCAAAGCGCGGACTGCGCGATTCCACGACCTCGCCGACGGTCCCGCCGATCATCACCGCATTGAGCGGTTGCGGCGCCGAGTAGCTCTTGGCCTCGCTCATGCGCCCGCGCATGTAGGGGTCGAGGCTCAGGAAGTGGTGCCGTACCAGCACCTGCCCGTCCGCGAGCGTGGGAACGGGAGACTCGACCAGGCGAAAGTTGTCAGCCGTGGGCTCGGCGGTCGGTCGCGAGACGAGCAGGATCTGGCGATTGATGAGTGACGACACGAGACGGGAGTGAGGCGGGGGTCCGAACCCTCGCGGTGGGCCTGCTCGAGGTGCGCGATGGAGACCGATGATACTGCGGTGCGGTGCGCCGGGGGGCCAGCGCGGGGGGCAACATGCAGTCGAGATGCGCGCGCCGCTCCCTTAGACTTCGCGGCGGTATGAACGAACCGCCTCGAATCCTCGTGGTCGCCGCCACCGCGGGCGAACTTGCGACGCCAAACGGGTGGTTGACGCTGCAGTGCGGCATCGGCCCGGTCGATGCCGCGGTCGCCACCGCGGCGGCCATCGCCCAGCATCGTCCGGCCGCCATCCTGCATGTCGGCATCGCCGGGGCGCGCCGTGACGCGGGACTCACGCCGGGGGCGCTGGTCATTGGGAGCGAGGCACGCTACTGCGACCTGGACGTCCCCGAGTCGTGGGCGCCGCGTACCATCGCCCCCTCGCGCGAGCTGCTCGCGGCGGTACGCCAGGTCCTCCCAGAGGCGCCGACCCTGGCCATCGGCACCAGCGCGCGCGTGGGGGGCACCACCGGGTGCGACGTGGAGGCCATGGAGGGATTCGGCGTCCTCCGCGCCGCACAGCGCGCCGGCGTCCCTGCCATCGAGATCCGCGCCATCTCCAACGAGATCGAGGAGAGCGACCGCGCCAACTGGCACTTCGACACCGCCCTCGCGGTCATCACCGCCGTGACCCCCGCGCTCGTGGCGGCCATGCAGGGGAGCCGCGCCGTCGTGCGCGAGCTGACGTTCGGCTACTCGCCCTGCCCCAACGACACCTTCGCGTTCCACGCGCTCACGCACGGGCTCGTCGAGGCACCATTCCGCATTCGCCCCGTCCTGCTCGACATCGAGGAGCTCAACCGCCGAGCGCACGACGGCGAATTCGACCTCACCAAGCTGAGTGTGGGCGCCTTTGCGGCGGTGGGCGCGCGCTATCGCCTGCTGCGCAGCGGTGCGGCGTTAGGCAAGGGCGTGGGCCCGCTCGTCGTCGCGCGCGAGGCAACGTCGCTCGCCCAGGCGGTGCGGGGGCGGCTGGCGATCCCCGGGCGCGAGACCACGGCGTATCGCCTCCTCCGCCTCGCCGCCCCGGCGTTAGGCGAGGTGATCGAGATGCGCTACGACCGCATCCTGCGCGCCGTGGAAACCGGCGAGGTCGACGCGGGGCTCATCATCCACGAGTCGCGCTTCACCTACCAGGAGCACGGCCTGCAGCAGGTCATCGACCTTGGCGACTGGTGGGAGCGCGAGACGTCGCTCCCGGTCCCCCTCGCCGGGATCTGTGCGCGCGCCGACCTGGATGACGAGACCGCGCGGGCCGTCGAACGCGCCATTCGCGCGTCGGTGCAGTACGCCTTCGACCACCCCGAGGCGAGCCGCGACTACGTGCGCGCGCACGCGCAGGAGATGTCGGACGCGGTCTGCGACCAACACATCGCCCTGTACGTGAACGCCTTCTCGCTCGACGTGGGCGACGACGGGCTCGCGGCGATCAACCGGCTGGTGAGCGCCGACTGAGCGCGGCCTGACTGTAACCAGCGTGCGGCCAGCGTGCGGCCAGCGTGCGGCCGCTACCCGTCGCGGTGGACCTTCTGGAAGAGCGCCACGAGGTCGAGCACGAAGGGCTCCAGCGCCCCGTCCGGGTGCCAGCGCACCTCGACATCGTGGATCGTGGGCTGCGTCGCGTCGGGGAGCCAGCACTCGACCACACGGGCGAGAGCGCTGGTGCTACGGTACATCCGGGAGTGGCACGACCACCGCGGCCACCGCATCGAGGATCGCGTCGGCGTCCAGCCGGTACTCGCGATACAGGTCGGGCAGGTCCCCCGACTGGCCGAACCGCTCCACGCCTAACGGCGCCACGCGATGTCCACGGACCCCGCCCAGCCACGACAACGTCGCCGGCGGGCCATCGATGACGGTGGCCAGCCCCGCCTGCCGCGGGAGCATGCCTAACAAGCGCTCGACATGGGCAAAGGTGCGGGTGCCGCGCGCGCGCGCGGCCAGCGCCGCCGTCCACTCGTGGTGCAGCCGGTCGGGGCTCGGCACCGCCAGGAGCCCGGCGTCGGGGACGTCCTCGAGGATCTGCTGGAAGGCGTCGAGCGCCTCGGGGGCCACGACGCCGGTGTACACGATCGCCACGTCGGCCTCCGGGCCGGGCGGCACCTGCCAGTACGCGCCCGCGAGCAGGTCTTGCACCTGCCGGTCGTCGAGCTGGCGCTCGGGTTGGTCGAGCGGGCGCGTGGACAGGCGCACGTACACCGCGCCGCCATCGGGCCGCTGCAGGTGGTCAAAGGCCCAGCGCATCACCTCGGCCAGTTCATCGGCGAAGGCCGGCTCGAAATACGTGAGCCCCGGCTGCGCCATCCCGATGAGCGGGGTGTGGATCGACTGGTGCGCCCCACCTTCGGGAGCGAGCGAGAGCCCCGAGGGCGTAGCCACGAGGAGGAAGCGCGCCCCCTGGTAGCAGGCGTAGTTGAGGACGTCGAGCCCGCGATTGATGAACGGGTCGTAGAGTGTCCCCACGGGAATCAACCGCTCGCCGAACAGCTCGGCCGAGAGTCCGGCGGCTGCAAGCATGGTGAACAGGTTGTGTTCGGCGATCCCCAGTTCGAGGTGCTGCCCGCTGGGCCCCTTGGCCCACTTGAGCGGCGAGGCGATGCTGGCGTCGCGGAAGGTGTCGGCTTGCGGCCGGCGGGCAAAGACGCCGCGCTGGTTCACGAAGCCCCCAAGGTTGGTCGACACCGTCACGTCGGGCGACGTGGTGACGATGGCGTCGGCCAGCGCGCCGCCGGCACGCGAGAGGTCGTTGAGGATCTTCCCGAAGGCCACCTGCGTCGACTGCTTGCCCGTGGGGACCGGGAAGTGCGCGCGATCGGGGACGGGGAGCACGGCGGCTGCGCGCGTCGGGCGTGGCGCGGCGAACGGGGTGCGGGCCAGGAACGCCTCGTACGCCGCCGCCTCGTGTGGGAGCCCGGTAAAGCGCCCCCACTCCTCGCCAGGCGCAACGCCCATGCGCTGCTGGAACGCCTCCATCTGCGCGTTCGTCATCTGGCCCGAGTGGTTGTCCTTGTGCCCCTGGAAGGGGAGGCCGAATCCCTTCACCGTGTAGATGACGAACAGCTGCGGCGCCTCGCTCGTGGTGCCGCGGAAGGTGTCGAGCAGGAGCTCCAGGTCGTGCCCCGCGAGGTTGGTCATCAGCGCGGCCAACGCGTCATCGTCGCGTGCGGCGACGACGCGGAGGGCATCGGCATCATCGGCCAGGTCGGCCGTGAGGCGCGCACGCCACGCCGCCCCACCCTGGTAGCTGAGTGCTGCATACAGGTCGTTAGGCGCGGCGTCGATCCAGGCACGCAGCGCCCCCCCACCGGGCTCGGCGAAGGCCGCTTCCTGCAGGCGCCCGTACTTGAGCGTGCGCACCTCCCATCCGCAGGCGTCGAAGATCCGCGAGAAGCGCTCCCCCATGCGGTCGCTGGTGGTCGCGTCGAGGCTCTGCCGGTTGTAGTCGACGATCCACCAGCAATTGCGCAGGTCGTGCTTGGCTCCCTCCAGCACGGCTTCGTAGATGTTCCCCTCATCCAGCTCGGCGTCGCCCATGAGTGCCACCATGCGCCCGGCGCCGCCCGCGTCGAGCCGCTGGTGGGCGATCAGGTAGTCCTGCACCAGCGAGGCGAACGCCGTGACCGCGACGCCCAGTCCCACCGAGCCCGTGGAGAAGTCGACGTCGTCTCGGTCCTTGGTGCGCGACGGATAGCTCTGCGCCCCGCCCAGGGCGCGGAAACGTTGCAGCTGATCCAGCGATTGCCGGCCGTAGAGGTACTGGATCGCATGAAACGCCGGCGACGCATGCGGCTTCACCGCCACGCGATCCTGCGGACGCAACGCGCCGAGGTACAGCGCCGAGAGGATCGTCGCCATCGAGGCCGACGACGCCTGGTGCCCGCCCACCTTGAGCCCGTCGCGCGATTCCCGGATGTGGTTGGCGTGGTGGATGGTCCACGCCGAGAGCCAGTGCACCTTGCGGTCGAGCGCCAGCTGCAGCGCGAGATCGGTCTCGGGTTCGCGCGCCGTGACCGGCGCGGCGGCTTTGGCGCTCACCTTCGGGGCCATCAGGGACGTCGTCGAGTGAAGAGAAGAGGGGGCACGCTGGGCTCCATCGGGATGGCGACAGCACCCACCGTTCCATCGAGGTCGGTCTGGAAGGTCACGCGAAAGCGGAAGCGGTTGTGCACCGGGTCACCCGCGGGCGGCGCGAACTTGAAGACGTCGTAGTGGAAATGTGGGAGAGGAAACTCGAACACGCCAAGGCGCAGTCGCAACTCGTCGCCCACGCGGGTCACCACGGCGTCGCCGTACGCGGGATGCGCATAGGTCCCCACGTACGCCTCCAGCGGGTGGGAGGGAGGCGCGTTGGCGATGCGTCCCGCGTCCTCGCGCGCGCGGGCCGCCACCTGTGCCGCCCGTGCGCGTCGCGCGCGGTCGAGGAAGCGCGCGTTCCAGTTGGATGGCGACAACCCCAGCAAGCGGTCGTATACGAGCCACGGGATGAAGTCGCGCGCCGAGGTGCTGTACATGTTCGTGAGCACCACCACGCCCACCGAATCGTCGGGGAGGAAGCTCAGTTCGAGCGAGTAACCGTCCCAGTTGCCGGGATGATGCACGAGCTTGTGCCCGCGATAGTGCGTGACCAGGAAGCCCATGCCGTACGCCTCGTCGCTGAGTTCGCGAAACTCTCCCGCCTCGAGCGACATCGGACGCGTCATCGTCATCTGCGGCGTCTGCATGGCCCGCGCATCGCCCGGCGCCAGGATCTCGCGCCCCTCGAAGCGTCCCCCCTGCATGTGCATCGTCAGGTAGCGCGTCATGTCGTCGAGCGACGCATGCAGTCCGCCCGTGGGTGCGATGGGGTCGGTGCCGCGCATCGGCGGCACGAGTCGCACGACGCCGTTGTCATGCACTGCATAACGACGGGCCATGTTGGGCGCGGCAACGAGCGCCGCCTCCGACGCCCCCGATGACGTCATGCGCAGCGGCTCGAGGATCTCGCGCTGCACCAGCGCCTCCCACGAGGTGCCGGCCACGCGCCCGGCGAGGTAGCCCGCGGTGGTGTACATCAGGTTCTGGTACTGCCACGCCGTGCGGAAGTCGCGATTGGGCTGCAGGTAGCGCAGGCGATGCACCAGCTCCTCGCGCGACAAGGTGCCGATCCCCCACATGAGGTCGTGTCGCGCGATCCCGGTGCGCATGGTGACGAGGTCGCGCACCGTGGCCCGTTCGGTCACGACCGGGTCATACGCCTTGAACTCGGGGACGTAGTCGCGCACCAGGCCGTCCCACTGCAGCTTTCCCTGTTTGGCCAGCACCGCCAGCGTCGAGACGGTGAACGACTTGCTGATCGAGGCGATGGCGAACTTCGTCTCGGGCGTCACCGGAAGTTGCGCGTCGACGTCGCGCAGGCCGTATCCCGCGAGATGGATGACCTTCCCCTTCGCCACGACCGCGACCGCCATGCCGGGAATGTTCCACGCCTTGCGGATCGAGTCGAGCTCGGCGTCGATGCCGCGATTCCATCCCGGAGCCTGCGCCGGCAACCGCGTGACGAACACGAGCGGTGCGACGACGGTCCCGACGACCGGGACAGCGACGAGCAGCGCGCGCAACGTCGCGCGCCACCCGGCCACGAGAAGGGGATGCATGGGACCCTTGGGAGAAGGGAAGGATTGCGTCTGACGGACGTGACTCACGCCGAGCGGCGGACTAGTCGCCCCACACGTCACGCATCAGGCGCACGAAATTGCCGCCGATGATCTTCTCGATGCGCGCGTCGGGGTGGCGGCGCGCCGCAAGCGCCTCGGCGATCCGCTCGAGGCGGCGCGGCGTGTTGAGGTCGGGGACGAAGAAGTAGACGTTGGGATCCTCGCCCGGCGCGGCGATGCCGGCCTTCTGGCGACGCGCGACGAAATCCCGATGGTCGCGCTTGTACTCCTCCGTCACGTCGTGCGGGGTGATGGACAGGTCGCTGCCGATCCCGACATGGTCCTCGCCACAGACGTTCACCGCATGCTCGATGTGCTGCACCACGTCGTCGAGCGTGGGCTGACGCCCAGGGGTCAGGAACGGCATGAGATAGATCCCGATCACCCCGCCCTTGTCGGCCATCGCCTTGAGCTCCACGTCGCGCTTGTTGCGCGGCACGTCGGCCAGCGCGGCACACCCGGAGTGCGTGATCGAGACCGGCCCCTTGGCCACGGCAATGCCATCGGCGGTGGTGCGCTGTCCGCAATGCGAGAGGTCCACGAGCACCTTCTGCTTTTCCAGTTCGGCCACGACCTCGCGCCCGAACGAGCTCAGCCCCGCGTTGCCCGGCTCGAGGCTCCCGTCGCCCACAAGGCTGCGCGTGTTGTACGTCAGCTGCACGATCTTGACCCCGAACGCGGCGAAGGTCGCGATGGTCGACAGGTCGCTCCCGATGGGCTGCACCCCCTGGAAGCCGTAGATGATCCCCAGGCGCTTGGTGCGCTTGGCCTCCGCCAGGTCGCGGACCGAGCGCACGCGCATCAACACGTCGCCGTGCACGTTGAGCTCGCGCTCCCACGTCCCGATGCGGCGCATCGTCGACGGAAAGTCGTCGCCGTTGACGGTGAGGTTGATCCCGGTGATCCCCGACGCCGCCGCGTTGCGCACCATGGCGTCGGAGAGCGGCGTCGCTGGCTGCGTGGTGTTGAACGGCCCCGGCGATGCCAGGCAGTCGATCACCATCGCCTGCTCATACCGAGGCCACGCCGCGCCAGTAGCGGGAGCAGGAGCGGATGCCGCGGAGGCGGCGGGGGTGCCAGAAGCGACGGACGACACGTGCGACCACGGCAGCAGTGCCGGCAGTCCCACGAGGGCGGCCGTGCGGCCGATGGCGTCACGGCGGGTGCACCCGCTGGGCTGATCGTCGCGCATGGGAACGCTCGTTAGGTCGACGGGGAACGCTCGCGCATGAGGGCGCGCGCGATGATGAGTTGCTGAATCTGCGTCGTACCCTCATACAACCGGAAGATTCGCACGTCGCGATACAAGCGCTCGGCCACGCACGGGGCGATGTAGCCGGCCCCGCCGTGGATCTGCACGGCACGATCGGCGACGCGCCCCACCATCTCCGAGGCGAACATCTTGGCGCACGACGCTTCGGTCGAGACGCGCTCGCCGGCGTCGGCCCGGCGCGCCGCATCCAGCACCATGCAGCGCGCCGCGTACGACTCGGCACGGCTATCGGCCAGCATGGCCTGCACCAGTTGGTGCTCGGCGATGGACTTCCCGAACTGTGTGCGCTCCATCGCGTAGCGCAACGACTCGTCGAGCAGTCGCTCGGCCAGCGCCACGCACATCGCCGCAATGTGCAGCCGCCCGCGATCGAGGGCGCGCATGGCAATCGAGAAGCCACGATGCTCGGGGCCCAGCAGTGCCGACGCCGCGACGCGGCATTCATCGAAGATGACGTCGCTCAGGTGCGCGCCGCGCTGCCCCATCTTGCGCTCCGGCGCCCCGACATGGAGCCCGGGGGACTCGCGCTCCACCAGGAAGGCCGAGACGCCGCTCGCGTCGCGCGTGGCGGGGTCTGTACGCGCGAAGACCAGAAAGACCCCGGCGTCAGGCGCGTTGGTGATGTAGCGCTTGGTCCCGTTGATGACGTAATGGTCGCCGTCGCGGCGCGCGCTCGTGGTGAGGGCGCCCGCATCGGACCCCGAATCCGGCTCGGTGAGGCAGAAGGCGGCGATCAGCTCGCCGGTGGCCAGGCGCGCGAGATACCGCTCGCGCTGCGCCGGCGTCCCCATCGCCACGATGCTCCACGAGCCGAGTCCGTTGTTGATCCCCACCAACGACCGAAAGACGGGGGCCGCGTAGCACAGTTCGAGAAAGGCGCGCACCGACTGCTCGACATTGAGCCCCACGCCCCCGAACTCCGCGGGGATGGTGAGCCCGTAGAGCCCCATCTCCCGCATCTCCCGCACAAGGACGTCGGGCACGTGGTCGGTCGCATCGATCTCGGCCTCGGCGGGAATGAGCCGGTCCCGCACGAACCGCCGGACCGTATCGAGAAGCAGTGAGAAGGTCTCGGCGTCGAGCGCCACCGAACTCCCGTCTCCCGTCTCCCGTCTCCCGTCTGCAGTCATGAGTTCTCGATCTTGAGCATCGCCCGCGCCTCGTCAGGGGTCGCCACCTCGCGTTGCAGCTCCTTGGCCAGCCGCACCACGCGCTCCACGAGCTGGGCGTTGGTCGCCAGCTGCTTGTATGCGTAGAAGAGATTGTCCTCGAGCCCCACGCGACAGTGCCCGCCCATCACGATCCCCATCGTCGATGCCGGGAGCTGCGCCGGCCCCACGCCGATCACGCTCCACATCCCTTCGGCCGGGACCGTATCCACCATGTGCATCAGGTGCCGCGGGTGGTACGGGAGGGCATTCTTGATGTTCATCACCATGTCGAACCAGGGCGGGCCCTTGATGAGCCCCTTCTTCCACAGATTGATGCCGGCGTGGATGTGGCTCAGGTCGAAGCACTCGATCTCGGGTTTCACGCCATACTCGATCATCTTCCCGGCATAGTACTCCACGTCGATCGGGTCATTCATGTACGGCCCCTTGGGCAGGTTCACCGACCCCACGTTGAGGCTCATCATGTCGGGGCGCAGGTCGACGGCGCGGATGCGGTCGTCACGGTGCGCCGGGGACCGGAAGCCCGTGGAGATCTGCACGATGAGGCGCGTATGCTTGCGCAGCCCCTCCAGCACCTTGGCAAAGAAGTCGTAGTCGAGGCACGGCTTCTGGTCCTTGTCGCGGGCGTGATAGTGCAGGATGCTCGCCCCGGCCTCCCAGCAGGCGATCCCGTTCTCGATGATCGCCTCGGGCGTCACGGGCAGGTGCGGCGTATCGGCCGTCGTGGCATACGACCCGACAGGCGCAACGGTGATGATCAGCTTGTCATGCTGGGGAGCGGGCATGGACGGTGGGATGGAGGGGCGAGCCGGGGTGGAAGATACGAAGGAGCCTAACGCAGTAACTGGAGCCGTTCGGTGAGGGCGCGCACCCGCTGCGTCAGCCGGCCCACGCCGCTCGCGATGGCCGCCACCTGCTGGCGGGCCAGCGCGGCATCGCCCAGCTCCAGTGCGTCGCGAATGACGGGGAAGGTACGCGCCACACTCCCGTTGTAGGTACTCGGCCCCATCATCGGGTTCCGGAACCAGGGACGGCCGGGAAGTCCCTCGGGGAGCATGAGCAGCTGCTCACTCTGGCGAATCTCGCGATTGATCGCCGCCAGCGCCGGCGCGTGACCGGCGAGCGCCGCGGCGCCGGCGCCGAGCGCCCGCGCATGGGCCTGTTCGTACTGGGCCGCAGCATCGCCCAGCGTGTCGATTGCCGCGACGAGCGGGGTAAGGTCGACGCCGCGCCGCTCGCGGGCGGAGAGCGCCACCAGCTCCTGCGCCCAGCCGCGATACGCCCGCGCCGCATCGGCAAACGACCACGGCAGCACCGGCGAATCCGCCAGCCGCAAGAGGGCCGACGCGAAGGCCCCGGCCTGCGACTGCCCGTAGGTGAAGCCCGGGTCGAGGAAGCGTTCGAAGTAGGTGAAGCTGTCGAACGCCGAGTGGTAGGTCCCACGCCCCGTGTTGCGATAGGCCACGTGCAACGCCGTGATCCCCAGGTGCATGGTGAAGGCGGCGTAGTCGGTGTTGGCCCCGATGGGCGTGAGCACGAAGGGGCGCGCGCGCACCGCATCGGAATCGGCGGCGCTGCGGGCCGCGCCCAGCGCGCGCGCCGTGATGAGGTCGAGCGCGCTCCGCCCCGTGGCCGGGTCGCGCGTGTCGCGCGCGATCTCGCGCATGAACGTCTCGAGGGCATGCGACCCGCTCGACGTGAAGATGCCGCGCCGATAGTTGTCGCCCTGGATGTACAGCACCGCCTTCTCGCGCAGCTCCTCGCCGTGGTCCTCGGCCCACTCGGTGGAACCCAGGATCCCCTGCTCCTCGCCGTCCCACAGCGCGAACACCAGCGTGCGCGCCGGCTGCCACCCCGTCTTGCGCATGTCGGACAGGGTGCGCGCCGTCTCCATGACCGTCGCCGCCGCCCCCACCGGATCGTCGGCGCCGAAGACCCACGCGTCGTGATGGTTCCCCGCGATGATCCACTCGTCAGGCGCCGTGGCGCCGGGGATGCGCGCGATGACGTTGTAGAGCGGCCGGGTCTTCCATTCCGAGCGCACCTTCATGTGCACCCGGGCGCGGCTGGGCCCCACGTGATACGTGAGCCCCAGCGCCCCCTTCCACGCGTCGCTCGGCACCACCGGTCCCTCCAGCGCGTCGAACAGCGCCGAGGCATCGGCGTACGAGATGGAGAGCACCGGAATGGTCACCAACCCCTTGGCCTCGGCGCGCGTGAGGCGGCGACTCCCCGCCTTCGAGGCCCATCCCGGGCTCAAGGGATCGCCCGTGTAGTACTGGTCGTCCTTGATCCCCCCGCGTTCGACGGCGTGCGGCGGGCGCATGGGGCCGCGCGGGTACGGACGGTTGAGCCAGAAGCCGTCTTCCTTGGGGTCGTTGTACATGATCAACCCCACCGCGCCGCGCTCCGTTGCGTTCGACGACTTCACCGACCGGTGGTGCGGCCCCGCACGCGCCAGCACGATCTTCCCACGTACCGAGATCCCCAGACGGTCGAGCTGCGCGTAGTCATCGGGGAGCCCGTAGTTCACATAGACCACCTCGGCCGTCACGTCGCCATCGGCGCCGTAGGCAGCGTACGGCGGCAGGATGCCGGGGAGCCTGGAGTCGGGATCCTCGGCGAACACCTCTTCCTTGAGCCGAGCGCGCCACGGCTTGGCGCCGCGGATCTCGAGCAGCTGTTCCAGCGGCATCGGGATCAGCGCTTCGTACTGCTCGATCTGCGCGTCGAGTCCCCACTCCCTGAAGCGCGCCAGCGCCCACTCGGCCACGCGCTTGGAGCCGGGCGTTCCTGCCAGGTGCGGGAAGGCGGTCATCGCGCGGATGTATCCGCGGATGCGCGCGGGGTCTGGAGTCGTACGGGCGGCGCGCTCGAGAATGGCACGCGCGGGAAGGGCGTCCGCGGGAAAGCCCCGGATCGGAGCCTCCTGAGCCGGGAGCGTCAAAGGCCCGGCGAGCCATACGCCGATGAGCCCCGACATGACGCGCGGCACAAGCCGCGGAACGACGCGCGGCATGAGCCGCGAGACGACGCGCGGCGTGAGGCCCCCGCGCACGGCTGCTTCGATACTGACCACCGTCATTCGGTTCGCGTCCTCGGACTTGGCCTCGTCTGGCGAGCGACGGACACGGCTCGCGCGAGAGCAGACGGCTGCCCGAGACGATGGTACCAAGGGCGCGCACGGCGGCGCGTCACCGGGCGCCGGCTCACCGGCGCGTCACCGG
>ERZ795061.1255-NODE-1255-length-25002-cov-33.073115_pt1 | contig 25002 bp, 27 predicted proteins | sample MGYA00375145_ERZ795061 | MGnify/ENA primary metagenome ERZ795061 (study PRJEB30190, sample SAMN05720144) | anaerobic digester metagenome | isolation source: active sludge of municipal wastewater-treating anaerobic digesters | place: USA | collected 2014-12-22 ... | reverse complement strand
CGGGCAGGTGCTCGGCGAGATGGACGCGGTGGATCTCGGCGACCGCATCCGCGCCCAGGAGGCCGCGCTCGAGCGCGCGCAGGCGGCGATGCGCGAGGCCGAGGCGCGCCAGGCGTTCGCGCGCGCGCAGGCACGGCGCTACGACAAGCTGGGCAGCCTGCAGGCCGCGAGCGAGGAGCTTGCGCTCACCCGCCGCCAGGAGCTCGAGGTCGCCGAGGCCGGCCTCGCCGCCGCGCGCGAGGAGCGCACGCGCGCCCGCGCGGAAGGCGCCGCGCTGCAGGCTCAGCTCGCCAACCTGCGCCTGGTCGCGCCGGTCGATGGCGTGGTCACGCTGCGCGAGGTGGAGCCGGGCACCACGGTCGTGGCGGGCCAGGCGGTGCTCGAGGTGATCGACCCGGCGACCCTGTGGGTCGACCTGCGCCTCGACCAGGTCAATGCCGGAGGCCTGGCCGCCGGCTTGCCGGCCCTCGTCGTGCTGCGCTCGCGCAGCGGCGAGGCGCTCGCCGGGCGGGTGCTGCGCGTGGAGCCGAAGGCCGACGCGGTGACCGAGGAGCTGCTCGCCAAGGTGGTCTTCGACCGGCTCCCCGAGCCGATGCCGCCGCTCGGCGAGCTGGCCGAGGTCACCCTGGCGCTGCCGCCGCTGCACGCCGCGGCGGTGATCCCCAACGCCGCGCTGCGGCGCGAGGCGGGTGCGGTCGGGGTGTGGCGGCGCGCGGGGGAGGGCGGTCTGCGCTTCGTGCCCTTGAAGCTGGGCGCGAGCGACCTCGACGGGCGCGTGCAGGTGCGCGAGGGCCTGGCGGCGGGCGACGAGATCGTCGTGTATAGCGAGGCCGGGCTGCGCGCAGGCCGCCGCACCGAGGTCGTCGCGGCACTGGACGGAGCGGGCAAATGATCAGCCTCGCCGGCCGCGACATCCTGCACGGCTGGGGCAAGTTCGTGTTCACCGGCGTCGGCCTGGGGCTGCTGATCGGCGTCACGCTGGTGATGGCGGGCGTGTATCGCGGCATGGTCGACGACGGCAAGGCCTTGCTCGACAACAGCGGCGCCGACCTCTGGGTGGTGCAGCGCGACACGCTCGGCCCCTATGCGGAGTCGTCCAGCGTCCACGACGACCTCTACCGCAGCCTGCTCGGCCAGCGTGGCGTGGCGGGCGCGGCGAACATCACCTACCTGACCATGCAGGTGCGCAAGGGCAGCGAGGACGTGCGCGCGATGGTGGTCGGCATCGCCGCCGGCCGGCCGGGGGCCACGCCGGGCTGGCCGCCGTATCTGGTCGCGGGGCGGCAGATCACGCGCGGGCATTACGAGGCGGTGGCCGACGTCGCCAGCGGCCTGCGCCTCGGCGAGCGCGTGGGCATCCGGCGCAACCAGTACACCGTGGTCGGGCTGACCCGGCGCATGGTGTCCTCGGCCGGCGACCCGATGGTGTTCATCCCGCTCAAGGATGCGCAGGAGGCTCAGTTCCTCAAGGACAACGACGCCATCCTGCAGGGTCGCCGCCGCACTGCGGCCAACCCGGCGCTCAACCGCCCGGGCGTGCCCGGCCTGCTCGACGCGGTGCTCGCCTCGCAGAGCACCAACCCCTATGTGAATGCCGTGCTGCTCACGCTCGCGCCCGGCCACGCGCCCGACGAGGTCGCCGAATCCATCCGGCGCTGGCAGCGCCTCACCGTGTACACCCGGGCGCAGATGGAGGGCATCCTCGTCGGCAAGCTGATCGCCACCTCCGCGCGCCAGATCGGCATGTTCCTGGTCATCCTCGCGGTGGTGAGCGCGGCCATCGTCGCCTTCATCATCTACACGCTGACCATGGACAAGATCCGCGAGATCGCGGTGCTCAAGCTCATCGGCACGCGCAACCGGACCATTGCCGCGATGATCCTGCAGCAGGCGGTGGCGCTCGGGCTGATCGGCTTCGTCGTCGGCAAGATCGCCGCCACCTGGTCGGCGCCCTTCTTCCCCAAGTACGTGCTGCTGGTGCCCGCCGACACGGTGGCGGGCTTCGCGGCGGTGATGGCGATCTGCGTGCTCGCCAGCCTGGTGTCGATCCGGCTCGCGCTGCGCGTCGATCCGGCCGAAGCGATCGGAGGCTGAGATGGACCGACCGACACGCGCCGGCAAGGGCATCCTGATCGAAGGCCTCACCAAGCGCTACGGCAAGGGCGACACCGCAGTGGATGCCTTGAAGGGCGTGGACATGCGTGTCGCCCCGGGCGAGGTCGTCGGCCTGATCGGCCCCTCGGGCTCGGGCAAGAGCACGCTGCTGAAGTGCCTCGGTGCGGTCATCGACCCTACGGCGGGGCGCATGACCCTGGGCGAGGAGTGCATCTTCGACAACGGCTGGAAGGTGCGCGACCTGCGCGCCCTGCGCCGCGACCGCATCGGCTTCGTGTTCCAGGCGCCCTACCTGATCCCCTTCCTCGACGTCACCGACAACGTCGCCCTGCTGCCCATGCTCGCCGGCGTGCCGAACGCCGCGGCGCGCGCGCGGGCGCAGGAATTGCTGAGCGCGCTCGACATCTCGCACCGTGCCGCGGCCATGCCCGCGCAGCTGTCGGGCGGCGAGCAGCAGCGCGTCGCCATCGCCCGCGGCCTGGTCAACCGCCCGCCGGTGATCCTCGCCGACGAACCTACCGCGCCGCTCGACAGCGTGCGCGCGATGGCGGTGGTGCGCATCCTCAACGACATGGCCGCGCAGTTCCAGACCGCGATCATCGTGGTGACCCACGACGAGAAGATCATCCCCACCTTCAAGCGCATCTATCACATCCGCGACGGGGTGACGCACGAGGAGGCGGGCGAGGGGCGGCTCGTGCGCGAAAGCGCGTGAGGACCGCTGCGCGGGCCGCCCCGCCGCGCTGCGATGGGGTCGGGCGGCACGGAATGTTCTTGCACCGGGGCATGGAACATTTTCCGCGGCGCTTCGTTTCATTGTCCAGGAAGGCGATTCCGCCCTCTCGAAACCATCACGAAAGGACCTCTTCGACATGCAATCCCGCTCCACCCCCCGTCTGCTCGCCTTCGGCGCCGTCGCGATCCTCGCCGGCCTTCTTGCGGCCGCTCCCGCCACGGCGGCCGACAGCCATCGCCATGACACCCACACGGCGGTCCTCCAGCTCGACCAGGGGGCCAGATGGCAAACCGACGCCGCGCTCCGGACCGGCATGGAGGCGATCCGCGACGCGCTCGCGCGGGCCATCCCGCAGGTGCATGCGGGGCGCTTCGATGCGGCGCAGTATCGTGCGCTGGCCGAAGGGGTCGAAGGGCAGGTCGCCTACATCGTGCAGAACTGCAAGCTGAAGCCTGAGGCGGACGAGGTGCTGCACGCGATCATCGGCAGGCTCGGCCAGGGCGTCGAGGTGATCGGCGGCCACGCCGCCGGAACGAAGCCGGAGGAGGGCGTCGTCCACCTCGCACAGACCCTCGACGACTACGCCGCGCACTTCGACCACCCGGGCTGGAAAGGGCTGGAGACCGGACACTGATTCGACAGCGGCAGCGGAGGAAGGCCTGGTGACGGATCTCCCGCGCGCATGATCGGCGAGCGCCCGAGCAGCGGGGCGGACGCGGGCGCGGACACGGGTGAGGTGCGCGAGCTCGCCCGCGCCCGCGCCGGCGACGTGGCCGCCTTCGGCGCGCTCGTCCGCCGCCATCAGGAGCGCGTGTTCCGCTTCCTCCACCGCATGCTCGATGCCCGCGAAGAGGCGATGGAGCTGACCCAGGACGTCTTCGTCAAGGCCTGGCAGGCCTTGCCCGACTGGCGCCCCGAGGCGGCGTTCTCCACCTGGCTGCTGCAGATCGCGCGCAATGCCGCGCTCGACCAGTTGCGGCGCCGGCAGCTCGTGCGCTTCGCGCCGCTGGAGGAAGGCCTCGAGGTCGCCGACGACGCTCCGGGACCGGAGGCCCGCTATGCCAGCCGACAACGCCAGGCGCAACTGGAGCGGGCGCTGCAGCGGCTTGCCGCGGAGCACCGCGAGATCCTGCTGCTGCGCGAGGTCGAGGGCCTGGCCTACGGCGAGCTGGCCAGCGTCCTCGGCATTGCCGAGGGCACGGTGAAATCCCGGCTCGCACGCGCACGCAGCGCCTTGCTCGAACACTTCGACCCGCACACCGGAGCCTCCCATGAATAGCTCTTGCCCCACAGGATCTTGTGCCCCCGGGCCGTGTCCTCCCGACGAGGCGCTGTCGGCGCTCGTGGATGCGGCCCTGCCCTCCGAGGCCGGCGCCGGACTGCTCGCGCACTGCGCGGGCTGCCCGCGCTGCACGCGCCGGCTCGCCGAATTGCGCGCCCTCGGCGACGCCTTCGCGGCCCTACCCGCGATCCGCCTCGAGGTCGATCTGGCCGCGCAGCTTGTCGACCGCCTGCAGGCGGGCGCCCCGGCGGCCGCGCGCAAGCGCGGGCAGGGCCCCTGGTGGGTGCGCTGGATGGATCGTATCCGTCCGCCGACGCCCTGGCGCTTCGCCTTCTCGCCGTTTGCCGGATCCATTGCGGCCGTCGGGCTCGGGTTGTGGCTGGGCGGGATGCTGATGGAGCTCGAGGAACCGGTGTCGCCGCCTGCGGCGAACACGACGCTGGCCGCCATGAGCGTGTTCGGTTCCGTCCCACCGGGAAATCTCTGTCCGCGGGCCGGGGCCTGCGGCGCAAGCGGGAACGCGCGATGAAAACCACCAAGCCTGGAATGGCGCTGCTGCTGTCGGTCGCGCTCAACGTCGGCGTGCTCGGTGCCGTGCTGCTGGATCGGCTCGGGCCGGGGGCGTCCTCGACATCGGCGCCGCCCCTCCATCGCATCCTGGAACTCGACGAGGCGCAGCGCGCGCGCTGGGACGCGGTCGAAGCGCCCTTCCTGCAGCAGTTCCACGCTGCCAGCGGCCAGTTGGAGGCGCATCGGCGGGCACTCGTCGAAGCCCTCTTCGCCGAGGCGATCGATCCGCTGCGCATCGAGACCGCGCGCGCGGCGATCGCCGAGCTGCAGCAGGACCAGCAGCGCCTGATCATCGAGCAGCTGATCGCCGAGCGCGAGATCCTCGACGCGCGCCAGCGCCAGCAGCTGCTCGGCCTGCTCCTTGCCCAGCCGCCGGCACGCACCACGGTCGAGGACCTGCACGCGCGCCCGACGCGCTAGCGCATCTCGAACGCCTCCTGGTGGAAGCTCGCGCCGCCCATGCCGAGGCCGCGCAAGCCCTTGCGCAGGCTGGTGGCGAGGCCGCGCGGCCCGCAGAACCAGATCTCCGGCGCCGCGCCCGCGCGCGGGCGGTCGCGCAGCGTCGCCGCGGTGAGGCGCTCGTTGCGGGCGCCGCTGATCACGTGCAGGCGCACCGCGGGCAGGTTTGCGCACAAGGCCTGGAGGCGGGCGACGAAGGGGTCGGTCGCATGCTCGCGCACGCTGTAGTAGAAATCGACGTCGGGCGCCTGCTCCGGCCTCGCCTGCAGCGCCTCGAGCCAGGCGAGGAAGGGGGTCACGCCGATGCCGCCGGCGATCCAGATCTGCTCCCGCCCGTCCAGCGACTGCGGCAGATCGAAGCATCCATAGGGGCCTTCGACCTGCATGGGCCGACCCGGCTGCAGGCGCTGCGCGAGGCCGCGGGTGTAGTCACCCAGGGCCTTGATCTGGAAGCGCACCCGACGGTCGCCGCGGTCGGCGCCGGCGATCGTGAAGGGATGCGCGCCCTCCAGACGATCGAAGGTCGCGAAGGCGAACTGCCCCGGCCGGTGTCCGCGCCAGCCCTCGTCGAGCCGGCAGACCACCTCGGTGACGCCCGCGCCGGCGTCGCGGACCGACTCCACCACGCCGCCGACGCGGCGGTCCTGGCCGATGCGCCCGCCCAGCACCCGCACGCTGGCGACGCTGCCGGCGGCGATCAGGCCCGCCAGCAGCACGCCGACCGGTTGCGTCCAGTAGTCGAGCGGCGCGAGGAAGGCGGCATGGAAGGCGAGCGCCAGGTACAGCACCGGCATCCCCTTGTGAACGTAACGCCAGATCCGGAACGGGAAGCGCTTCCACAGCGTCAGCACCAGCATCGCCAGCAGCGCGTAGATCGCGAACTCGCCCAGCTCCTCGGCGACGTCGCGCATGGCTTCGAGCAGGCCGCCGCCGTGATCCTTGGGCAGGCGCCCCTCGCGCCCCCACAGCGTCTTGATGAGGTCGTCGGAGAGCTCGACCAGCCAGTGCAGCACCGCGAAGCCGACCGCGAGGATGCCGGCCCATTTGTGCACACGGTAGATGCGGTCCATGCCGCCGAAAAAACGCTCCAGCCGGGCCGGACGGGTGGCGAGCACCATCGCCAGCGACATCAGCGCGAAGGACCCCAGGCCGGTGAGCGTCAGCGCGTGCTCGCGCACCGCCCAGGGATTGCCCGGCGCGCTGGCGACGGCGCCCGTCGCCGACAGCATTTCCACGCCCCAGGCCAGGCCGACCAGGGCGATGAAGGCGGACAGAAAGCGTTTCATGATCCGGTCCCTCCTTCAGTCGTCCTCGAAGTAGCCCTTCGCGGCGTCGATGTGGCACGCGGTGCAGTTGGCCTTGCTGCCGACGTCCTTGCGGGTCCACTCGGAGCGCGGGACCTCGTCGTGCTCGCGCACCCACTTCGGCAGTTCGGTGATGCGCAGGGGGGCATCGCCGGGGCGCAGGCCGCGCAGCAGCTTGCCCGGCTGCCCGCGCGCGTCGCCGGCGTGATCGACGAGGTAGCGGGTGATCGCGGCGGTGGTGTCGGCATCGACGCTGGCGTCGTCGCCGAAATGATTCTCCAGTTCGCCCATCATGCGTGTCCACGACGCCGCGGGCAGCATCGACGCCGGAAACGCGATGTGGCAGCTCGCGCACTCCTGCACGGTGAGCGGGTCGGTGACCGGCGGATAGAAGTCGTCGTCGCCGGCCTGGGCGCGGCCGAGCAGCATGAGGGTCACGGCGATCGCGGCGGCACCGAGGGCGAGGGGGCGAAGGGCGGGGGTCTTCATGGCGGGTCTCCGGGGTGGCGCTTACTGGGTGCTCATCCAGGCGAGCCAGTCGCCCTTCTCGCGTGCGCTGCACTCGCGGCCGAGCACCTCGTTGCAGTTGCGCTTGAACCATTTTTCGACCTTCGCCGGGTCGCCGTAGCGTGTGGCCGACACCGACACCGCCATCGGCTCGATGGCCTTGCCGGTGCGGGTCTGGCCGGCTGAGCGCGCGTTCTCGCCATGGCAGGAGGTGCAGGCGGGCGTGTCGGGCTTGCCGAGGCCGTGGCGGGTGCGGTGCAGGGCTTCGCCGCGTGCGGCGGAAAAACCGGCGAAGGCGGGGTCGGTGGCGCGCGCCTCGGCGGCGTAGCGCTCCAGGAGGGCGGCGCTCGGGGCGGCGAGCGCCCCGGCACTGGCGGCGAGGCCGCACAGCAGCGCAAACGCGCGGAATTGGCTGTTCATGGTTCGTTCCTTGATCCGGGCTGAGGACTCGACCGGACGGGCATCGCGGATGCCAGTCGTCCGGAATCGCGAGCCCAGTGTGCAAGCGCGCCACTGAATCGAACCTGAACGGAGAAAGCGCGTGCGCCAAGGAGCGGCGGGGGCGGGCGCCGATGCGCCCGCGCGCTGCCCGCGCTCAGCGCATGTCGAAGAGTTCCTGGTGGAAGTCGGCCGCCGGCAGGCCCCGGGCGACGAAGCCCTCGCGCAGGGACTGGCCGAAGCCGCCCGGTCCGCAGAACCAGACGTCGGCTTCGGCCCATCCCGGCACGGTGTCGCAGATGCGCGCCACGTCGAGGCGGCCGTCGCGCGCGCTCACCAGCACGTGCAGCCTCACCCCCGCCGCCTGCGCATCGCGCTGCAGGCGGGCGATGAAGCCCTGGTCCGGTTCGGCCGTGCTGTAGAACAGATCGACCTCGCGCCCGTCGGGCTCCACCGCGAGCGCCTTCATGCGGGCGATGAAGGGGGTGATGCCGATGCCGCCGCCGACCCAGATCTGGCGGCGCTTGCCGCTGGCGCTGCCGCTGGCGAAATCGAAGCGGCCATAGGGGCCTTCGACGGTCACGAGGTCGCCGACGCGGAGCAGTTCGGGCAGGCGCGCGGTGTAGTCGCCGATGCCCTTGATCAGGAAGAACAGGCGGCCGTCCTCCTTCCAGCCCGAGGAGATGGTGAAGGGATGCGCGCCTTCGTCCCTGGAGAAGGTCACGAAGGCGAACTGGCCAGCCTCGTGCCCCGGCCAGCGGTCCTTGAAGCGGATCGCCACCTTGAGCACGCGGTTGTCGGGGAAGGGCACCAGCTCCTCGATCTCGCCGACCGCCTTGCGCCGGTGGCCGACACGGCCGGACAGGGACACCACGGCGGCGACGCTGCCGCCGGCCATCAGCACGGCGAGCACGATGCCCATCGGCTGCGTCCAGTAGGCGAACGGCGTCAGCAGCACCGAGTGGAAGACCAGCGCCAGGTAGGCGAGGGCCAGCAGGCGGTGGGTCTTGAAGAACAGCCGGTACGGAAAGCGCTTGGCGAGCGCGATCACGATCAGCACCACCGCCGCGTAGAAGGCCCACTCGCCGACCGATTCCGCCAGGCCGCGCTGTGCGCGGAAGAAGCTCTCGACCGGGTCGGTGAGCGGCGGCTTCGGCCCCCGCTCGGGCTTGACCAGCCAGCCCCAGCCCACCGCCCACTTGGTGCCCTGCGCCCACAGCCAGTGGATGACCGAGAACACCAGGCCGGTGATGCCCAGCCACTTGTGCAGGCGATAGGTCTTGTCCAGCCCGTCGAGCAGCGGCTCGACCCGCACCGGGCGCAGCGCCAGGATCATCCCCACGCTCATGACGCCGATGCCGATCACGCCGGTGTAGTTGATCGCCACCGTGCGCAGGGCGAAGTATTCGTAGCCGGCAGGCAGCAGCGGATCGGCCATCCACCACAGCAGGCTGAGCAGCAGCAGGAGTCCCGCGTACGCAAATCGGATGTTCTTCATCGTGCTCTCCCTCGGATCGCATTTCGGCGCCCGCGGCAAGGCGCGGCCCGCACGCCGCGTGGAGCGCCACCTGCGCCGAGTATCCGCGAAAAGCCAGCGGCCCGCCTTGTCGCCGCGCAAGGCCGCCGCGCACCGAATGGCGACGCCGTTCTGGGGCTGGCCGTTCAGGTCCGGTTAAGGATCGCGGCCCCATGCTGCGGGTTGTCCCGACCACGGAGCCTTTCCAATGATGACCAAGAGCTTGATTTCGACGCTGCTGCTGGCGCTTGCCGCCGGGATCGCCACCCACGCCCGCGCCGCCGGGGACGAACCGACGGCGCTGTCGCCGCAGGCCTGCCAGGCGCTGCACCAGGAGCTCGACGCAGTCGCGGCCCATGTGCGCGAGGCGCGCGCGAGTGGCGCCGCACACGCGGACGCGCCCGATCCCTACCCGGCGCTGGCGCAGGCACTGGAGGCCCACCTCGATGCCTTGAAGGCCGGCCTGCCGACGCCGGCGACACCGCGCGCGCAGGCTGGCGAGTTGTTGAGCGACATGCGTGACGCCCTGGTCCTGGTGCGCGGCGCCACCCACCTCGAAGCCCGCCTGCTCGCGGTGCAGCGCCTCGAGGACGATCGACGGCTCTACAATCGCGTCCTGGAGACCCTGGGGTGCTCCGCCACTCGACCCACCGCACTTTGAACCGATGACCTCGATCACGCCGCGCCAGGCCCTGCTGCTCTCGCTCGCCGCAGCGCTGAGCACCATCGCAATGAAGACCGGCGCCTGGTGGCTGACCGGCTCGATCGGCTATCTGTCGGATGCGCTCGAATCGGTGGTCAACCTGGCGGGCGCGGGTTTTGCGCTGTGGATGGTGTCCTACGCGCAGCGCCCGGCGGACGAGGATCACCAGTACGGTCATGGCAAGGCCGAATACTTCTCGGCCGCGTTCGAGGGCGGGCTGATCTTCATCGCCGCGCTGATCATCCTGATCACCGCCGGGGAACGCCTGCTCCATCCGCAGGCGATCGGCGACCTCGGGCTCGGCACCTTGCTGTCCGTCGGCGCGAGTCTGATCAACTTTCTCGTTGCGCGCGTGCTGCTGCAGGTCGGTCGCGCGCACCGCTCGCTCGCGCTCGAGGCCGACGCGCGCCACCTGATGGCCGACGTGTGGACCACCGCGGGCGTGGTCTGCGGTGTCGGCCTCGCGGGCGCCACCGGCTGGAGCTGGCTCGACCCGGTGGTCGCCGGTGCGGTCGCGCTCAACATCCTGCGCGAGGGCTGGGAGCTGATGCGGCGCTCGATCGACGGCCTCATGGACCGCGCGCTGTCCGAGACCGAGGTGGCCGCGATCGAACGTACCCTGGCCGAGGCCTCGCCGCCGGGCTGCTTCCACGGCAGGCTCGCCACGCGGGCCGCGGGTGCGCTGCACTTCGCCCACGTCGAGCTGTGCGTTCCCGGGGAGTGGACCGTCGCCGAGGCCCACGCGGTGGCCGATGCACTCGAGGGCATCGTGCTCGAGCGCACCGGCACCCGCCTCTCGACCCACCTCGAGCCCCTCCCGCCGAACCTCCCGCAGGGCGCGGGCGTGGACTTGGGCCGCGTGCCCGACGAAGGGCCATAGACGAACGAGACCCCATCCCGCCGATGCACCTGCTCATCATCGAAGACGACCGCACGATCGCCGAGAACCTCTACGAGTACCTCGAGGCGCGCGGCCACCAGTGCGACTATGCCGGCTCGATCGCGGCGGCTGCGGCCTTGCTCGCGTGCACCGCGTTCGACGCCCTGGTGCTCGACCGCAACCTGCCCGACGGCGACGGGCTCGCGCTCGCACGCCGGCTGCGTGCCGAGGGACGTGCGATGCCGATCCTGGTGCTGACTGCGCGCGACGCGCTCGAAGACAAGCTGCTCGGCTTCGAGGCGGGCGGCGACGACTACCTGGTCAAGCCGTTCGCGCTGCAGGAGCTCGAGGTCCGCCTGCTGGCACTGGCGCGGCGCAGTGCCGTGCGGCCGGCCGACCCGGTGTTGCGCCACGGCGCGCTGGAGTTCAGGGCCGCGACCCAGGAGCTGCGCCTGCAGGGCCGTCTTCTCGCCCTGCCGCCGAAGCCCTTGCGCCTGGTCGCCGAACTGCTTGCCCAGCCCGAGCGCGTGTTCTCGCGCCGCGAGCTCGAGATCGCGGTATGGGGGCACGAGCAGGACAGCAGCGACAACCTGCGCAGTGTGCTGCACACCCTGCGGCGCACCCTCGGCGACGACGCATCCACCCAGGTGGTGAATGTCCATGGCCTCGGCTACAAGCTCGTCAGCCGCTGACTGCGGCGCGCGCCGCGGCGGCCGGCGTTGGCTGCCGGACGGCATGCGCATCCGCATCGCGGTGTCGGTCACGGCCGTGCTGGTCGTGCTCATCGTGGCGCAGTCGCTCGCCCTGGTGCGGCTCAACGAGGAGATGGAGGAGGAGTTCATCGACGGCACACTCGAGGAGCAGCTGCACTACAGCATCGAGCATAGCCGCCGCCTCGGTACCCTGATCGGGCCGCAGACTCCGAACATGACGCTCTACCGCTTCGCGCCGGGTGCGCTGCCACCGCAAGGGCTGAGCCCCGCGCTGGCCGGACTCGCGGTGGGCAATCACGAGGAATGGTCCGCCGGGCGCGAGCTGCACGTTGCAGTGCGAGAGGCCGATGGCCAGCGCTACGTGCTCGTGTACGACGAATCCGAGCATCGCAAGCGCGAGTCGGCCGTGGTCGCCACGGTCGTGATCGGCGGCCTGGTGCTGAGCGCCTTGTCCTTTCTCCTCGTCTACGCCATCGCCGCACGGCTCACGCGCGGGCTGGAGACGCTGGCCGAGCGCGTCGAGGAGGGGGGCGACGGCACGCCCTTCGCCGAGGACGGACTCGAGGCCGAGCTCCGCGTGGTGGCGCGTGCGCTGGACAGGGCCGAGGCGCGCCAGGCCGCCGTGCTGGCGCGCGAGCGCGATTTCAACGCCAATCTGTCGCACGAGCTGCGCACCCCGCTCGCCGGTATCCGCAGCGATGCCGAGATGCTGCTGAACGATCCGGTCCTGTCCGACAAGGCCCGCCGCCGTGCCGAGCGCATCATCGCCACCACCGACCGCACCACCACGCTCGCCCAAAGCCTGCTGCTGCTCGCCCGCGAGGCGCGGCCGCAGGCGCTCGAACCGATCGACCTGAGCGCGGCGGTGCGCGACGCCTGGACGCGCTTGCACCCGGCCGGCGCTGCGGCCGCAGCGCCCAGCATCCGTATCGACCCCCAGGCCGAGCTCGTCGCCGACCCCGGCCTGCTGGCGCTCGTGCTGCGCAACCTGCTGGAGAACGCCCTGCGTCATGGCGAGGGGCGCGCGATCGAGGTGGTGCTGGAAGGGCGTCGCCTCGAGGTGTGCGATCGTGGCCCCGGCTTCGGCGACGAGGACCCGGCGCGCTGCTTCGAGCGCTTCCGGCGCGGCGGGGCCAAGCCGGGACACGGGCTCGGCCTGGCGCTGGTGCGGCACATCTGCACCGCCTGCGGCTGGGAGGCCCGCGCCGCCAACCGGCCCGACGGCGGCGCCTGCCTGACGATCGACTTCGGGCCCGCGTCGAGATAGCGCGGCTGGCGTGGTTCCGGCTGCCCGCGCTCACACTTTCCTCACACCCGCATCACGCTTTCCTCACGCCCGCATGGGTAGATTGCGCCGATCCTTTCCGGCTCCGCGCGATCATGTTCAAGTTACGTCTTTCCCACGTCCCGTCCTTCGCTCCCTCGGCCGGCGCATCGACGCCCGTCGGGCGTCGCGCTCGGGGCGCTTCGGCGTTCGCCGCCGCCTGGTCCGGCGCGCGCAGCTGGCGCCCCGAGGTGTCGGGCGAGGGCTTGCTGGTCGGGCTCGGCCTCTATTTCGCGCTCGCCTGCAATACGCCCTTCTGGCGTGCGCTGCTCGCGAGCCGTGGCGGCGAGGGCGGCGGCCTCTTCTATGTGCTCGCGCTCGGCGTGGCGCTCGCCGCGCTCAACGTCGCGCTGCTCGCGCCGCTGCTCAACCGCTGGACGACCAAGCCGCTGCTGGGCGGCCTGATCCTCGTGGCCGCGGTGTCGAGCTACTACGCCGGCCACTTCGGCGTGTACTTCGACCCGAGCATGCTGCGCAACGTGCTGCGCACCGACCTCGCCGAGGCGCGCGAGCTCCTCACGCCCGGCTTCTTCCTGCAGGTCTCCGCGCTGGCCCTGCCGCCCCTCGTCTTTCTTGCGCGAGCGCGCGTGCGCCGGCGTCCGCTGCGGCGCGCGCTGGCGATCCGGGCCGCCGCCGCCGTGCTCGCGCTGCTCGTGGCCGTCGCGGCGCTCGGTAGCGTGTTCAAGGACTTCTCCGGGCAGATGCGCAACCACAAGGAGCTGCGCTACCTGATCACCCCCGCCGCGCCGCTGTGGTCGCTCGCGCGCGTGCTGAGCCGCGACGCGCAGGCGGCCAATCAGCCGCGCCGGCCGGTCGGCGCCGATGCCCGCCTGGGAGCGAGCTGGGCGGCGGCGAAGAAGCCGACCCTGTTCGTGATCGTGGTCGGCGAGACCGCGCGCGCCGCCAACTGGGGCCTGGACCGTGGGGCGGGGCAGTCGCCCGCCCACGACACCACGCCCGAGCTCGCCCGCCGCGCGGTCATCAACTTCCCGGACGTGACGAGCTGCGGCACCAACACCGAGGTGTCGGTGCCCTGCATGTTCTCGCTGCAGGGGCGGCGCAACTACGACGAGGATGCCATCCGCGGCAGCGAGTCCTTGCTCGATGTGCTGCGTCACGCCGGCCTGCGGGTGGTGTGGAACGACAACCAGTCCGGCTGCAAGGGCGTGTGCGCCGGGGTCGAGAGCCTGCGCCCCGACCCCGCCGCCTTGCCCGCGCTGTGCGACGGCGAGCGCTGCCTCGACGAGGCCTTGCTGGAGAGCAGTCGGGCGCTGCTGCGTGATCCGCAAGGCAACCTCGTGCTGGTCCTGCATCAGCTTGGCAACCACGGTCCGGCCTACTTCCGCCGCTATCCGGAAGCCTTCCGCCGCTTCACGCCGACCTGCGACGACGAGGACCTGTCGAAGTGCACCCGCGAGCAGGTGGTCAACAGCTATGACAACGCGCTGAGCTACACCGACCACGTGCTCGCCCGCGGCATCGACCTGCTGAAGGAGCTGGAGCCGCGCTACGACGCCGCGCTGCTGTATGTCTCGGACCATGGCGAGTCGCTCGGCGAGAACGGCCTCTACCTGCACGGGCTGCCGTACTCGATCGCGCCCGCGGAGCAGACCCGCGTGCCGATGCTGATGTGGCTGTCGTCCGGCTTCGCCGCGCGCAACCGGGTCGATGCGGCGTGCCTGCGCGGGCAGGCCGCCCGGCCCGCCAGCCATGACAACCTCTTCCATACCGTCCTGGGCCTGCTCGACGTGCGCACCGCGGTCCGCGACGACGCACTCGACCTGACCGCCCCCTGCCGGAGCTGAGCACATGCACGCCAGCGAACTCTTCACCCCGCTGCCGGTGCCCGCGCTCGATGCGTCGCGGCGCTGGCTGCTCGCGCAGTCCGCACTGCTCTTCCTCGGTGCACTGCTGCTCTACGGGACATTCGAGCGAACCGATCTGGATCGCCGCCTGGCGCACGCGCTGTTCGATGCGGAGCTCGGCCTCTTTCCCCTGAGGCACAGCTGGTTCCTCGAGGCGGTGATGCACAAGGCGGCCAAGCAGGCCACCTACGTGCTGGTGGCGGCCAGCCTGTACCTGTGCTGGCAGGGCTGGCGCGGCCGGCTGGCGTGGCTGCCCGCGCGCAATGCACTGCTCGCGGCGATCGGCATGCTCGCGATTCCGCTCGCGACCTCGACCGCCAAGCTGCTGACGGCGCGCTACTGCCCCTGGGACCTCATCGACTTCGGCGGCTACGCACCCTATCTGGGCCTGTTCGAGGCTGCGCCGCCGGGGCTCAAGGCGGGGCAGTGCTTCCCGGCCGGGCACGCGTCGACCGGCTTCCTGTGGATCGTCTGGGCGGTGGCGCTGAAACCGGCCGGGCCGCGTGCGGCGCGCGCCGCGCTCGTGGCGGGCGTGCTCGCCGGCGGCGTCCTCGGTACGGCGCGCATGCTGCAAGGTGCGCACTTCCTGTCGCACACGCTGTGGACTCTGTGGTTGGCGTGGGCCGTGAGCGTGAGCCTGGCGGTGCTCGTGCGCGCCGACCTCGGTCTCGCGGGGCGGCGCGGCGCATGACGCGTCCGCGCTGCGGCGGACCGCAGCGCTGCTCCGTCAGCGCAGGTCGACGCGGCCGCCCCGCGTGCGCTTGATCCCGGTGATCATCGCGCCGACCAGGTTCACCCGCTCCAGCCGGCCCATCACGATGGCCGCCGCGGCATGGATCCCGGCGAGTGCGATCAGGGTGGCGGCGAGCGCCTCGTGGATCTCCTCCAGCCATTCCTCGCCCCAGAACGCGTCCGTGGTCTGCAGGAAGCCGGTGAGGCCGAGTGCGAGGACCAGCGCCATCAGCGCGAGCATCATCAGCGCGCCCAGGGGATTGTGGCCGGGCTGGAAGTCGCGCCTGCCGGTGCGCATCGCCGCGAGGTGGGCGCGCAGCCGCACGGGGGTCGGGAAGAAGTTGGCGAAGCGCGCGTATTCGCTGCCGACGAAGCCCCAGACCAGGCGGGCGACGACGAGACCCGAGGCGGTGTAGCCGACGAACTGGTGCAGCGTCTCGCCGTCATCGACGACGAAGAAGTTCAGGATGACGCAGCTCACCAGGCTCCAGTGGAAGACGCGCACGAACGGGTCCCAGACCCGCAGGGCAAGTTCGGAATCGGGCGGGCGCATGGCAGAGGCTCCTTGTCGGGTGGAGGAGGGCGGCGCGCGGCCGCGCGCCGCCCCGATGGCAGGTCACTTGCGTTCGAGTTCGGCGCCGGTCTCGGGATTGAAGTAGATCTCCACCTTCTTTCCGTCCTTGTCGAAGCCGTAGATCTCGTAGCAGTCGTTCTTGGTCACCTTGAAGTTCTTGATCTTGTAGCCCTGGGCTTCGACCTTGGCCTTGAAGTCGGCCTCCTTCATCCACTTCTCCTTGGGGGCGGTGCAGGTCGGGCCGGCGAGGGCCGAGGTGGAAACGAGCGCAGCGGCGGCGAGGGCGAGAATGCGGTTCATGTGTGTTCTCCTGTTTGTCGATCGAGCGCGCCCCGATCCGGAACGCGACCGCAATTTAAGCTTCCGTACATGAAGGGAAGCTGAACAGGCAGGGGCGGTGATCCGGTGCGCGACGCCCGCGGTTGGTTCCTCCTTAAGCTGCACTTAAGCCAGCATGGTCAGGATCCGGTGCAGTTCTCATCAACGGACCCCGACACACATGGACCTCCCATGGCTCGACCACCCAGCCCGCCCAGCGCCGGGCGCACAGCCCGCGGCGCGCAGTCTTCGCCTGCTCGAGGTCGATGACGCCCGCCGCCCCGCCGTGGAGCACTTCGTGCGCGAACGCTTCGCGGCGCATTACCAGGCGCGTGTACGCCACTTCATGCCGCGGCTGTTCGCACTCGAAGCCGCCGACGGCAGCCTGCACGGGGCGGTCGGCTGCCGTGGCGCGGCAGACCAGGGGCTCTTCCTCGAACGCTATCTCGACGAGCCGGTCGAGCGCGTCATCACGCGGCGGGCGGGAGAGCGGGTGGCACGCGACGGGATCGTAGAGGTCGGCAACCTCGCCGCCCACGGGGCCGGCACCGCACGCCTGCTGATCATCGCGCTCACCCGCATCCTGGCCGCCGAAGGCCTGCGCTGGGTGTGCTTCACCGGAACGCCGGCGCTGATCAACAGCTTCCGCCGCCTCGGCCTCGATCCGCTCACGCTCGGCCCTGCCGATCCGCGCCGCATGGGTGCCGAGCTGCCGGAGTGGGGCAGCTACTACGACGCCGGCCCGCTGGTGATGGCGGGCGAGATCCGGGGCGGGGATCGCACCCTCGCGGGCGCCGGCCGCGAGCTCCAATCCGGGCGTGGAGGGCAGCTCCGTGCCGGATGCGTCTGAGTCCTTCCTGGCCGGCCTCGCCCGCCATGGCGGCCGGCCCGCGCTGCGTGGCGAGAGTGGGGAGATTGCCTTCGACCGCCTGCCCGAGGCCGTCGCCGCGTGCAGGGGTGTGCTCGAGTCGGTGGCTGCGCGCCGTGTCGCGCTCGCGCTCGACAACGGCCTACAGTGGGCGCTCTGGGATCTCGCGCTGCTTGCCGACGGGCGGGTGTGCGTGCCGCTGCCGGGCTTCTTCTCGCCGGCGCAGCAGGCTCACGTGCTCGACAGTGCCGGCGTCGATACGCTGATCGTCGACCCAGTGGCCGCCAGCGCGAGCGCGGCGGTGTTCCCGGGCTTCGTGCCGGTCGCGCCCGGGATCCTCCGGCGCGTGCCGGCGCAGGTTCCGGCGCTGCCCACGGGCACGGTGAAGATCACCTACACCTCCGGCACCACCGGCCAGCCCAAGGGGGTTTGCCTGAGCGCGGCGGCGCAGCTCGCGGTGGCGCGCAGCGTGGCGCGGATCGGCGAGGCTGGCGCGGTCGAGCGTCATCTGGGCGTGCTGCCGCTGGCGACGCTGCTCGAGAACATCGCCGGCTTGTACGCCGGCCTGCTCGCTGGCGCCTGCGTCGAGTTGCTGCCGATGCGCACGATCGGCTTCAGCGGGGGCGGGGGCTTCGATCCGGCGCGCTTCCTGCAGACCCTGCATGCCCGTCGACCGCACAGTCTGATCCTGTTGCCGCAGATGCTGCTCGCCTTGGTCGGGGCCGCCGAGCAGGGCCACGCGCCGCCCGCCGGGCTGCGCTTCGTCGCGGTCGGTGGCGGGCAGGTGTCGGCGCGGCTGCTGCAGCGCGCCGAAGCGCTCGGTCTGCCTGTGTACGAGGGCTACGGCCTGTCCGAGTGCGCCTCGGTGGTGTGCCTCAACACCCCGGCTGCGCGGCGCGTCGGCACGGTGGGGCGGCCCTTGCCCCATGCCGCGCTGCGCATCGCCGACGATGGCGAGGTGCAGGTGCGCGGCGCGCACATGCTGGGCTACCTGGGCGAGGCGCCGCTGGCAGACCAGCTGGTGGCAGGCGAGTGGCTGGGCACCGGCGACCTCGGCCATTTCGAGGATGGTTTCCTCGTTCTGCACGGGCGCAGGAAGCACCAGTTCATCACCGCCTACGGGCGCAACGTGAATCCCGAGTGGGTCGAGGCCGAACTCGTCCAGCAGGGCCCGATCGCCCAGGCCTGGGTGCATGGCGAGGCGCTCGCCGAGAACCTCGCCGTGCTCGTGCCGCGCCGCGCCGACTGCAGCGACGCCGAGCTCGACGCGGCGGTGGCCGCCGCCAACGCGGGTTTGCCCGACTACGCGCGCGCCGGGCGCTGGCTGCGCGCCGACGCGCCCTTCACCCCGGCAAACGGCCTCCTCACCGCCAACGGCCGCCTGCGCCGCGCCGCGCTCGCGGCGCACTACCTGCCACGCAGCGGCGCCGACAGCGCCGCCTCCTGCGCGACCTTCACCTCCTTCAGCGACGAGATCGACACATGAGCTTCTTCCAGCAACTCCAGGACCAGACCGCGGCCGAGCGCGAGACGCTGTTCGCCGCACCGATCATCCAGCAGGCGCTCGCCGGCAAGGTCGCGCTGCCGAGCTACGTCGCCTTCCTCACCGAGGCGTATCACCACGTCAGCCACACCGTGCCGCTGCTGATGGCCTGCGGTGCACGCCTGCCGGCGCGGCTCGAATGGCTGCGCGGCGCGATCGCCGAATACATCGACGAGGAGTACGGCCACCAGGAGTGGATCCTCAACGACCTCGCCGCCTGCGGTGCCGACCCCGAGGCGGTGCGGCGCAGCCAGCCGGCGCTGCCCACCGAGCTGATGCTGGCCTACGTCTACGACCGCATCGCACGCCACAATCCGGTGAGCTTCTTCGGCATGGTCAATGTGCTCGAAGGCACCAGCATTGCGCTCGCCACCCGCGCGGCGGGGACGATCCGCAGCAGCCTGGGCTTGCCCCCAGAGGCCTTCAGCTACCTGAACTCGCACGGCAGCCTCGACCTCGAGCACATGGATTTCTTCGCGACCCTGATGAACCGGCTCGACGAGGACGACGACCGCGCCGCGGTGGTGCATACCGCGCGCGTCGTCTATCGCCTGTACGGCGACATTTTCCGCAGCCTGCCGCTGGCGGCCTGAGGAGCGGCGCGATGGAGCTGAACGGAACCCGCGTGCTGGTCACGGGCGCGAGCGGGGGCATTGGCCAGGCGCTGGTCGAGCAGTTGTGCGCAGCGGGCGCACAGGTGCTGGCGGTCGGTCGCGACGCGGATCGGCTCGCGGACGCACAGGAGCGTTTTCCGCAGGCGTTGCGCCGGGTCGTCGCCGATCTCGCCACGATCGCCGGCGTCGACGCGGTGGCCGCCGCGGCGCGGGAACTCGGGGGCGTCGACTGCGTGGTCCAGGCCGCCGGCCTCAACCGCTTCGGCCTCGTCGAGCAGCAGGACGACGACGCCATCGCGACCCAGGTCGCGCTCAACCTGGTGGCGCCGATGCTGCTCACGCGGCGCCTCCTGCCCCTGCTGCGCGAGCGGCCGCGCGCGCTGCTGCTGTTCGTGGGCTCGACCTTCGGCGCGATCGGCTATCCCGGCTTCGCACCCTACAGCGCGACCAAGTTCGGCCTGCGCGGCTTCGCCGAGGCGCTGCGCCGCGAGCTCGCCGACGGCCCGGTGCGCGTGCTCTACCTGGCGCCGCGCGCCACGCGCACCGCGATGAACGCGAGCGCGGTGGTCGAGATGAACCGCGCGCTCGGCGTGGCGATGGACCCGCCGCAGCAGGTCGCGGCCGCGATCGTGCAGGCGCTGCGCGACGAGTCGCCCGAGCGCCATCTCGGCTGGCCGGAGAAGTTCTTCGCCCGCCTCAACCGGCTGCTGCCGCGCGTGGTCGATCGCGCCCTGCGCGGGCAGCTGGCCACCATCCGGCGTTTCGCCCATTCCGAATCGGAGGAAATCCGCTCATGAAGATGCCCGCCCAAGAAACGTTCGCCAGCGGGACGCTCCGGCTCGCCCGCCGCGTGGCGCTCCCGCTCGCCTTCCCGCTCCTCTCCCTGGTGGCCGCGCCGGCCGCCTTCGCGCTCGCCGACGCCGGCAAGCTCGAACTGCAGGCAGTGCAGGGGCGCTGGGCCGAAATCCACTACGGGCTGCCCGAGAAGCAGCGCGAGGCGGCCTTCGCCGAACTCGCCGAGCGCGCCGCCCGGGCGGTTGCCGCGGAGCCGGAGGCGGCCGAGCTGCGCATCTGGCACGGCATCGTCCTGAGCACCTTGGCGGGGGCGAAGGGCGGCCTCGGTGCGCTCGGGCTCGTCAAGGAGGCCAAGGCCGAGCTCGAGACCGCCCTGCGGCTCGACCCGCAGGCGCTCGACGGCTCGGCCTACACCAGCCTCGGCAGCCTGTACTACCAGGTGCCGGGGTGGCCGGTGGGCTTCGGCGACGACGCGCAGGCCGAAAAGCTGCTGAAGCAGGCCTTGGCGATCAACCCCGGCGGGATCGATCCCAATTACTTTTACGGCGACTTCCTGGCGCGGCAGAAGCGCTACGCCGAGGCGCGCACGGCGCTGGAGAAGGCGCTCGCCGCCCCCGATCGCCCCGGACGTGCGAGCGCCGACGCCGGTCGGCGCGCGGAAGCGCGGCGCCTGCTCGAGCAGGTGGCCGCGAAGCTGGCGCAAGGCGCGCAGTAGGCGTTCAATATGCGGATGAATGCAGTGCCCATGATTGCCGGGATCACAGGGGAGGAAGGGGATGCGCATCCTGCTCGTCGAGGATGATGTCGCGCTCGGCGAGGGCATCCGCGTCGCGCTCAAGCCCGAGGCCTATACGGTCGACTGGGTGCAGGACGGCGCGAGCGCGCTGCATGCGCTCACCCACGAGGACTTCGCGCTCGCCGTGCTCGACCTCGGCCTGCCGCGCATGGATGGCCTGCAGGTGCTGCAGCGCCTGCGCGCCGCCGCCAACCCGGTGCCGGTGCTGGTGCTCACCGCGCGCGACGCCACCAGCGACCGCATCGCGGGACTGGACGCGGGGGCGGACGACTACCTCGTCAAGCCCTTCGACGTCGACGAGCTCAAGGCCCGCATCCGCGCGCTGCTGCGACGCAGCGCCAATCGTGCGCAGCCGGTGCTGCACCACGGCGAGGTCGTCCTCGATCCGGTGAACCAGCAGGTCAGCTACCGCGGCCAGCCGGTGGTCCTGCAGCGCAAGGAGTTCCTGCTGCTGCACGAGCTGCTCACCCAGCCCGGCCGCGTGCTGACCCGCGATCGGCTGCAGCAGGCCTTGTACGGCTGGGGCGAGGAGGCCGAGAGCAATACGCTCGAGGTGCATATCCACCATCTGCGGCGCAAGCTGTTTCCCGAGCTGATCCGCACCGTGCGCGGCGTGGGCTATCTGGCGGACAAGGCCTGATGGGCTCGATCCGCCGTCGCACCTTGCTGCTCGTGCTCGGCCTGCTCGGCGTGGCGCTGGGTGCGATCTCCTACCTCGGTTATCGCGATGCCCGCCACGAGGTGCGCGAACTCTTCGATGCCCGTCTCGCCCAGCAGGCGCGCCTGCTCGCGGGCATGATCCCGGGCGGGATGGCACCGGATGCACGTGCGGCGCTGCAGGACGCGCTCGATGCGGGGGGGCTCGGTGCGGCCGTGGGGGAGGGGACGGACGCGGAACGCGAGGACGGTGACGAGGCGCTGCCGCTGGGCCACGAGTACGAGGGCAAGCTCGGCTTCGTGGTGGTCGACGACCAGGGGCTGGCCTTGCTGCAGTCCGCCGCGGCGCCGATGGGCGCGCTCGACCTGCTGCTCGGCGCACGCACCAGGGGCGCCGAGCAACAGGGGCTCGGCGAGGTGGGAGAGGATCTTGCGGGCTATCACACGGTGAGTCTGCACGATGGCGCCTGGCGGCTCTTCCTGCTCCGGGACGCGCGCGACCGCCAGTGGATCCTGGTCGGCGAGCGCGAGGACGTGCGGGGAGAACTCCTGGGCAGGATCACCTTGCGCAGCGTGCTGCCCGATCTCGTCGGGTTGCCGTTGGTCGCCGTGCTGGTGTGGCTGGCGATCGGCTGGGGCCTGCGCCCGCTCGCGCGCATCGTCGAATCCTTGCAGGCGCGCGGGCCGGACGACCTCTCCGCCCTCGCGCTGCAGGACGTGCCGCAGGAGCTCGAGCCGATGGTGGCCGCGCTCGACCGCCTGCTGCATCAGGTCAACGAGCTGCTCGAACGCGAGCGCCGCTTCCTCGCCTATGCCGCGCACGAGCTGCGCACGCCGCTGGCCGTGCTGCGCATCCATGCCCAGAATGCGCTGCAGGCGCCTGATCCGGCGGATCGCGAGGAGGCGCTCCGGCTGCTGGGCTCGGGCATCGAGCGTGCCACCCGGGTGGTGGCGCAGTTGCTGACGCTGGCCCGCCTCGAACCCGACGCGAGCCGGCCCAAGAGGCTGCCGATCGAGCTGCTCGCGCTTGTCCGCGAGCAGCTCGCCGAGCTGACCCCGCTCGCCGACGAGCATGGTCAGGACCTCGCCCTCGAGGCGGACGAGGGGGCCGACTTCCACCTGCTCGGCGATGCCGGCAGCCTGGGCATCCTGATGCAGAATCTGGTGGGCAACGCGGTGCGGCACACGCCGCCCGACGGCTGCATCCGCGTGCTGCTCGAGGCCACGCCCGCAGCCATCGTGCTGCGGGTGCAGGACAGCGGCCATGGCGTGCCGCCGGAGCTGCGCGAGAAGGTGTTCGAGCGCTTCTTCCGCGCCGGTGGCGGGCAGGGGGCGGGTCTCGGGCTGGCGATCGTCGCGCGCATCGTCGAACTGCATGGCGGCACGATCGCGCTCGACGGCTGTGCGCTCGGCGGGCTGGAGGTGCGGGTGGTGCTGCCGCGGGATGCCGCCGTGCCGCGCCGGGTGAAGGGCGATGAGGGGAAGGTGCTGCCGTGCTCCACGTCCGGCGGAGCGGCCCGCCCTTAAGCGTCGCTTAAGACGGCGTCCTTACCGTGAACCTGCGCTCCGCGTGGGAGCGCTCGTCGGGTGCAAGTCGGCCCTCCGGCCGTTGCCGAGCGCCCGGCGTGAACCTGCGAGCGGGGACGGGAAGATGCCATCGAATGAAGATTTCCATGCCGGCGAGCGCGCCCTGCAGCAGCGCTGGGGCACCGCATCGCTGTGGGATGCGGCGCGCCGGGAGCGGCTGCTGTGGGATCACCTCCCGGACTGGGTGCAGCCACGGCTCGCGGCGGCCCCGTTCTTCTTCCTCGCCACCAGCGACGCCACGGGGCGTTGCGACTGTTCCTTCAAGGGGGGCGGCCCCGGCCTGGTGCGCATCCTCGATGCGCGCCGCTTGGCGTTCCCGGATTTCGACGGCAACGGCGCGTTCATGAGCCTGGGCAACCTGCGGCAGAATCCGCAGGTCGGCTGCCTGTTCATCGACTTCGGCGACGGCGCCCGCCTGCGCGTCAATGGCCGGGCGACGCTGCTCGAGGGCGAGGCGGCGGCCAGGCTCTTCCCCGGGCAGGACCGCGCCGTGGTGGTGGACGTCGAGCAGGTCGTGCCCAACTGCGCCCGCCACGTCCCCACACTGCACCCCCCTACTGCCGACGCGCGGGGCGCTGCATGAAGATTCCCTACCGCATCGCCGCCAACGTCGAGTGGACCAGCAAGTGCAACGCCGCGTGCGCGATGTGTCCGCGCGAGGCCATCGACCGCCCGCAGTCGATGAGCATGGCGACCTGGCGGCAGGTGCTCGATCGCCTGGCGCCGGACGAGATCTTCCGGGTCGTGCTGGCCGGTTACGGTGAGCCGACCACGCATCCCCGTTTCTTCGAGTTCATCGACGAGCTGCGCCCGCACCCGGTGCGCTTCGACATGGTCAGCAATGGTCACCTGCTCGACGTCGAGCGCCTGCGCCACCTCGACGGTGCGATCGACCTGCTGATGGTGTCGTTCTCCAGCATCGACCCGGACGTCTATGCCCGCGTTCACGTCAATCTCGACCAGCGCCGCGTGATGGACAACCTGCAGGCGGCGAGCCGCGTCCTGCGCCGCACCCGGCTTGCGATCAGCCTCACCCCGATGCCCGACTGCCTGCCCGCGCTGGGCGACACCATCGCGTGGTTGCGCGCGCATGGGATCGAGCGGCTGACCATGTCGCCCACGCTCTACAACCGCGGCGGCAAGCTCGAGGCCCATCGCCTGGCGAGCGCGGAGCTGCGGCGGATGATCCGCCAGCACGGGCTGCGCTCGCAGGAACTCGACTTCGTGCCGAGCGCGGCCGAGATCTTCCGCCAGTGGCGGCGCAACCGCTTCGGCTGCATTCCGCGCAATGTCGACCTGTTCGTCGCCGCGAGCGGTGACTATCTCTACTGCTACAACGATGTCGCGCACCGCCACCCGATCGGCCATGTCGCCGCCGATCCGGTGGCTGCGGTGTTGCGGCGCCGCGAGGGCATGGCGGCGCTCCCGACCTTGTGCGAGGGCTGCAACATGCGCCATCGCTATGGTCCCCGCGAGCTGCTGCGGGCAGGGGTCGGGTTTGCCCGGGCGCGCCTGCGGGAGGGATGAAGGTCTGGCGGGCGGGCGTCGTGGCAGTGGTGTGGCGGCTGACGGGACGGCGATACACTGCGGTACACACGCCCCCCGCGGGAAGACTACATTTGACGCGGACGAGCCTGAGAGCTGCCATGCCCTCCGGGAGGGCCGGCGAGCAATGTCCAACGTCGTAAAGGAGAAGACCATGAAGACGCGTACGCTGATGGCAACGGCAATGGGTGTCCTGTGCGCAGGGCTGACCTTCGCCCAGCAACCCGTCGCGGCGCCGGGGGAGGAGGCGCCCGTCTTCGGCGCCCAGATCATGACCGAGCAGGAGCGCGTGGAACACCGCGAGCGCATGCGTGCTGCGGGTACGCCCGAGGAGCGCGAGCAGCTGCGACTCGAGCATCACAAGCAGATGGTCGAGCGTGCACGCGAGCGCGGCGTCACCCTCCCCGACGAGCCGCCGATGCGCGGCGGCATGGGGGCGGGCGGTGGCATGGGGGCGGGAGCCGGGATGGGGGCGGGCGGTGGCATGGGGCCGGGCGGTGGCATGGGGCCGGGCGGAGGACGGGGACCCGGAGCGGGTATGGGGCTCGGAGGGGGGATGGG
>ERZ795061.1245-NODE-1245-length-25170-cov-7.250766_pt1 | contig 25170 bp, 19 predicted proteins | sample MGYA00375145_ERZ795061 | MGnify/ENA primary metagenome ERZ795061 (study PRJEB30190, sample SAMN05720144) | anaerobic digester metagenome | isolation source: active sludge of municipal wastewater-treating anaerobic digesters | place: USA | collected 2014-12-22 ... | reverse complement strand
CAGCTGACTCTTAATCAGCGGGTCGTGGGTTCGAACCCCTCAGCGTCTACCATTTCCACTTCTCCCAACCATGGCCGCGGTTCCCGACTCCCATATCCCTACGCTTTTAGCAATTCTTTACATGGCCTTCCGTGACTCCCGTTGACAGTGCATATGCTCCCGCCTAACTTGTAGACAGTGTCAACTCATGTAAAATGAGGGACCGGGTCGAGGATGATTAATAATGTGCGCGACGTTCGCTTTGCTTTCTCCATTACAGAAAGTGCGCCCCCGGCCATGACGCCGGCGGCTACCCACCCGTCCCGGCTCGATTTGCGGGAAGCGTGCATTACCGAAGCCACCGCGATCATAGAATCGCGCGGGATCGAAAGCCTTAGTCTGCGCGAAGTCGCGCGCCGGCTTGGCGTATCCCATCAGGCACCCTATCGCCATTTCCCCAGCCGCGACCATGTTTTGGCCGAAGTCATCCGCCGGTCCTTTGCCGAGTTTGCCGCCGCGTTGAATGCGCCGCCCCAAACGGACAATATCGGCGCAGATGCGCTGGCCATGGGCATGGCCTATGTGCATTTCGCCCTGTCGCGGCCGCTGCAATACCGGCTGATCTTTGGCGGCGCGCTTCCCGATCCCCAACGTCATGGTGAAATGCTGCAGGGCGCGCGGGCGGCCTTTGGCGTGCTCCAGACGTTGTTGAACCGCATATTCACCGAACGGGGGCAGCCCTTCGATCAGGAAGCCATTGATCGCGAAGCCCTGTTCATCTGGTCGAGCCTGCACGGCATAGTCAGCCTGATGCGCAGCGACGCGCTCGATACCCTGGAACTCAGCCCTGAAACCCGAAACGGCTTTGCAATGACCGCATTGCAACGTGTTGGCATCGCCTTGGGGGTCGCACAAGCGCCGTCCCCGGCACCGCATTCAAAGGAAATGGAACGATGAACGAGATTTACGAAGGTCGCTGGATCGCTCGCCTTGATGAGCCCTTTGTCGTGCTGCTGATCGGCATCCGCATCAACAAGCCATGGCACATCCACCGCTGGCTTCCGCTGGTGTTCCAGATGTCGCAAATGCTGCGCGAACTGAACGACAACGGGGACCCCGGCTTTCTGGGTGGCCAGACCTGGTTCGGTCGCACGACGGTTCTGATCCAATATTGGCGGTCGATGGAGGATCTGGAGCGTTATTCGACCGCGAAGCTCCCGAACCGGACCCCTGCCTGGGCCACATTCAACGAAGCGGTAAAGGCGACGGACAGCGTTGGCGCCTATCATGAACTTTATGCCATCGAGCAGGGCAGTTACGACAACGCGTTCATCAATATGCCGCGCACCTTGTTCAGTTCGGTGGCCCCCATACGCGCGGTCGACGATGACAGCCCTTTTTCCGGCCCCTCAATGGCACATGGATCGCGCCTCAGCGGTCCAGCCCCGCGCTTTTGGGGCTTTTAAAACCGGATCATAGGACACCGTTCAAAGGGCCAAATCACCCTTTCCCGAACTTCGCCCCGAACGGCCCGTTCAACCGCACGATCATCAGGTTCAGGATCGCTGCAAAGCTGACCCACGCCAGATAGGGCACGATCAGCCAGCTCGCCAACAGCGAATAGGGCGTAAGCCCGATGCAGAGCGCGAGCACCGACCCCCAGAGGAACACCACCTCGAACAAGGCCCAGTCCGGCCGGCGCATCGTGAAGAACAGCGGCGACCAGAGCAAATGGCAGACAAAGTTGACGGCATAGAGGATCAGGATCGTCCTGCGCCCGTCGGCATCCGTCGCCCCTTCCCAACCAAGGACCGCGGCCCATGCGGCAAGGCCGAGGATCACCGTCCATGCGGGACCGAACAACCAATCGGGCGGTTGCCAGCGCGGTTTTTTGAGATTGCGGTACCACAGACCGATGGTGGTCAAGGCACCCCCCGCCCCGCCCAGCACGATGGCCCAGGCTATTGCGGCGATGATATGGGTTTCCGGCACGCCCACGCTTATGGGCCGAAGCGGCCCGGCTTACAACCGGCGATTATGGCGTTTGTTAACTCGGCTGAAGCCTGCACAGCCTTTTTGTAAAGAAAAGCTAACATCCCAACACACGCCAACGCGATGGCTGAAACCCCCAAAAAAATGACATTCCATCCCTCAACGCAGGAAAAAATCCCGCACATTTTCATTAATTCCCAATTTCAAAGAGCGCGCCCTTTTCCCGTCGGGAAAAGGGCTCATTGGGAGTGGCAAATGGAATCCTACAAATCAACGCCGGCCACGACCAGTGGCCGTCCATTTTTAATTACGAAGCGGACAAATTAGGAACACCTTCTACGCTGGTACGATTACTAGGCAGGTTTGTAATGAGGCTAAATCGGCACTTCGATTTATTCGATTCTTTGCTGCCTGTCTTGCTAATCAAGTTTGAACTTATAAGTGTCGTCAACTTAACCCCTGAAGTCGCTTCTCACTTCCAATCCATCATCAATTAACTTTATCTGAGGTTCTAATGCTTGTTATACCTAAAGAACAAATTGAGGCATTTCGCGCGAATACAATCGCTAACGGCGATAGAAATCTTCACATTGATACTGGCTATTTCTTAGCTTGGTATGCGGCCAGCGAAATGCGAATAACAAGTCTTCTGGCTCTCGCGTCAGGAGTTGAAGATTTCGAGGTATTTGACGCCCTGACTTACGGCATGGACGTCAGAGTAAAAATCGAGAGGTTTCGAAAAATTTGTAAAAACAAAACAACCATTGGGCCAAATTTAAGCGAACGACTCACATATCTAGACGCTAAAGCCAGACCTTTGCGCAATAAACTAAGCCACTCTTTTATAGGAATTAACGAAAAGAGAGAGAACACATACTTCGTGTCAACTTTAGGCAATCTGCCTTGGAATGAGCTGAGCGAACGAAGGCCGGACTGGGCGTCAAAAAGGACACAGCCCCACGCAATTCATGCCGAGGTTTTACTTGGATGGGGTAGTTGGTTGTCCCAATTTACGAAAGATCTCAGCGCAGCATTTCAGCATTTCTTGGTTTCGAAAGAGTTCGAAATTCTAAATCCAAAAACCGTAGTTCCAAAGGAGCTCACCTAATCGGACAAACAAACGCCGGCCACGACCAGTGGCCGTCATTTTCTACCGCAAAACGCCCTAACTGACAGGGCGGGGGACTTGGGATAGGTCGGGGCTCATGAAACCGTCCCCCCGCTTTCCGGCGACACGCGAAGATGCCCTGGACCGGCTGGACCATTTTGCGCCCCATGCCGCCCACGCCTATGCCACCGGCCGTAACACCGATTTCGGACCGGATCAGCCGGGCGCCGTGTCGCGCCTGTCGCCCTATGTGCGGTATCGGTTGATTACAGAGGAAGAGATCGTCGCCGCCGTGCTGGACCGCCATAGCCTGGCCGCGACGGAGAAATATGTGCAGGAGGTGCTGTGGCGCACCTATTGGAAGGGGTGGCTGGAAATGCGGCCGTCGGTGTGGACCCGCTTTCTGGCGGGGCGCGACCGGTGGCGCGGCAGTTGGACCGACCACGCCGGTCTGGCGAATGCGGAAGGCGGGCGGACCGGCATTGACGGGTTCGACCATTGGGCGCGCGAGCTGGTCGATACGGGGTATCTGCACAATCATGCGCGGATGTGGTTTGCGTCCATCTGGATTTTCACGCTGCGCCTGCCGTGGGAATTGGGGGCAGATTTCTTTTTGCGGCACCTGATCGATGCGGACGCCGCCAGCAACACGCTGTCGTGGCGCTGGGTGGCGGGGTTGCAGACCGCGGGCAAAAGCTATCTCGCCACGCGGGAGAATATCGCGCGGTTCACCAATGGCCGTTTCGCGCCCGAGGGGCTGGCAACGCAAGCCTTTGACCTGAGCGAGGAGCCCGTGCCGCCTGCCCTGCCCCTGCCGCCGGTGGAGCCGTTCGACCCCGCGCAACCCGCGCTGTTGCTGATCACGCATGAGGATATGACGCCGGAGAACCAGTTGGCCCCAAGCGCACGGATCGCAGGGGCGGTGATGTCGGGCGGGAACAATAATTTGTGGGGCGCAAAGGCACAGGATTTTGTGGACAGCGCGTTGAGCGACACCGCGTCGCGCGTGCGGTTCCAGATGGGATGCGACGTTGCGACCTATCCGCACATTACATCGGAACAGGTGATTGCATCGGCCCATTTTGCCGGGGTCCGGCAGGTCCTGACCGCTTATGCACCGGTGGGGCCGATGGCGGACGATCTGGCGCAGATGGGCAAGGATTTAAAGGCGGCGGGCATCACCCTGTGTCCGGTCCGCCGCCAATGGGACGAGGATTTCTGGCCCCATGCGACCAAGGGTTTCTTTCCATTCAAGGAACAGATTCCGGCGATCCTGCAAAAACGCCGGATGCTTTAGGCGCGGGGGGCCGCCTTGATCAGGCCCGCCTTGGTCAGCGCGTCGCGCATCTTTTTGGAAAGCGTTGCAGGCGGGCAGAGCCGGACCGCGTCGGTCCATTGCACGCCCTGGCTGGGCGAATTGGCGCGAACAACCGCCTGGCCATTGGGGCGCGGCGCCACTTCCAACGGACCTTCATTCACCATGACAAAGCCGCCTGCGGCCTTGCTGCTGCGGACCAGCGGTTCGGTTTCATTGGCAGGGCCCATGCTTTGTTTGGGGCCGTAAAAATAGAAGGTGCCGAACCGTTTGCCGCCATAGACATGCGCGGTGGTGGCGGTTTCGCATTTGGTATCTGTTTTGACCCAGACACCTTCGGCAATCGGTAATTTCGCAGTTTGCGCCGCGAGTGGAACGGCGAGGCCCAAACCAGCCATGACGCACAAAATGCACCCTATTGTTCGTGCCACGGCAAGTCCCCCTATTTCCCGAAGGCCAGAGAATAGCGCATTTTCCTCGCGCCCACAATCGCGGGGGGTTCAGGTGAAGTGGAGCCGCCGGTATTTCCCGCGAAAATAGAGCAGCGGATCGCGGCGGGGTTCAAAGCTCGCCTTTTCAACCTTGCCGACCAGCAGGAAATGGTCGCCTGCCTCATGCAGGGCATTGCGCGTACATTCGAAGATGCCGAGCGAGCTGGGCAGGATGGGGGCGCCATATTCGCCGACTTCCCAACGGGTTCCGGCAAAGCGGTCCTCCCCTTTCCCTGCGAACAGGTTCGACACCGGCTGCTGCCCGATTTGCAGCACGTTGACCGCGAAGCTTTCGGCCGAGCGCAAGGTCTCCGCACTGCCCGCGTTGTTGGCGATGCAGACGAGCAGGAGCGGCGGATCGAGCGATACGCTGGTGAAGCTGTTGGCGGTGAGGCCGATGGGTTTGCCGTCGGCGGCGTGCGCGGTGATGATGGTGATGCCGGTCGCAAAGCAGCCCATCGCGTCGCGCAAGGTGCGGGCGTCGGAGCCCGAGCGATATTCGGGGATGAAGCGCGGTTGCTTGCGTTCCAGAAAGTCGATGAGCAGACCGTTAAAGGCTTCGGTGCGTTCGGCGTTGACGAGCAGGCCGCCGCCATCGACGTCAATAGCCTCCACATCGGGAAAGGCCGCCACAAAGGCAGGCGACGCGGTATCGGGCTCCACGCTGCCCAAGGCCCCGCGTATCAGAAGGACGGGGATGTTGATATGCGGTGCCGCCACCGACAGGCGTTCGCCCGTTCCGTCGACATGGAACAGATCGAGCAGCTTCGTGTCATAATCGGGCTTTGCCAGACCCTGCAGCAGCGAGGCCGACACTGTCTCGGCCGCGGCGCGAACGGTTTGCCCGCCCTTTTCCGCCGGGGGATCGACAAGGATCAGGCCCGAGGCGAGCGTTGCGGCATCCTCGGCGAGCGCGGCGGTCGCGATCCAGCCGCTGTGCATGGCGGCGACGACCACCGGCCGGGTCCGCATCTGCCCCAGCACGGCGCGCAGATCCTCGACATAGGCGTCAAAGCCGTAGCGGCTGTCCGATGGCCAGTCGCTGCCGCCATGGCCGCGCAGGTCGACGTTGATGACATGGCGTCCGGCCTGTTCCAGACCGACGGCGACATCTTCCCACACTTTGCGGGTCTGGCCGAACCCGTGCAGCAGGATGATCGACGGATCATCCGCCGTGCCGATATCATCCGATTCGAGCCGGATGCCGGCAAACCCCTTGAATTCACGGACATATCTGATCGTCATCTGTCTGTTTCCAATATCTGTCCAGCGGTGTCATATACCCGATAGCAGGACATCCCGCGCACGGCAATTGTCTGGGTCCTCGCCTGTTATTACGCCCTGTCGGTCGGAATAACGGCCATGGTGATACGCGAAATGCAGACCAGTTTGCCCGCCTCGTCCTCGATCCGGATCGACCAGATCTGGGTGGTGCGGCCAATCGATTCCGCGCGCGCGGTTGCCGTGACGAAGCCGTCCTTGACCGGGCGGATATGGTTGGCGTTGATCTCCATCCCGACGGTTGCAAATTTGCTGCGGTCGACGGTCATCGCCGCGCCTGTTGAACCGATGGTTTCGGCAAGCACCACCGACGCGCCGCCGTGCAAGCGGCCATAGGGCTGCTTCGTCCGTTCGTTCACCGGCATACGGGCCTGAAGCCAGTCATCGCCATAAGCGGTAAATTCAATCCCGACATAGCCGGGCATACAATCGCTGCTGCCTTTGGTCAGGCCTTCAAGGTCAAGCGTGTCGTCAAACCAGATTTTTGTCATGCCCTGCCCATAACCCGCAGGCACGTCATTGCAACACCGTCTTTTGCCTATAGCCCCAATGCCTTGCGGATTTCGGCCCAGCCCAGATATTTGAAATTCTGGGTCTGCGGCCGGTTGTCGCCATCTTGCGCCACGAACAAGCCATCGGGAAAGGCGGGTCCGAAATCGCCGGGCATCAGTTCGATGCCATCGGTTTCCTGCACCCCGTCGAGCGCCCCGTCGCCAATGCGGAAGCGTCCGACATAGGTGACGGCGGGCAAGCGATAGACGGCATAGGCGTTATCGCCCTGGCTGGACACCAGCAGATAGCCGCCATCGGCTCCTTCAGGTGCGAGGGCCACACCTTCGGCGTCCATGACGATTTCCTTGCCATCGGCCTTGGCGAGCGCGGTGGCGGTCACCGGCGCGTCGGGCGCAGCGTCGAATTTCCACAGGCCCACATCTTCTTCGGTCACGTAGAGGATACCCGTGCGGTCATCGACGACGCAGCCTTCGGACTGGGTCGCAAGTTTCATGCTGCGCACGACCTTGCCGGTGGGGACAGGACCGCTGAGGTCAAGCGCGACCTGATCGATGCGGCCATCTTTGAGGACGAGGAAGCCGAACAGCGCCTTGTCCGACGCCCGTTGCCACAGGCACATGCCATAGGCTTCGCCGGTGCCGACGGCGATGCTGCCGATCGGGACCAGTTGCCGGGCAGTGGTGTCGAGCCGGAACAGCGCCATCTTGGCGTTGGCAATATCCTGCCGGTCGCTGGCGGCCACGAGCACACCCGTCGTGCCGCCCATATCGCGCAGGTCGACATTGTTCAGCCGGGGCGACGGGGCGGAATGGAGCCGCTTGCCCTTCAGGTCATAGACATGGATCGCTGCCTGCTTGTCGGTCGCAACCACAAGACTTGCCGCCGGGTCAGCCGCATTGCGCCAGATGGAGGGATCGTCGGCGGCATCGTCGGTCGTTCCGACAGGATCGGTCTCGACCGAGGCGGTGACCGGCGCGGTGGGCAGCGGGCTCATCACCGGTTGCGACGTGGAGGCGCAACCGGCGAGAAGCAGGGGCCCCAGGACAAAGACAGCGCGCATCAGAAGGCATACCTTGCCATGATCTGGAACACAGGCCCCGCTTTTTCACTCTCAAGTTCATATTCATCAAAACTACGGCCAAGCTGGTCGCCAATTGTGGTGAACTTGTTGAATGCCTCGTCCTTTGATCCGTTCAGCAGATTCGAGCCGACCGCGCGAATGGTAAGCTTGTTGCCAAACCGCTTTTCAACGAAGATTTCGAGATCCGCACCATAGGTCGTCGTGATTTCTTCGCCGACAATGCGGTCAAATGCCCCGCCCTGTTTGCGGTAGGTCGCGCCAAAGGCGACACCCATTGACGGAATATCCTGGATGAAACCGGCATTATAGACATATTTCGACTGGCCATTGAAGCGGCGTCCGCCGGCAAAGTCGGTTATGTCGCTGTCGAGGAAGGACACGTTGCCAAAAATGCCGGTATCGGGAAGACCCAGAAAACCGAGATCGGTGGAAAGGTCGAATTCGATCCCGTAGACTTCGCCATCGCCGGTATTTTGCGGCTGGAGGACAAAGGTGCCGGGGCCTTCCGAACCTTCAACACCGGTGTTGGCAAGTTCAATTAGGTCCTTCACCTTGCGGTAAAACAGGTTGACGCCAATAACGCCTGTACGGCCAAGGCGCTGTTCATAGCCAAGGTCGCCACCCCAGGCGGTTTCCGGACGCAGTGCCGGATTGCCGAGCAAGTCATTGTCACCAAATTCTGCTTCCAGCAGCGCAGGCGACAGAAAATCAAGCCGGGGGCGACGGTTGGTGCGGGCGGCCGAAGCCGTAATGCGGCCACCACTGCCTACCTCGATCTTGACCGAAGCGGACGGCAACAGGAACGAATAGTCATTGCCCTGTTCGGCCAAGGCCGGAGCAACCGTCAGGTCGTTCACCGAGAAATCGGTGCTCTCATAACGGACGCCGGCTACAAAGGACAGGCTGCCGGATTTGCCTTCAATCTCGGCAAACAGATCGCGACGGTCTTCTTCGATGGTATTAAGGCTGCCGGGTGTGAACGTCGGCGCACCGAACGGACGAGCGAATTCTTCCGGGTTGCGGCTGAACTGGTCGTAATTACGTGCCGCGGCGGTCAGATTGAAGCGGTCCCGGATCGACAGGATGCTGGTGTCGCGATCCTTGTTCTGGGCAAATCCGCCAATGGCTAGTTCCAGATTTTCACCTAGTTTGAACACATGCTCCAGGCCAAGCGACAGTTCCTTGTCCACGATATCGGTCACCGTCAAATCGCCGGTAAAGCGCGCCGTTGCCCGGTCGAAGTCCACTTCATATTCGGTTTCATATTGGTCGTCGGAAAAGCGTGAATAACCAACCTTCAGCTTGGTCGTCCCTGCCGACCATTCCTGCTCCAGCTTGCCTGCAAGACTGTAGCTTTCCTGCTTGATCGTGTTGAGATTGGCGTTGTCGGTCAACAGATTCCCGGCGACCGGAGTGGTGCGGACCGGACCTGTTATCGCCGTGGGATCATCATATTCAAAGGACCGCTCGTCTTCGGTCCGGTCGGTCCGGACATAATAGCCGCTCAGTTCGATATCTGTGGTTTCACCATCAATATCATAGGTGGCATTGAAGGCGTAATCGGTGCCGTCGCGCGTATCGGTCTGGTCTTCGCGGTTATCGAAATCGTCGGTCGCAAAATTCGGATTATTTTCGGGCGAATCGCCATAACGGAAACTCTTTTTCAACTTGGGGTTGTAGCGACCCTGAATATTACCGCCGATCAGGATACGGCCAGGACCGAGCGCGCCGCCATAAACCAGACCAACACTTGGCTTTACCTCGGCATCGTCGAATCGCAGCACACCCAAACGCACATAGCCGCCATCCAGCTGGTATCCGTCGCGCAGCACAATATTCAATGTACCGGCGACCGCATCACCCGTGCGCCGGGCGGAGGAGGAACGGACGATCTCGACCTGCTTGATCAATTCGGCAGGAATGCGATCAAGGAAGAAGCTGCGGTCGGCATTGGAACCGGGAACTTTTTCGCCATTGATAAGTATTTGTGTATAGCCCGGCTCAAGTCCGCGCAACCGGGCGCCATCGCTTTCGATAACGTCCGATAAGAAAGTTACCGAAGGAACGCGTTTCAGGGCGTCGCCCGCCGTCAACGGCTCGAAACGTTGAAAATAATCGGCATCATAAACCAACACGGGTTCGGCTTCTTCGCTCCGGTTGCGATAGGTGATCTGCCCCTGCACAACGATTTCATTGGACGTCGATATTTCACTTTCGCGATTTTGATCGGCATCGGAAGGCGGTGCAGATTGAGCCTGCGCGAGGGCGGGTAGGACTGCAAGCAACGCAGCGCCCGCAAGCATGGTGGATTTGAAGCCGATGTGAATCATATGAATTTTCCCTGCGTGACCGTTATGGTTTCCGGCGCATTAGGCAGGGCTTGTGACTCGACCGCTTATAAGCGATGACAAAATAAGGACGGAAATATTACATTTTTTATCGACCGATGCCGTAAAAACGTAATGTTTCCATGCCACCGCTCGGTGACCCGTAATAAAGGACGATATTCGTGAAGCCCGCGCCCGGTTTGAACACTCTCGAAGCCCAGAAAAACCTGGCCGCCAGCCGCTATTTCAACCGCGAATTGTCCTGGCTGAAATTTAACGAGCGCGTCCTCGAAGAAGCCGCCAATCCCGCACACCCGCTTTTGGAGCGGCTGCGTTTCCTGTCGATCTCTGGCACGAACCTCGACGAATTCTTCATGGTGCGCGTGGCGGGCCTGCGCGGGCAGCAGTCGCGCAAGATCGAAGAGCTGTCGATCGATGGCCGCACGCCGTCTGAACAGTTGGCCGCCACGGTCGCCGCCGCCGACGCCTTGATGGCGGAGCAGCAAAAGCTGTGGAAGAAACTGCTCAAGGAACTGGCCACCGAAGGCATCAAGGTCGTGGAACCTGCCGCCATCGGCAAAACCCATGCCGCCGAAGTCGAACGCTATTTCCGCGAACAGATATTGCCCGTGCTAACACCGCAGGCGCTTGACCCGGCCCACCCCTTTCCGTTCATTCCCAACCAGGGCATCAGCCTGATCTTCGACATGCGCCGCAAGGATGATGGCGAAGTCGTCCGGCAACTGGTGATGATCCCGTCGTCGCTGCGGCGCTTTGTGCGCCTGCCGGGTGCCGGAACCCGCTTTGTGACCATCGAAGATTTGATCCGCCATTTCGTCGGGCAGATGTTCCCCGACTATATATTGATCGCCGCCGGCGCGTTCCGCATCATCCGCGACAGCGATATCGAGGTGGAGGAAGAGGCCGAAGACCTCGTCCGCTATTTCCGAAGCGCCATCAAACGGCGGCGGCGGGGCAAGATTATCCGGCTGAAACTGGAAAAGGGCCTGCCCGCCGAACTGTCGACGCTGATCCGCACCGAACTCGGCGCGGGATCATCGCTCGTTGCGGAAACCGTCGGCTTTCTCGGGATCGGCGATTTGGCACAATTGGTCGAGGAAGACCGCCCCTCGCTCAAATTCCCGCCCTATTCGCCGCGCTTTCCCGAACGCATCCTGGAACATGACGGCGATTGCTTTGCCGCCATTCGCCAAAAAGACATCGTCATCCACCACCCTTATGAAAGCTTCGACGTGGTGCTCGCCTTTCTGCAGCAGGCGGCGCGCGATCCCGATGTCGTGGCGATCAAGCAGACGCTCTACCGCGCAGGCAAGCAATCGGCGGTCATCCGGGCGCTGTGCGAAGCCGCCGAGGCCGGCAAGTCGGTTACCGCGATTGTCGAGCTGAAAGCGCGTTTCGACGAAGAACAGAATCTCCATTGGGCGTCGCAGCTTGAAAATAGCGGCGTGCAGGTCGTCTACGGCTTTGTCGACATGAAAACCCATGCCAAGATTTCGCTGGTCGTGCGCCGCGAAGCCGATGGCTTTCGCACCTACTGCCATCTGGGCACGGGCAATTACCACCCGATCACTGCCAAGATATACACCGACATCAGCTTCTTCACCGCTGACCCGCGCGTCGGGCATGATGCGGGGCAGATCTTCAACTATATCACCGGCTATATTCCGCCCAGCAATCTGCAACTGCTGACGATGAGCCCGCTGGGCCTGCGCGAAAAGGTGATGGCGCTGATCGATCAGGAAATCGCCAATGTGCAGGCGGGCAAACCCGGTGCCGTCTGGGCAAAGCTGAATTCGCTGGTCGACAAGGAGGTCATCGACAAGCTTTACGAGGCGAGCGAGGCCGGCGTCGAAATCGACCTGGTGGTGCGCGGCATCTGTTGCCTGCGGCCGGGGGTCAAGGGCATGTCGTCGCGCATCCGCGTCAAATCGGTTGTGGGACGTTTTCTGGAACATAGCCGCATCTGGGCCATGGGCAACGGCGCGGACCTTCCCAATTCCAAGGCGAAAGTCTTTATCTCGTCGGCGGACTGGATGTCGCGCAATTTCGACCGGCGCGTCGAATATATGCTGCCCATCGAGAACCCGACGGTCCATGACCAGATTCTCGATCAGGTAATGGTTGCAAACCTTCTCGACAATCAGCAAAGCTGGATGCTGCGGTCCGATGGCCGTTATGAAAGGTTAAAGGCTGGCGATATGCCATTCAATCTGCACCATTATTTCATGACCAATGCGTCCTTGTCCGGTCGGGGCGGCGCTTTGGCCGATGAAAAGAAGGTGCCGACGCTTAGCCTCGTCCGGCGGAGATGAGATCAACACGCAAGGCCGTCATCGATATCGGTTCCAACACGATCCGTCTGGTCGTCTATGACGGCCTGCCGCGCGCGCCGATGCCGATTTACAATGAAAAAAGCCGGGTAGCGCTGGGCGCCTGCCTTGCGGGCGACGGCGTCATCAACAGCGCGACGATGAAAAAGGCGCTGGCTGCGCTTGGCCGGTTCGAGACGCTGGCCCGTGCGATGAAAGTGGACACGCTGCGCGTTGTCGCCACGGCGGCCACGCGCGAAGCCAAGAACGGACAACAATTGGTCGAAGGTGCTGCGGCACTGGGTATCCGCGTCGAAGTACTCGATGGCGAAACCGAAGCCACGGCGGCCGGCCTTGGTGTCATCAGCGACAATCCGCACGCCAATGGCTATGTCGGCGATCTGGGTGGCGGAAGCCTCGAATTGATCCGGGTTGCAGATGGCAAATTGCACGAACGGGTTTCCCTACCGCTCGGGACGCTGCGGCAGGAAGCCCTCAAAGGCAAAACGACCAAACAGATTACGCAGATGCTGCGGCAGGAAATTGCCGTCCTGAAGGGTGAAGACGGCTTTCCGTACGAACCCAATTTGCCCTTTTACATGATCGGCGGGTCGTGGCGGTCCTTTGCGCGGCTACATATGCATGACGCCGGTTATCCGCTGACCATCTTGTCCAATTACCAGATTCCGCCCGATGCGCCGACGCGGTTGATGCCGCTGATCAACGACGAAGCCGCGCTTGCCCAGACCAAGGTCATTGCATCCGCCCGTATGGCGGCGCTGCCGGGCGCCACAGCCTTGCTGGCGGCGGTCGTGCGCCTTTTGGAGCCGCGCGAGCTTGTCACCAGCGTCTATGGCCTGCGCGAAGGTTTGCTGTTCGACCAATTGTCCGATGCCGAACGGCGTGAAGATCCCCTGATCGCCGCGACCCGTTTTGAAGGCGAACGCCTCGCCCGCTTCCCCTTCCATGGCGATGCGCTGGCCGACTGGATTGCCCCCGTGTTCGCCGGACAGAGCGATGGCGATGCGCGTCTGTGCCGCGCCGCTTGCCTGCTGTCGGACAGCGTGTGGAATGTGAACCCCGAATATCGCGCCGATCACGCGCTTGATCTTGCGCTTGACGGAAACTGGCCGGGTGTCGTCGCCAGCGACCGTGCGATCATCGCCGCCGCTTTATGGACCGTACATGCGGGCAAGCGGACGCTGCCGGAAATGCTGGCTAATCTCGCCAAGCCGGGTGCGCTGGCGCAGGCAGTAATCTGGGGCTTGGCGATCCGTCTGGCCCAGCGGCTCGACGGCGGCACCGGACGCGCCTTGTCCGACAGCCGGATCGAAGGCGACGACGCCATCCTGCGCCTGCGGCTCAGCGGTCAGGCTACGCGGTTGCGTTCCAACTCGGTCCAGCGCCGGTTGCAGGCACTGGCTGAGGCTTTGGGTTATGGTCGTTCGGAGATTGTCACGGGCTGATCGGGCGGGCAAAGCTGCGTGAAAAAGCCTTCGGTGTTGTTGAAGTTAAACATCCCGTCACCCTAACACCAACCCCGTCACCCTGAACTCGTTTCAGGGTCTTAATACTGCGACGTTGAAAACTAAGACCCTGAAACGAGTTCAGGGTGACGGTTGCGGGCGTGGCGTTCTCGCCCCAACCATCACCCCATCGGGTACAGAATTTCTTTCGTAACCTTGTGCACCGCCGACATCACTTCCTTGCTCAGCTTCAGGTCAATCGCCGCAAAAATCTCGTCGAGTTGATCTTCGCGGCTGACGCCCACGATGGTCGAGGCCACAAAGTCATTCTGTTTTGACCAAGCCGTCGCCAGGGTAACCGGCGACATGCCCGCTTCTTTCGCGATGGCAACGATCCGTGCCGTGGACTCCAATGCCCTTGGCCCTGCAAACCGTTGTGCCATTTCAAACTGGCGCTCCCCCTGCATTTCCAGATAGCGCGAGAAACGCGCACCTTCGGGGCGCTGGCTGTCGAGATATTTGCCTGACAGCACGCCGCCTGCGAGCGGGGAATAGGGCAGCAACGACACGCCTTCCTGACGGCAGACCTGCTTCAGTTCGTCCTCGAACCGGCGGTTGTTGATCGAATAATTATTCTGGATTGTATGGTAACGCGCCGTGCCCAGCCGTTCTGACGTCGCCAACGACTTCATCAGGCCAAAGCTGGTTTCATTCGAGCAGCCCAGCACGCGCACTTTTCCGGCGCGCACCAGTTCATCCAGCGTCTCCATGGTCTCGTCATAAGCGGTGTCATGGTCGGGCCAATGGGTTTGGTAGAGGTCGATATAGTCGGTCTGCAACCGGCGCAGGCTGTCTTCGACCGCGACGGTAATATTATGCCGGTCCAGCGCCGTCATGCCGCCACGCTTGGGGGATTTGAACCACACATGGCTTGGGCCGGACACTTTCGTCGCCATGATGATCGCGTCGCGGTTCTTGCCCTTCATCCAGCGCCCGACAATTTCCTCGGTCCGGCCGACCCATTTGGTGTCGGGCGGAACAGGATAGCCCTCTGCCGTGTCGAAGAAGTTGATTCCGGCATCGAGGCATTTGTCCAATATGCGATGCGCCTCTGCCTCTTCGGTTTGCGATCCGAAGGTCATGGTGCCCATGCAGATGTCGGAAACAACAACAGCGCTTTTGCCCAGACGGCGATGTTCCATATTACTCTCCTAAAATGTCCCTGCTGCCCCGACGACCAGAAAGGCCAGGGCCGCCAGCAGCCCCGTCATCCGGTTGGACCGGAAATGGCCAAGCGCATTGCTGCCATCACGTTTGAGCGAGAAAAGCTGAAGCATCAAGTGAATAGCAACGGGCACCAGCGCCACCAGCGCCTGCTTCTCGGGCCGGATGCTCCAGATTGCCATGCCCCAACCGGCAATCGCCAACGCATAGAAGACCGCCACGCCGCTGCGGATATAACCGCCCAACCGCAAAGCGCTCGACTTGATGCCGACCAGCGCATCATCTTCGCGGTCCTGCATGGCATAGATGGTGTCGTAGCCGATGACCCAGAAAATGGTGCCCGCATAGAGCCACAGCATCGTCGCATCGATCTGGCCCGTAATCGCGACCCAGCCGACCGGCGCGCCCCAACTGAACACCAGTCCCAGCCAGAGTTGCGGCCACCATGTGATACGTTTCATGAAGGGATAGGCCGCAACGAGCCCAAGGCTGGCCAGGGAAACCAGTTGCGCCTCCCACCGCAGTTGCATGAGCACGGCGAGACCGACGAGGCAAAGGGTGAGCAGCCACACCCACGCCGCCTTCACATTGACCGCACCACTCGGCAAAGGCCGCAGCGCAGTGCGCGCAACCTGCGCGTCGAGGTCGCGGTCGACGATGTCGTTATACACGCACCCGGCCCCGCGCATCGCAATGGCGCCGAGCAGCATCCACAGCGCCAGATCCCACTGCGCAATCAGTCCGCCCGACAGCGCCAGTCCATAAACACAAGGCCAATAAAGCAGCCACCAGCCAATCGGCCGGTCAAAACGGGCAAGTAACGCAAAGGCGCGGAGCCTCGGGGGTAACAGGCCCATGAAGCCGCTATATTCACTGTCCGGAACCGTTTGAATCGCCATGGCACCGCTCTGCACAAAAATCCGCCCGTCGTCACGCCGAACTTGTTCCAAAAGCAGGATGACGCGCGGTCTATTTGGGGTTAGGGAACCGTCATGCCCGCAACCCCCGCCTGGCCCCCGAAATCCACCCCGCGCCTGTTTGTCGAACAGCCGCTGGCCGAAGGGCAGGATGTCGCCGTATCCGGTGGCGCGGCGCATTATCTGATCGGGGTCATGCGGCTGAAAGTGGACGCACCCGTTGTCCTCTTCGACGATCAAACCGGCGAATATCTCGCCCATGTGGCGAGCGCGGGGAAGCGCGACCTGACTTTGCAGGTGGCTCAGCGGTTACGCGAGCGCGAGGCGGTGCCGGATGTCTGGCTGTGTCAGGCGCTGGTCAAAAAGGACCGGTTTGACTGGATCGCGGAAAAAGCCTGTGAGCTGGGTGTGGCGCGTTTTGTGCCCTTGCTGACGGCCCGCTGCGTCGTGGACAAGGTCAAGGAGGACAGGCTGCGCGCGCATATGATCGAGGCGGCCGAACAGTGCGAGCGGACGGCCTTGCCGGAGATTGCGCCGCTGGCAAAACTCGATGCCCTGCTGCGCGACTGGCCGGCGGATCGCGCGCTCTATTTCTGTGACGAACGCGGGGGCGTGCCGTTCGGATCGGCTATCAAGGCCGGATCCGCCGCGCTGCTGATCGGGCCGGAAGGTGGCTTTACCGATGCGGAGAATAGCGCCATTCGCGCGCATCCGGCGGCGGTGGCCGTGTCGCTTGGCCCGCGGATATTGCGCGCCGATACGGCGGCGGTGGCGGCGCTATCGGTCTGGATGGCGGCGAAGGGCGATTGGGCCTAGTTAAGGCGCCCGACAAAGGAGATCGAAAAGCTAGAGGGCCCTGTCGCGTTGGCGCCCTGCATCGTGCCCGTCGGTGCGTAGCGGAACGCGCGGATGGCGGCGTTATAGCCACTGCCCAACGGCGCGGTGAAAGGCGCGCTTCCCGTGTTGGAATAGGTCACCATCGTGCCCTGGTTAAACGCATTGAGATTGCTGGGCCTTGCGCCTTCGGTAAAGGTGAAGGGCGTCGAGGCGTCGAGTGTGAAATTCGGCGGAAATGCATCGACGATGACGATGCTGTTGGCGTCGACCGACAGGTTACCGGTATTCTGCACCGTGATCGTGTAGCGCACAATCGCGCCGGGAATAGATTTGGGATTGGCCGCGCTGACGCCATCGGACAGCACCGTCGATGTCTTAGACACCACCAAAGTTGCATTACCCGCCAGCCGCGTGTTGGTGACGACGCAACTGATAACATCGCCCAAGACCGGCGTGATATTCCCCGGCACGGTCGTCGGGAAGGTCGTCGTCACCCCGTTGGTCGCGTTCGTACACGCGAGCGCTGACGTATATTGCGACAGGCTGCCCGGGCCGAACATGATTTCATCCAAGGTATAGGCGGTCCCCGGCGTGACCTGCACCAAGCCGGTATTTCCGCCGGTCACCGTGGTACCGGTGCCCGTCGTTGTTGCCGACGCCACAACGGTCGATGCCTGGTTGATCCGCACGGTAAACTGGTCGGTATTAAATCGCCGTCCCCCTGCGCCGAGTGCCTTGCTGATCCGGATATGCGGAAAGGCAGCGTTGTTGAACACGCAAATCACGGCATCCCCGAACTGCAACGCGCCAAAATTGTAGCTGGTCGTCAGCAGATTATTGGGCAGCGGCGTTGTCGAACTGGTTGTTGTATTCGTGCAGGTCAGCCGGCTCTGATATTTTGCCAGCGTACTAACGCTGCCTGCGGCCATGGCTTCGGACAGGGTCAGCCCGATCCCCGATGCCAGCGAAAGCGGCGTAGCGGAGAATGGGCCGTTTCCGGTGCCGGTCGTGGTGCCGGATGCCAGCGTCGTTCCCGACGATGTTGCGGACACGCGAAAGGTGAACTGGTCGGCCGCGTTGACACGTGCGCCGGTAATCGTTTTGCGCAGACGGATCGAGGCGAAGCGCACCGCGAACATCGCGCCTTGCAAGCCACCCGCCTGCATATTGGTGGTGACTGTCGTCGGGCTGTTTGACCCGACAATATAGCCCCCGACCGTTCCCGGCACGCCCGTTTCGGTAAATGTCGACGTTCCGGTGCCGGTGATCGTCGGATAGTTATTGCCGCTGATCGGGTTGACCTGATCCAGGATCTGCCACCCCGTACCGTTGGTGACGAATTGCAAATTCTCGCCATCATTGGTCGATTCCGCATCCGCGGCCACAAAGGAGTAAGCAGTCACCGCAGGCGCACCCGGCGGTGGTGTGATCGTTATCCCTGAAAAGGTGATCGATTTACTGCCCGCCGCCGAAGTGTAGAGCACTGGCCGGCCGGGAATACCGAGAAAGGCTGTATTGCCGACGGCGGCCCCGGTCCAGGATGGCGCAGCGATCGAGTTGAACGCAGCCGCGGTCGTCGGTGTCACCTTCAGGTTGAACGACAGCGTCGAGCCATCATTCAGGTTGAAGGAGAAATTCTGCCCCGCCGCAGAGCGCGCGGTCGCATCATTATAGGTCGAAAAATCCAGCCAGCAGTAAGTTTCCCAACCCTGCGGCGCGGTGCCTTGCGACGCAGCGGGCGCACAGCTCTGCGCTTGGGCGGATGTCGATCCGAAGCCCATCAAAAGGACGAACAAAGTCGCCAACAGTAGCCGAAGCCTTTGGGTCAAAAGTCTTTGCAATGGAGGTCCTGGTCGTAACACTCGCGACCTTATGTAGCGGACTAAGGTTAACGACCCGTAATTGTGTTAACTTCTGCCGCAAAATGACCAGATTTTACAAATTGGATGCGGGGACTTCTGCCGTTCTTTATTATTAATTAAGTCCTATGCTTTAGCCGTTCCGTTGGATGTGGGGACCGGAGCGAAAATGAAAATGGGATCGCTTCCTGTTTGGAATGCAACCTTGTTGCGCGCGGTCAGTGCCATTGTGGTGCTGATGATGATGGCGTGCGGCCTACCCGCATCGGCTGTCGCGCAGACGGTAACCCAATATACGAATACGACCACCGGAAATATCGTCGACTCGACCAATTGCGCAACCACCGTGACGCGAACATTCACCGTAGGAACAAGTTTCCAGGTCGCCGACGTCAACCTCGGCGTTTTGCTGAGCCACACCTACCGATCCGATCTGCGTATCACGCTGACCTCGCCGCTGGGAACCAGTGTCCAGATCATGACCAATGTCGGTGGCGCGGCGGACAATTTGAATGTCCTGTTTGACGACGAAGCGGCTGCGGCGATTTCATCCCATAGCGTGGACGATACGACAGGAACCGTTCCCCCCTATTTGCGCACATTCCGGCCGACGGCGGTAATGACCGCATTTGACGGACAAAATGCGCAAGGCACTTGGACCATGGTCATTTGCGATTCCGTATCAATAGATATCGGCACATTCACCCGTGCCGACCTCTATTTGACGAGCGCCCCCGCCAGCTATGCCGATCTTTCGCTCACCAAGACCGTCAGCAACGCCAACCCCGCGAGCGGTGGCGCGATTTCCTATACTTTGGCCGTCACCAACGCCGCGGGTTCGACGGCCACGGCTTCGGGCGTGACGGTGTTGGATATCCTGCCCGCCGGGGTATCCTTTGTCAGCGCCTCCGGTTTTGGCAGCTATGACAGCGCCACCGGAGTCTGGACCGTCGGCAGCATCCCTGCAGGAACCACCCGGACATTGACGATAAACGTAACCGTAACGGCCGGGCTTGGAACCACTATCCAGAATGATGCCGAAATCAGCGCATCGTCCGTAGCGGATCTGGATTCGACGCCGAACAACGCATCCGTAAATGAAGATGATGATGCCGCTGTCAGCTTCACTACGACTGGCACCCGAACCGCCGGCACGCCGCCGACGCTGGTCTGCCCCAACGGAACGACCCTGCTGGACTGGAACGCGCAAAGCTGGACCAGCGGCAGTTCGACCGGGACCGCGACTGTGGCCAATATTGGTACCATCGGTTTTAATGTGACCACGCAAGGCACGTTCACCATCCCGTTGCAACTCAACGCGACGATCACAGGCGGAATACCGGGCCAGAACTCGCTTTACCAGAATGTCGAATATACCACGCGAACGCAAACGACGACGACCGTTGTCACCTTGCCGACCGCGGTGCCCGGCACACAGTTTACGATCTTTGATGTCGACTATGCACCCAATGACTTTGCCGACAAGATGACCATCACGGGCAGTTACAACGGCTCGTCGGTTACTCCGACGCTGACCAATGGCATCACCAACTATGTCTTCGGCAATGTCGCCATCGGCGATGTCACCGCGTCAGATACCACCAGCCAGGGCACGGTCGTTGCAACCTTCGCATCGCCCGTCGATACCATCACGATCGTCTATGGCAACCACACGACAGCCCCCGCCGATCCCGACGGGCAAGCCATTGCCATCAACGACTTCACCTTCTGCAATCCGCAAACCACGCTCAGCGTCACCAAGCTCAGCAGTGTGGTGAGCGACGGTGTCAGCGGCACCAATCCCAAGTCCGTTCCCGGTGCCGTTGTCCGCTATTGCGTACTCGTCTCCAATTCGGGCAGCGCCACCAGCAGCAACGTCGTTGCCACCGACAGCATTCCGGCCAATCTGACGTTCGTTCCGGGCAGCATGCTCTCCGGTACATCCTGCGCGGCAGCGACCACGGCAGAGGATGACAATAATAGCGGCGGGGATGAAACCGACCCCTTCGGCATGGATTTTGCCGGGAATGTGGTGACCGGCCGGGCGGCTTCGCTCGGGCCAGCGGCGAGCTTCGCCATGGTTTTCAATGCAACGGTAAATTAGGCGCGCGAAAAACTCCAAAAAACAGGGGTGAATTTTGTGCGGGAAATGATAATCTATAACCATGGTTATAGATTGGATCCGTCACACATTCTCCGGATGGCTGACCAAGGCCGTGATTTGCGCTGCCACGCTGCTGTGCACGATCACCCCTGGTTTTGCGCAGACCGCGATCAATTACACCAACACAATTGATGCCGCCATTTCGGAAACCCTGTCCCCCTGCGCAAACCCGTTAAATCGTATTTTCAACGTTCCGGAGACGTATACGATAGCCGACGTCAACATCGGGGTTCTGCTTGGCCATACACGGCGGAACAATTTGATCATAACGTTGACGTCCCCCGCCGGCACCAGCGTCACCTTGTTCCGAAATACGGGGGGATCACGCAGTAATCTGAATGTGCTGTTCGACAGTGCAATTCCGACCTCCGTGAACACGCATACCGCCGCGAACGATACGGCAGTCGCGACTACGATAGCACCCCCCTATCAGCGCAGCTTTGCACCGGTGCAAAGTTTAAACGTGTTTAACGGCCAGAATGCGAACGGACCGTGGACATTGAGCATTTGTGATAATGCGACGGGAAATGCCGGAACATTTTTCCATTCCACCTTGTCGATCATTCCGCTCCGCGCCACACTCAGTGTAACGAAGATAAGTGTTGCGCAATTTGACTCTGTAAGCGGCACGAACCCGAAGTCCGTGCCCGGTGCACGTGTCCGCTATTGCATTACCATTTCCAATAATGGCCCGGGTCTGGCGACGACGATCGCAGGCACCGACATCATCCCCCCCAACACAAGCTATGTCCCGAATTCATTACGCTCGGGCAACGACTGCGCGAGCACGCTAACTGCGGAAGATGATGACGCCGTGGGTGCCGACGAGTCCGATCCGATGGGTGCATCGGTATCGGGATCGGTACTCTCCCTCTCGGCCCCGACCATGGCGAACGCAGCCAGCTTTGCCCTTGCCTTTCTTGTCACGGTCAACTGACGCAATGAAATTGCTGGCAATACAGCCACGACATTTCTAAACCCCCGCCATGAGCACAAAAACAGTTTCGAATCGCAACGAACCCGTCATCGAAAGCCGCGACCAACTCGTTGCAGCGATCGCCAAGGGAGAGAAACCCAAGGACCGGTGGCGCATCGGGACCGAGCATGAGAAATTCGTTTATTGCCGCAAGAATTTCAACGCCCCCTCCTATGACGAACCCGGCGGAATTCACGACCTGTTGATGGCGCTGACCGAATTTGGTTGGGCGCCCGTGATGGAAGGCGACAATGTCATCGCGATGAGCGGCCCTGACGGTACCGTCAGTCTGGAGCCTGCGGGCCAGTTGGAACTGTCCGGCGCGCCGCTTGAAAATCTGCACCAGACCTGCGCCGAAACGGGGCGGCATCTGAAACAGGTGAAAGCCATTGGCGAAAAGACCGGCAAAGGCTTTCTGGGTCTAGGTCTGTGGCCCGACAAGACCCGCGAAGAGCTGCCCATCATGCCCAAGGGCCGCTATGAAATCATGCTGCGCCACATGCCGCGCGTGGGCAGCATGGGTCTCGACATGATGCTGCGCACCTGCACCATCCAGGTCAATCTCGACTTTTCGAGCGAAGCCGACATGGCGCACAAATTCCGTACGTCTTTGGCGCTCCAGCCGCTGGCAACCGCGTTGTTCGCCAACTCGCCCTTTCTGGAAGGAAAACCGAACGGTTTCCTGAGCTATCGCAGCCATATCTGGTCGGACACCGATCCACACCGCACCGGCATGTTACCCTTCGTGTTTGACGACAATTTCGGCTATGAAAGTTATGTCGATTATATGCTGAATGTGCCGATGTATTTCGTCTATCGCGACGGTAAATATATCGATGCCGCGGGCCTCGATTTCAAAGATTTCCTGAAGGGTGAATTGTCGGTTCTGCCGGGTGAAAAGCCCACCGTCACCGATTGGGAAGACCATATGTCGACCGCCTTTCCCGAGGTCCGGTTGAAAAGCTTCCTCGAAATGCGCGGGGCCGATGGCGGCCCGTGGAGCCGCATCTGCGCCCTGCCCGCCTTTTGGGTCGGATTGCTCTACGATCAGGGCGCGTTGGATGCGGCCTGGGACGAGGTCAAGCATTGGACGATGGAAGAGCGCGAGGCGCTGCGCTCGGCCGTGCCTGCGCAAGGGCTCAACGCTGCGCTCCCCGGTGGCGGGAAGCTGCTCGACCTTGCAGGGCGCATCCTCGACATTTCCTCGGCAGGCCTGACAGCGCGCGATTGCCTGAACAGCAGTGGCGACAATGAAACCGGTTTCCTTGATCCGCTGCGCGAAATCGTGGCGTCGGGGAAGACGATGTCGGAACAATTGCTCGACAAATATCATGGCGAATGGGGCGGCGATGTGCGCCGTGTCTATGATGAAATGAGCTTCTGAACAGCAGTGCAAATCGGCCACAGTAGTGGCAAAAATTGTCGCAAAACTGCAATGTGAGGTTGACCCTTTAAACGGGAAGAATGATGGCGCGATTAACGGTGCCGGAAGTGCACCGATTCTTCTTCGATCCATTGACTTTCAGGGAGTCTCCCATGCGTTCTATCCATTCTACAATCGTATCCGGCGTCGCCATCGCCATTGCCTCCACCAGCCTGTTCGTCGCGCCTGCCGCCGCGCAAGACGCTGCTGCTGCCGAAGATGAAGGCCTGACCGAAATCGTCGTGACCGCGCAGCGTCGCGAAGAAAATCTGCAGGACATTCCCTTGTCCGTCGACGTTGTTTCGGGCGAAAAGCTTGATGCGATCAACGCAGGCGGCGGCGACATCCGCGCCTTTGCCGGCCGCGTCCCCAGCTTGAATATCGAAAGCTCGTTCGGCCGCACATTCCCGCGCTTTTACATCCGCGGTCTCGGCAACACCGACTTCGACCTCAACGCATCGCAGCCCGTCAGCATCGTCTATGACGATGTCGTTCTGGAGAACCCGATCCTGAAAGGCTTCCCCGTATTCGACGTCGATCGCGTCGAAGTCTTGCGCGGACCGCAAGGTACTCTCTTCGGCCGCAACACCCCTGCCGGTATCGTCAAGTTTGACAGCGTGCGTCCCGACAAGGAAGGCGCCAACTATCTGAAGGCATCTTTCGGCCGGTTCAACACCGCCGGTATCGAAACCGGAATTGGCGGCAAGGTCACCGACAGCCTGTCGATCCGTGGTTCGCTCTCTTGGCAGCGCCGCAGCGACTGGGTCGACAATATCGACAATTTCAACAATGGCAGCGATCTGGAAGGTTATGCCGACCTCGCCGCCCGTCTGCAGGTACAATATGCGCCCGCCGACAATGTGAAGCTGCGCGTTACGGGCCAGTATCGCGACTTTGACGGCACCGCCCGCGTCTTCCGCGCCAACCTGTTCGCACCGGGCACCAACAATCTGGTCGGTCTGGGCGGCGTCAACACCCCGTTCCGCCGGGATCAGGTGCGCGCCGATGGCCTGAACTTCCAGAAATTGAAACTGTACAGCGTCGCCAGCAACTTCGAATATGATTTCGGCCCTGCGACCCTGACCTCGGTCACCTCGTGGTGGAGCGGCAAATATACCAGCCGTGGCGACATCGACGGCGGTGTGCCTGCGGGCCCCGGCTTCATTCCCTTCTCCGCCAACTCGCAGGACGATGTTCCCGATCTCGACCAGTTCACGCAAGAACTGCGCATTTCCTCGAACAATGACGAAGGCCTGAAATATCAGGCTGGCGTGTTCTACTTCGACGAAAGCCTCGCCATTGCATCCTACAACTACGACACGCCCACCGGCACCCGTCCCAGCGTGACCGCGCTGCAGCAGCAGGATTCCAAGGCTTGGGGCGTGTTCGGGTCGCTGACCTATCCGGTAACCGAGCAGCTCTCGCTGACCGCTGGTCTGCGTTACAATGACGACAAGCGTCGTCTGGACGTTGGTCGCGGCGGCTTCTTCGGCGCCATCGGCAATGGCTTTGCCAAGGTTCAGGACAACAACCTGACCTGGGACGTCAGCGCCACCTATGAAGCGTCGGACGCCGTGAACGTCTATGCCCGCGTGGCCAAAGGCTATCGCGCGCCATCGATCCAGGGACGTGCGCTGTTCGTCTTCACCACGGTTCAGGACGCGATCAGCACCGCCGATTCCGAAACGATCATGTCGTACGAAGCCGGTATCAAGACGCAGTTCTCCAACCGCCTGCGCTTCAACCTGTCGGCGTTCAAATATGATTTGAACAATGCGCAGTTAACCGCCGTCGGTGGTGCAAGCAACGCAGCCCGCCTGATCAACGTGGACAATGTCGCAGGTTACGGCTTTGAAGCCGAGCTGGAAGCACGCCCTGTAGACAATC